>TARA_B100001093_G_scaffold520516_2_pt1 | contig 23498 bp, 22 predicted proteins | sample TARA_B100001093 | Tara Oceans TARA_B100001093 (sample SAMEA2623116) | marine metagenome | biome: marine biome (ENVO:00000447); feature: surface water layer (ENVO:00002042); material: "saline water (ENVO:00002010), including plankton (ENVO:xxxxxxxx)" | depth 5 m | reverse complement strand
AGTCACAATCTTGGAAAGTGCTTCTAAATTTATTTTCTATTTTATTATAAAAAAATTTGCTATTAAATTTTTTAAAAAGTTTATTAGAAAATTTCGATTTATTTAAATAATCTTTAAAATTTTTAGAACCTTTATTTATTCTATTTCTTCCTCCCGAAATTAAATCATCAAATGATTTAGCACTTATAATTTCTTCAATTAGCTTTTTACAATCCTTAGCTGAAATAATTTTTTTACCAACCAGCACAGGGAATTCACTTTTAATTTTTTTAAGTTTATTGATGTTTATCATTTTAAATAATTTCTAATAATCTAAAGCTTTTTCAATCACTTCATAATTAATTTTTTTGTCTACTCTAGATGAAAGATATTTTTTTATATATTTGAGATAATTATATTTATTAAAAGTTTTCAATTTAAAAATTTCATTATATGTATAATTATTATCAATATTTATTGGTTTTAAACCTAGTTCCTTAGCAAAATTTTTTTGATCATATATAAATTTTTTGTTTAATCGAATTAATTCATTATTGTACATAAAAATTGCTGGTTTGTTATAAATCGCAGCGTAAGAAAATCCTGTACTATCTCTTGAGATCATCAGCTCACAATTTTTTGTAACTATTGATAAATTTTTTTTTAAGACTTCACGACCATTGTATAGTTTTGAAAATTTAGATTTGTGTTTTATTTTAGGATGAGGTGCAATTAAAATCTTTATATCTAAATTTTTTTCTAATTGAGAAAAAAAATTATTTAATGATTTAAGCCATTCTTTAGCTGTACCCCTTGAGTTACTCTCATCATTTGTAATAAATGCATCGCCAATATTATGAATTGGCATAACTGACTCTAAAAATAATCCATATTTATATTTTCTTTTAAAAAATTTATTTTTTGTTTTAAGAAACATATTATAATCCCGACTATTACCATTTAAAATTTTAATATTGTCTTTAATTTTATAATGACTAATAGAAGAGCCACATTTTAAAATGAAATCAGGTCCTAATTTGAAAATTTTCCCCAAATTTGTGAAAAAAAAATACTCTAATGCTAATTTTATTTTTTTCCTATTTATAAAAATACTTTTTAAAAATATTTTAAGTTTTTCAACTAAATCATTTACAGAATAGTGTGGATGATCCAAATTAGATGCTATCAGTGTTTTAAATTTATTTTTAGATAAAAAATAATTTACCTTAAAACTCTTTAAATTTGTAATATTGATAGAATTATAAATAATCATATTTTCACCATAAATTTTTTTTTTTTTCAACATTATTTTTTTCCAGCTACTAAAACTGGAAATTGTTTTTACTTCTTTATCTTTAATTCTGTCCATCGTAAAAATTTTTGAAAATTTTGGGTAAATAAAGTTTGCCATTTCATGAAATTCAAAGTTCATTGATTTTGATTTTCTAATTTGATATGCATCAAATCTTTCGAAATCATATTTACTAATTTTATTAATTAATAAGAAGATTATTAATTTTTTTTTCATTTCATAAATTGTAAATCAAGTTGCTGTCCATCCACCATCTATCATCAAGTGTATACCTGTAATATATGATGAGGAATCTGAACACAAAAAAGCTACTGACGGTGAAATTTCTTTTGCTTTAGCAAGCCTTCTTAAGGGGGTTCTTTCAGAGTACTTTTTAAGAAATCTTTTAGATTGTTTTTTTTTCTTTCCTTTAACATGACCCTCTATACCTCCAGGACAAATAGCATTTACTCTTATTCCATATTTCCCATAATGAGAGCACATTTGTTTTACATGGCTTATAATCCCACCTTTTATTGCAGAATAAATCATATTCTCACTCATATTTGTTCCTTTATATATTTCAGAATTTTGTCCTATAACCCCATAATGAGAGCTAAATTGAATAATGCTCCCTTTTACTTTTTTTTTTTTCATTTGTTCAGCAAATATTCTTGCGATCCATATATAAGAATTTAAATGTAAATTAATATTTTCATTAATAGTTTTTTTTTTTACAGATTTAAAGTTTGATAACACCCAAGATTTATTTGTGGGATAAGAACAATTAATCATACACTCGGGTGTGCCATAAGATTTAAAGAAAGATTTAAGGTTTTTTTCGATTAATTTATCTTTTGATATATCAAACTTTAAAAATTTAATATTTGGAACTAATTTTAAGTTTTTTTTAATATCTAAATTATAAACTTTTGCTCCTAATATTTTAAGTAAATTGCAAACTTCTGTGCCAATTAACCCCGATCCTCCTATTACAAAAATTTTTTTATTATTTAAATTAAAAATATTCATGGTTAATTTTAGCACATAAATATGTAATGTTCAATTATTGAACGTATTATTTTGATATAAATTAACTCAATAAAGATTTGACTATCTTAAAATCTTCAGGAGTATCAATATCTAAAGATCTGGAATTTGGTACAATAAAATAATGCGTATTTTTGTTAATTAAATCATAAGATTTAATTAAACTTTTTCTTTTCCATGCATATATACCTGCGTTTATTTCATATACTTTAGGTGCTTTTTGTCTGGAGTGAATCTTTTGTGATATTTTCTTTACTATTTCTAATTTATTATTTCTTTTAATTTCAACCATATTAAAATAAGGATTTTTTCTTGAGGGTGTAAGACTCAAAATATTATGAGCATTATTTTTCTTTGAAATTAAGCTTATAATCTTATTTATATCTTTTATAGACCTTAAGGGGGCCGTTACATCCAGATCTACTATAAAATCAAATTTTAATTTAAAAAACTTTTCTGAATAGATTAAACAATGCCTTATAGCTTTTAATTTTTCTACTTTATCATTTGATAGAAATTTTGGTCTTAATAAAGTGTAATCAACTTTGTTTTTTTTTGCAATATCTAAAATATTTTTTGAGTCTGAGGAACAGACAATTTTTGTAAATCTATTAATTTTCTTAGCTTGTGATATTGTATAATAAATTAGTGGTTTACCTAAAAATTTTTTTAGATTTTTATTTTTTACTCCTTTAGACCCTCCCCTGGCACAAATTGTGCATAATACTTTCACTTTTATTAACCTCTAATCTGTTTTATCATTTTTAATGTATCCAACGAGTCTTCTAATGTACAAAAATCCTCAAGATCTTTTTTTAAAACTTTATTATGTTCTTCAACATAAGTATTAAAAACTTTGTATTTTTTCCAATTATATTTTTTTTTCTTTTTGTTACCAAAAATTTCGATATGATTTTTAATCAAATCAGCTTTTAAAGAAAAATTTTTTCCCTCAATTTGTATATCCCTTTTGTTAATTCTTGAAAAAAAATTCATATTAAAAATAACTTTTGTCTTTTTATTAATTTCACCAAACAAAATTAAGATATCATCAGTATCAATTTTCAAATTAGAAATTTTTTTATTATAGCTGTAAATTAATTTAATTTTTCCAAATATCCATTTAATATAATCTAATTCATGACTTAATTCTAAAAGTAAACCACCACCAAATTTCTTTTTCGCACTATTACTATCTTTATAATTAATACTCTTTCTCCATTCAGGTAAATAACTTGAAACGTTGATAGAGATAAAATGAATATTTTGCTTTTTTATTGTTTTTTTAATGAATTGTATTAAGGGATGAAATCTTAAGTTGTAACCAACTATATACTTATTTTTTTTCAATTTTATTTTTTTGTATTTATTTGAAATTGGCTTTTCGATTAATATTATTTTATTTTTTAAATTTTTTTCCAAAAAATTTGCATATTCAATATGATTTGATGTGTTATTTGAAATGATTATATAATCTGGATTATAATTTATAACTTCCTTTTTATCTTTAATAATTTTAAATGGAATTTTTTTTTGTTTTGTGAGTACTGCTACTTCACAATTTAATTTTTTAAGAATTTTAGCATGTTTTTGTCCAATTGAACCATACCCTATGATTAAAACTTTGAACAAAGGTAATCTCATACTAATTAGGAAAAACTTCCAAAATCTTTCCAAACTTTTTTATTTACTTTATATAATGTGATTTTTTTTCCAAATTTAAAAGCTTTATTGATTAAACTATTCATATCAAAAAATTTATTTTTTGGAATTAAATCAAACACTTTTGAATTAACCAAATAAACACCTGTATTTACCTCATGTTTATAGGTTGGTTTTTCTTTAAATTCGATTAATTGATTTTTTTTAATATATTTCAACTCTCCATAAGGAAGTTTGTTAGAAATTTCAGCAGAAACAATCGTAATATCACTATTGTTTTTTTGATGATGATTGTAAATTTTATTGTAGTCTGTTTTAATAACTGTATCGCAAGTAGTAATAAAGTAATTCTTAAATTCCTTTTTCAGCCTACTTAATGAACCTGCGGTGCCTAATGGTTTTTTTTCCTCTATATACCGGTATTTAATACTTGGATTTAGCTCTTCAAAAAAAGCTTTAAATATTAAGGCCTTGTAATTTATTGTAAAAACAAAATTTTTAATTTTATGATCTGTAAACTGATTAATAACGTGTTCAATCAAAGTTTTATTTTTTATTGGTAAAAGAGGTTTTGGTAAAACTTTTGTGTAAGGTAATAACCTTGTTCCCTTACCTCCTGCCATTATAACTACCCCAACTTTGGGTATATATTGTTTTTTCTTTACTTTTTTTGATTTTAAACTCAATTCAAAATAGTTTAATACTTCAACAATTTTATTATTCTTATTAATAATTGGAATTATATCAATTCTATTTTTAGTAAATATATTTTTAGTCTTACTTAAATTGTAATTTTTATTTCTTAAAAAAATTGTTTTTTTCTTATAAATATTTTCAATTTTACTTGATAGTTTTGAGTTTTTAATTAACGATCTCCTGATATCACCACTAGCTAGTGTTCCCAAGTATTGTTTTTTTTTATCAACAACTAATAGAGTTCTTATGCCGAATCTTTCCATCTTTTTTAGAGCTTGAGAAATATTATTAGAATTTTTTATAATATAGCTATTTTTTTGCATATTTTTTAATTGTTGAAATAATAAACATTAATTGGTTTTTTGATAGAGAATGACTGCTTGGTAAACATAAAGATTTTTTAAAAAGTTTAGAACTATTTTTTACTTGAAAATTTTGATTACTTAAAAATGGTTTTTGCATGTGATTAGGGTACCATACTGACCTAACTTGAATATTTTTAGATAAAAGATGACTAATTAAATCATCTTTTGATTTCCCATAACTTTTTTTATCAATTTGGATTACATTAAGCCAATTATTAGAGATACTACCAGGAGTCTGACCCAGCAATTTAATTCCAGGTATTAATTTTAAATTTTTTTTATAAGTTTCGTAAATTTTTTTTCTTTTTTTAAGAATATTCTTTAAACTATAAATCTGAGCTAAACCTATTGCTGCATGAATATTTGACATTCTAAAATTATAACCTACCTCATTATGAATAAAATTAATTACATCATTTTTAGCTTGTAATGATAGATATTTTATTTTTTCATAATATTTTTTATTATTAGTAATAACCATTCCTCCTCCTCCAGAAGTCACTATTTTATTTCCATTAAATGATAGGCAACCTATATCTCCTATCAAGCCCGAGTGTTTAATAAATTTTTTTTCTTGATGATAAGAAGAAAGACTTTCAGCAGCGTCCTCTATAATTTTGATATTATATTTTTTAAACATATCAATTGCCTTTTTGGTTAAATTTACACAATTTCCAAAAGTATGAACAATTATTACCGCTAAAATTCTTTTTTTTGTTTTTTTATTTATTGTATGTCCGTTCTTTCTAAAAGTATTTTTTTTTAAAAATTCAAAAGTTTTTTTTAAATCAATTAGATAATTATTATCAACATCCATAAATATTGGATTGCAACTATTGTATTTAATTGAATTAACACTCGCTACAAAAGTTATTGATGGAACTAAAATTTCATCACTTGTTTGGGGGTTTAATGATCTTATGGCAAGTTGGAGTGAAGAACTACCGTTAATTAATGCGCAACAATATTTTGCTTTGGTAATTTTTTTTATTTCAAGCTCAAATTTATTCAAATATTTACCTGAAGTTGTTATCCAGCCAGATTTAATGCAATCGATAATAAATTTTTTTTCTTTTCCAAAAAAATAAGGTTCTGCCAGTGGAATAGATCTTAAACTTTTCATTTTTTTTTAATTGGAATACCATAATAAGTGGAATTCTTTTTACAATTTTTATTAACATAAGATTGAGCTCCAATAATCGTATTAGAGTTTATAATTGTATTTTGTTTAATACTTGTCCCCATGCCAATAAAAACCTCATCATTAACTGTAACATTCCCTGCAGATACAACGCCTGGTGAACAATTAACATAATTCTTAATTAGGTTGTCATGATCTAGAGAACAATTAGTATTAATTATAGAATGTCGACCAATTTTTGACCCAATATTTATTGTGGTTCCAGAAATTATCATAGTTCCATCACCAATAATTACAGTTTTATCAATATTAGATTTTGTTGAAATAACTTTTGCCCACTTTATTTTTTTGTATTTTTTTTCCAAACTTAAAACTATTTTTTTTCTCAAATTATTTTTTCCTATAGCAACAACAAAATAATTATTTGAGATAAATTTTTTTATATTGGATATTTTACCAATATCTTTATATTCTAAGTTTTTATCTAATTTGAATATTTTATCGTTTAAAGAAATTTTGTTAATAAATCCTTTAAAAGAAAATTCTTTTATTCTGACAACCTCAGAAAAGATAACTTTAGCATGATCACCTTTACCAATAATATATAAATTATTTTTAGTCATTCAGATTAATAAACTTTTTTTAATCTCCAATAATTTGTATCTTTTATAATGCAGTGCATCTGCTAATGCTATTCCACTAATTTCGCAAGTATCAATCAAATTTTTTGCATGATCAATTTTTCCAAAACCACCACTAGAAATAACCGGTAAATTAGTTGCTGATGTTACTGCTTTATTGAGTTCGATATCAAAACCTTTTCTAGTCCCCTCTTGATCTATTGAAGTTAATAGAATCTCGCCGGCACCTAATTTTTCAACTTGCTTCACCCATTTTACCACATCTTTACCCGTGGGATCTCTTCCATTACTAGTGTAAACCTCCCAACTATTATTTTTTTTTTTTGCTTCAATTGAAATAATTATACTCTGACTACCAATCAAATTTGCAAGCAATGTTATAAATTGAGGATCGTTAACTGCTGCTGTATTTATTACAACTTTATCAGCTCCTGAATTAAGCATCATTTTTACATCTTCAAAACTTCTTATTCCACCTCCAACAGCTATTGGAACAAAAATATCCTTAGTAGATTTATAAATCATTTCAGAAAGGTTGTTTCTCCCATACAACGTGGCGACACAATCCATAAATAAAATTTCATCAGCTCCGTCCTCATAATAATTTTTTGCATACTCATTTGGATTTCCAATAATTTTTAGACCTTCCAAGTTAATAGATTTTATCAAATTTGCATTTTTAATATCCATTCTTGCTATTATTCTTGGTTTTAACATCACTTCCAAACTGCCTTTTTTAAAATCCATTTTCCATTAATTTTATCCCACAAGTGTGGTGATCTAAATTTATCAATTATTTCAAAAAATTTTTTTTCATCTAAATTTGTATGATTTAAGAAATCTTTAAAATATTTTTGAGGGAACTCACCATCATATTTTTTAACAAGAGAGGTTGCTTCTTCTCTTGAAATAATTTTATTTCTTACCTCAATTCCTGCGTCTTCTGTTGCTCTGCCCCTGCCAGTTTTAATAAACCATGTATAATAGTGAAATCCATCAAATTTGTCATCTAAACTAGAATATTTTGTATAAGTTCCTTCACTTCTTCCATCGGGATTTACCTGAAAATTTGAATTTTCTTTAGCAAAATAAAAATTATCTTGTGGATTGTAATTTATAAATTTTGTGATTGGTAAAACTTCTAGTTCATTTTCTAAAACCAATTCCTTTGAGAGAGGCAAAAATGGTAGAAGGTCATTTTTTGAAATTTTATATTTTTTAATTAAATCTTCGGTCTGAATTCCACCTAAAAAAATATCATCATTTTTCTCTCTATAAAGAAAATCATAAAGTTTTAAATTTTTATTAATCTTTTTTTTTCCTGGTTTACCTGTTGCTCTCTCTTCAACACCATCTCCATAAATAACAAGTTTAATTTTATTTTGTATTGCAACTTTCAGAGGGAAAGAATTCTGTCCTAAAACAAAAGGTTGAAATGGATGAAGAAGATTTTCAAAAGCTATTCGTGATAATAGCCCATGAATTTTTTTATTCGGGGTAAATAAAATGTTATCAAACCCTGAATTTATCCAAGATCTATAGTTCTTCCACCCTATGTCTGTATACTCTCCAGGTGACCAAGTACAAGTTAATGGATTCATATTGTACTTTTTCTTTAATAAAAACGACGTAAATATACTATCTTTGCCCCCACTACCTGGGACCAAAACATCATAACTTCCGTCTGTTGAGCGATACTGATCTAATATATCTCTTAATTCTTTCTCTCTTGTATTCCAATCAATTTTACTTTTACTTTCATAGTAAGAGCATGCCCCACAAATACCTTGTTCGTTGAAATAAATAGTTTTTTTGTTCTCAGAAGCGGTAATTTTATGCTGCGTAGAACTCAAAAATCTTTGATTTGACTCTACACATTTTTTACAAAATTTTACCTCCGATGGTAAACCAAATAGCGATTTATCATTTAAGCCCATATAGCTCTCCTTTTTATTTCGTATGGAGTCGGCCAATCCCTATCTCCATCACCTTTAGTAAACCAAACTTTACTTTGGCTTTTTTTATTTATTAAATTAGATAAGTAACCCCCTATATGAAAGGAGTAAGACCAGTCTCTATTTTCAATTGGAGATAATAAGTTTGGAACTATTTCTTTTAACTTTTCCTTGATTAAAACAAAGCCAGATAGTTTTAAAGATTTATCTTCTTTTGTACCAAAAACAATAAAGTCAATAAAAAGTGAGTTTTTTTTCATACATTCTACAATAGTGCCTTGCCATATTTTTTTACTTAAAGCAGAGCTTGAGGACATAAAATCAACTATTCTCGCGCAAATTCCAAATTTTGTTTTTTGAAATTTTATAACACTAATTCCTAATAATTGATTTTTTTTCTTATTTCTAAAAGTAAGAAAATAATATTTTTGATATGGGGCTTTTTCATATCTCCATTTAAAATATCTATAATTTTTTATAATGGACAAAGATAAATTAGATGAAAATTTACTCCATAATATATTGAGATCTTTTGGTACTTTATTTTCAAGTTTTTGGTTTAAATTATAATTTTGACTAATTTTTTGTTTAACAAATATTTTTTTCATAAAAATTTTTCTTTTGTTAGTTTGAATCATTTTTATACATTTTAAATTATTTGAAAAAATAAATCTTCGTAGTTTCAAATCATCTAAACTTTTTCCTAAAGTTTCATTAATTGGTAGTGAATTCTTGTTTCCACATGCCATAATCACTATTGGAAATATCTTATTTAAATGAAACATTGATAAACCAAATATTCCCTTTGTCTTGGTGTCTGTAAGCGATATGCCTGTTGATGACCAGCATAAATTAATTTTTTTTTTTAAATATTGTGCTTTTAAAACAATAAACATGTTAAGCATATAAATTTTATTTTTGGTTTTTTTAATATAAATAGTCCATTTTTTTTTTTTAAACCAAAATTTATTAAATTTTTGATCTATAATAAACGAGCTTACAAGATTTTTTTTTGTAAAATTCTGAAAAATTTTCCAGTCATTATCCTTCATTAAATTAAACAAATTATCTTTCATAAATTTTAAATCTTTTATTTTTTGAGTCAAAAATTGATACATAAGTTGATCCATAATTATCATTTGTGGCCCATCCTATGGACTGTAAGTTATCGAGCTCTAAAGTATTTTCATCAAAAGTATATGACCATTCATAGAATGGTTTTTGTATATCAAAGTTATCATGAAAATATTTATTATCTTTAGTTTTAATTGATAAGAATGGTTGTGGTCCATAAATTTTTTTATTTGATCTAATGTAAAGAATATTTTTTTCTAATTTTTGTTTAAATTTAATATTTATTTTTTTTAGCTTTAAAGATTTTCTCAATGCATCTCTCGCTTCGCAAAATTTAAATTTAACATCAGGATATTTTTTTGAAATTTCTTTTATCTTTAAATAAATATCTTTTATATCTTCTTCCATCTCTCTATAATCATGATTTGCAAAAGCTAAAATAGCTGCTTTATTTTTTTTTACTTCCTTAAAAGCTAAATCTATATCATCCATTGTTAACAATCTTGTTCTTGTGCCAATATTTAAACATCTGGCTGTCCATCTTCTGCAGTTTCCTATTTTTTGATAATCATCATGGTCTGGGTGATAGCACTGCCAAGTAAGAGGGGCTCTTCTCCAATCACCAAATCTTCCAGAAGAAAGATCTTTTTGTCCATTGTCTTTTTTTTTTGTCCTTTGATTAGAAATATCAAAAGGTATAAATTGTTCCAAAAACCAATGACTATCCGGCCTTATCGAATGGAAACCTGGTCGAAATACACTTGGAAACCATTTTAAATCTATAATTTTACGACTTAAAATATCAAAAATTTTAGGAGTATGATTAAAAAAATGAGTTGATGAATGATCTGCTCTTTTGGAAAATGGTATTGGATGATGATGAAAATGAAATCCATCAGAAATTCTATTGTCTTTTGAAAATTTATAAAATTTTTTATATCTATTCCATATTTCATGATAGCCTAAACTTCTTTTATTTGGATTTTTTTTAAAACCAACATGATCTGTAATAAACCAGTTATATACCCAACCTTTTCCAAAACTATCTTTAAACTTATTTCTAAAATTTTTAGAAAGAATTTTTTTTTGCATTCGATCTATTTTTTTCCAAGAATTGTTATAATTCATTAATTGTCTGCTAAAAACTTTTGCGATAATGCTGGTATTTTTTCCAAAATCTATTTTTTGATTTTGAATTTTAATCAAATTTTTTTTAGTAGGTCGTAAAGATATACCAAAAATAGATTTTAGACGGTGAAAAGTTTTCTTCAAACTTTCATTTAATGGTCCTTCTGTATCAATACAGTGAACGATATATAAAATTTTCTTTTTTCTCATTAAAGCAACCTTTTAATTATATTTGCTAATCCTTTCACTGATGAAATTTTTTTTGAATAAAATATCCGATTAGGTATATTGATCTTAAACTTAGTTTCTACTTCTAATATGAATTTAACAAATCCTACGGAGTCAATATGTCCATTTTTTATAAAATCATAATCATTACCTTTCTTATTTTTTTTAATTATCGGTCCTCTTTTTTCTAAAATTTCAATTATTTTTTTTTCTATTTTTTCAATTTTCATGAGAATGCTGCTCTAATTTTTTTTGATAAATCAATGTTCTTAAATTTTTCTTTAAGTTTGAATTTACTTATTTTTCCATATCCACCAAGAGGAAATTTATCTAAAATTATAAATTTGTGAGGTTGTTGATAATCTGACAAATTTTTTACACAAAATTTTTTCATTTTAAATAAATTAAAATTTTTTTTTTTTCTTAGCATTATAAATGCGAGAATACCTTCCCCTAATCTTTTGTCTTTTAAGCCAATTACTGCACTTTTTTTAACCTCTGAATAGGCATCTAATACTCTTTCAATATCATCTGGAAATACATTTACTCCTCCTACGATAATTATCTCTTTTTCTCTTCCAGTCAAATGAAGCATCCCATCATCATCTAAAAAACCTATATCTCCTGTTTTGAAATAATTGTTAAATGTATTTTTATTTTTTAAATTTGATTTAAGATAATAAGAAAATGCTAATTTAGATTTACAGGCTATAGAACCCTTTTTATTTTTTTCTTTAATCTCTTTATTTCTTTTATCCAAAATTTTAACATCTACATTTTTAATTGGGGTTCCTAATGTATTTTTTTTTGATGGATTTTTTGAAAGATTCAAATTAGTGACAGTTCCAAGTTCAGTTGCTCCATAAGTATCATAGAAATCTCTGCATACCTTTTTTTTTAAAATCATATTTTTTGTTTGAACATCTAAGTCAGCACAGCAAGACACTAATTTTTTTAAGGTTTTTAATCTTTGATCTCTATTTTTTAAAAACTTTGAAATATTTTTAATCTGAGATGCAACTAAAATAGAAAATGTGATTTTGTGCTCCTTTACTAAATCAATCCAAGAATTAACACTAAAATTTTCCATAATCACTGTTGTGCAACCTAAAATGATGGGCAAATGTATAAATCTTTGTGAAATAGACTGTTTTATTGGAGTTCCTAAAATTAGTTTATCTGATTTTTTAATTTTGTAAGTCTCTGCAGCTGAAAATCCCCTTAATAACTTAGTTTTTTGTGAGAAAACAATGGCTTTTGGATTACTTGTTGATCCAGATGTCAAGATTATTAAAAAAGGATTAGTACCACTTTTGTTTTTAATTTTTATTTTCTCTAAAGATTTATTTTTAATGTTAATTAAATCATCTAAAAATTTTACATTCTTTATTTTATTTCCAATAGTTATTATACTATTTCTTTTGATTTTTACTTTTAATAAACTTTTTTTAAGGTCCTCGTAAATAAAATGCCACAAAAAAACATGTTTAATATCAGTGAATTTAATTTGTTTTATTATATCTTTTTTTGACATAGATATACTTATGGGAACTACAACAGCATCTATAATGGCACATGCTAGTTCGATAATAATATAATCAATGGAATTATTCGATAGTATTGCTACTTTATGTTTTGATTTAACACCATTATTTTTTAAATTGATCGCTAAATTTTCTACTTTTAACTTAAGTTCTGAAAATGTAATTTTCTTAGTATTGCTTATAAAGGCAACTTTATTTGGAAATTTTTTTGCAACTAAATTTAAATAATTATAAATTTTCATTATACTCTAGAGATTTGTATAATTCATTATAAATTTTTTTTGTGTAAGGCATGCTAATTTTACTTAGGCTGGATATTTCTTGAAAAGATTTCCATAAATATTTTAATTCAATTTTTTTCCCTTTCTTATAATCATTAAGCATACTCATGGTATGAACAGAACTTGATAATGTTTGACTAATTCTTTCTTTATAATTTTGAGGATGTGTAATCTTTAGTGGTTTCATAATTTCCTCCCCCTCTAACATTATTTTTTCAACCATTTTGATTGCTTTAGCATTCTTTTTGAGAGATTCATTATTTTGCTGGTAATATAGGGCAACCATATTGAATGCTAATGCATTAAGTGATTTTATAAAAACTTCTGAATATATATTATTTATTTTTGGAGACTTACAAGAATATTTGAGAGCATTTCTTAATTTATTTGCTTTTTTGCTCATTTTTTTATTTAGTGGTTTAAGAGGATATCCTCTTTGAATATGTTTGACTATTACTTGGTTGGGATTTTTTTTTACTGAAGATACCCACATAGTCATTCCTATTATATTTTCCATTCTAAAATAATTTTTTTTTATTTTTTTTTCATTATTTTTGTAAAAAAAATTTGTCCACCAATATGGTACATTTGTGCAAGGTGGAATAATTGCAGTATTTTTATTTGTTAATGTTAAAATACTCTTAATTAATTTGGAATCATAATCTTTTAGTTTTACTGTAATAAATACAAAATCAAGATTAAGTCCTTTTATATCCTTTAATGATTTATAAATCTTAAACTTGTTGTCTATTTTTAAATGTGCTTTTTTAATAATTTTTTTATTTTTATTAATTTGAATTCTCAATCCTTCTTTTTTAATTTTTTGATAAGAATCTTTTTTTGCTATTATCAAAACATCAAAGCCATTTTCATATAAACAATATGCTAAGTGTCCACCTATTGCTCCGCAACCTATTATTAATGCTTTCATATTTCTAGATTTTTGAGCCATTTTTTTTCTTTATAGGATTTAGTACAAAGTGCAAAAAACTTAATACCTTTAAAGGCATGATTATAATCAAAAACATATTTATTTTTTTTCTTGATAAAATCTTTTGCAATATCTTCATACATATTTGAAAAAGCCTCAATAAAGCCAGATGGATGACCCATTCTGTATCTATTATATCTGCTTTGATTAAATAATTTAGATTGAACAGATCTATCTATTTTTTTTTTAATACCATCTGGATAATTTATAAAAATTGACTCATATTCTTCATGATTCCATATAATGCTGCATTTTTCAAAAAATAATTCAATCCTCAAATCATTTCTACACCCAAGACTTGATTTTGAAATCCAAAGTAAACCTTTAGTTTTCATTTTATAGTTTAATAAGATCTTTGAGTCCGTAACTAAGTTTTTGATTTTTTGCACATCACACAAAACAGAATCAGGGGTCTTATTAATTAAAAAATTTGACAAATTAAATAAGTGTATTCCCAAATCTAAAAATAGATTAGGTATTTTATGATCATGTTTTCTCCATATTTTAACTTTTTGATCTTTTCTTTGGACTCTTAAAAAGGACTCTTGAGCCATTTGTAATTTGAAATTCAAAAGTTTTCCAAATTTATTACTTTGAATTAGCTGCTGGATTTCTCTAATAGCAGGATATCCAATATAATTATGAACCACATAAATTTTCTTATTATAACCTTTTAAATATTTCTTTAATTTTTTAACCTCATCAAAATTAGACAAGATAGGTTTTTCAACTATAATATTTACATTATTTAATATTAATTTTTTTAAAATTTCATAATGATTTGGTGTTGGTGCTAGAACAACGAATAAATCAACTTTTTTTCCTTCATTTGCCAAAAGATTATCAAGATTATTATAAATTCTATTAATATTTATGTTGTACTGTTTTTGGGTTTCAATATTTGTTTTTTTGTCTCTACTAAAAAAACCAGACTCAATTGAAAAATTTTTATCGAGTTGACTTGCCATAAAATGTATTTTTCCAATAGATGAATTTATACCTCCGCCTATGAATGAGAGTCTCAAAGGATTTTTAAGTTCTTTTAACATTTAAATCATTTTACCTTTCTTTTTTCATATGTTCTTTTATCTTGAGCTTGGTGTCTTAAAACCATTCTCGCACTATAAAAGTGTTTAGATAAATTTATAATACTTGTAAAAATAAAACTTGAAAAAAATAATGTCGATAAGATTAAAAACATTTTCAAATTTTGGTTAAAAAATAACAAAAATATTAAAAAAAGGTTATTTAAATCATTCATTATGAAGCCTATTCTTGCAAAATATTTTTTTCTTAAATAAGGAGTAAATTTTGTCTTATTTTCTTCATTGAGCCATCTTACTAAACTAGAATATTTATCATGTATACAAGTACTATATATAGAAAAAATAGACGAAACTATTGCAAGGAAAAATAATTCTTCGGAGTTATAATATTTAAAACAATAAAAACCTATTGATAAAATTAAAAAGGACTCATAAAATATATCCAAAATGGAGTCTAAAAATCTTCCATAAAAAGAAGCTTGATTTGTTAATCTAGCAACATTTCCATCACAAAAATCAAAAACTCTAAAAACAAAATAAAGAGTAATTCCTAATATAAAAAATTTTGCCTGACCTAAAAAAATTAAAGCAATCGAAGTTATTGCAATTAGAAAATTTAAAAAGGTAATTGTATTTGGCCGTATATTAAAAATTAAAAAGAAGGGAGTAATTACATATGAGACCAATGAGAAAAGATAAATTAAAATAGACTCACTTCTAATAGAATATAATTTATGATTTCTCTTGAAGGTTTTTTTTATTAAAAATATATAATTTTTCATTTTTTTTAACTGAAAGTTTTAAAAATAACTTTCTCTAAGTTTTTTTGTATTAATATCTTTTTTATATTCTTAATGGTATTTTTTTTATGATATGGACTTTTTATTTTTTTGATATGGAGTCTAAAATTTTTACTAATTATTTTTAAAATACTTTTTTTGATATCTCTCTCGACAAAATTTATATTTATTACACTTTTAGAGGTAATTCTACCCAATTGTCTTTGACCTAAATTGATACTCCCTTTTTTAAAATAAGGTACTTCAATAACTCCACTAGACGAATTTCCAATTACTCCTGAAACTTCATTAAGCATAGAAAAATAATCTTCTTTACCAAAAGAATTGATGTAATAACTGTTATTTTGAACTTTGACAAAATTCTTTATTCTTTTATTTATTTCATTTCCACCTTGATCATTATTTGCAGCAGTGAATATAAATGAATAATTTTTCATTTTTTTTATTACATTAAAAATAAACCTTAATTTGCTTGCTGTTGAAGATTTTTCAAGAGTTTCAGGGTGTACAGTAACTAAAAAATTTTCTTTTCTAAATTTAAATTTGTATTTTTTCTTCAGCTCATCTTTATTTTTAAATAGAATTTTGCCATAATTTGAAAAAGCTAAACTTCCTACATTAAATACATTATTTCTATTTTCTCCCATTCTTTCTAATTTTTTTTTATAAAAAGAATTTGTTACAAAGTGAATATGGGACATCTTTGTAATAGAATGCCTAAACTGATTATCATATGAGCCTCTAGTTTCTTCTCCACCACAAATGTGAGCAATAGGAATCTTAAATAATGTTGCAACATAACATGATAAAAATATTTCATATCTATCACCTAAAACTATTAATAAATCTGGTTTTTTTCTTTTAAATATGTCTGAAAGCCCATTAATAATTTTAATTGAAGAAATAGATATATCTTTAGGATTAGATGTACTTGAAAAAACTTTAATTTCTTTAAAAATTTTAATTTTATCATTTTTTATTTCATTAATAGTTCGACCAAATTCTTTAAGAAGATGGGAGCCTGTAACAATTAAATTTGTAGAAATTTTTTTTTCTTTTTTTAAAGAATTAATTAATCCTTTTAAGAGACCATATTCTGCTCTAGAACCAGATATAAAAAAAAAATTTTTTTTAAATTTTAATGAATTCATCTTCTTTAAAGTTTTTTTTTGCTATTTTTCCAATAATTTTATTCCATTTTTCTGGACCTAAACCCCCAGCTGGTCTTTTTGTAGTAATATTTTTCAAATTAAATTTTTCTCCTTTTTTTATAAAAGCACATGCAACAATCGATTTTCTTACAGCTTGATAATTTTCCTTTTCACTTTTTGTTATTTTTTTAATTTTTGAACCTAAACATCTCTCTATGTTTCTAATATGGTAAGTTAACTTTTTAAATTCGCTTGGATTTAAACTTGAACTATGATCAGGACCCTTTAATTTTTTATTCAAAGTAAAATGTTTTTCAATTACAGAAGAACCTAAGGAAACTGCTGCTAAAGAACTATCCAAACCTTTGGTATGATCAGAGTAGCCAATATTAACTTTAAACCTTTTTTTATATTCTTTTAATATATTTAGATTTACATCAACTAAAGGGGTTGGGTAGCTTGAATTACATTGCAGAACAGTAATTTCTTTTTTTTTTATACCATTTTGAGTAAAAATTTTTATAGCCCTATCGATCTCTTTAAAATTAGACATTCCAGTAGATAAAATAATTTTTTTCTTTAATTTTGAAACTTTTTTGAGAAGTGGATAATTATTGATCTCACCAGATGGAATCTTTATAGAACTTACCTTGAGTTTTTTAATAGTTTCTATTCCTGACTCATCAAATATAGATACCATAAATTCAATTTTTTTTTTTAAACAAAATCTTTTAATCTTTAAAAAATCTTTTATTGAAAGTTCTAGTGGTTTTAAAAGGTTAAATTGTTTTTGTTTGTCTTTTGTAGAATTCAGTTGGTATCTAGCTTTTTTAGCATTTCTACTTACAAGACTTGTGGTTTTAAATAACTGAAATTTTGCTACATCTGCTCCTGAATTTTTTGCTGCCACAATATGCTTAAGTGCTCTAGAAACTGATCCCCCATGATTTATGCCTATTTCAGCAATAATTTTTGTTTTTAAGCTTTTTTTCATTACTTAATTAAATTAATAATTTCTTTAACTGAACTTATCTTTTTTTCAGCATTGTAAGATCTTTTGTTTGTAAGTATTGATTTTGCAACTTCTACCATTGCCGGATAAGAAGCTCTCATCATATGATTTGCATAAATAATAATTCTAAATCCATTTTTAACTAAATCTTTTTCATAAGTTTTTGAATACGAGGATGGAACAGCCACCATTGGTTTAAAATACTTGCTTTTTTTAAATTTTTTAGCGAATGAAAAAATTTGGGAAGGATTGTTTTCTTTACTATGGATCAGAATGGCATCTGCTCCTGCTTTGCTGTAAGCTTCAGCACGTTTAAGGGCATCTTGTAAACCATTTCCAAGAATAAAGCTTTCGATCCTAGCAATAATCATAAAGTCATCTGAAATCTTAGTTTCTTTAGCTTTGGATATTTTTTGACAAAATCCTTTTACAGTGTCTTGCAGTGCGCCAGACTGATTTTCAAAAAGAGAATTTTTTTTTAATCCAATTTTATCCTCTATTATTACTGCAGAAACTCCAATTCTTTCAAGAGATTTAATCATATATGGTAAATGTTCTAACCTTCCTCCGTTGTCTGCATCAAAAATAATTGGTTTGGTTGTTACATCAAGAATTTCATTTAAACCAAGTATCCTACTTGAATAATCTACAGATTGATTATCCGGTTTACCTCTCAAAGCAGAGTCTGTTAGACTTGAGGACCACATGGCATCAAACTCTAAATATTTTTGATTTTTAACAACCTTAAGATTTTCTATTATTAAGCCAACTAAAGCACTATGAGATTCTAGTACTCTTACTACTTCTTTTGCTTCTAAAATTCTTTTAAGTTTTGATTTTCTTTTATCAGGTGATGTACCAACTTTTAATATATTTTTTTTTATTAAAGTAGAGGAAATATTTTGAGTGTATTTAGGCTCGACTAATTTACCACTCCACTGTTTAAGAGTTTTTATTACTTGTAATCTAGTTTTTTTTTGAATACCTGTCTTCCAATCATCTCCATGAACTACATAATCGGGTTTTAGTAGTTTTAAATTTGGTCTATAATCCAGAGTATTTTGAGGAATAACTTTACTCACAAATTTCATATTTTTTAGAACTATTTCCCTTTGTTTAAAATTCAGATGAGGAATCTTCTTATAGCTTGCTATAGCTTGATCGGTAAGCAATCCTACAGTTACTTCTCCAAGTTTATATGCTGTCTTTAAAATATTTATATGCCCTTGATGAAGAATATCAGCGGATAAACCAACATAAACTATCTTTTTATTTTTTTTCATAAGTTTTACTTACTAAATAATAGAGATTTATTTTTTTTATCATTTAAGGATGATTGCTTGTCTAAATAATAATTATTTCTTATATTCTTTTTCCCGTTTTTTTTGTAGTAAGTTGCATAGAAGATCATCCTTGATCTATTTGAATTGTTATTTTTTGAAAAATGTGCACACTTCCAATCAAATAAACAAATATCTCCTTTTTCTAATTCTGCAGCTGTATAATTAAATTTTTTATTATCTTTTAATTTTATATTTGGTGTTCCCATACTCATTTTTTTTGTAATTTTATTAAAAGAATTTCCCAAGTTTTTAATATTTTTTTTTTGTGCTAAGTAAAGACAGCCATTTCTTTTATCAGATTTTTCTAATGGTATTACAAGATTTATAAAATCATCAGCATATTTTTTCCATCCATTTTGTATCTTATTATTTTTGTCTTTCCAAAAAAAATGACCATCAATATGAGGCTGATATCCCATACCACCTGGATATTTAAAATTTAATTTATCTTTAAAAAGATCAAATTCTTTCTTTTTAATATCTTTGATAAGTTTCAATATTCTATTTGAATAAATTATTTTTTTTGAAACTGCTGAAAAATCTGATATTCCCTCAATTCTTCTCAATTTTTTATAGTTATTAATTTTTTCATAATAAAAATTTTTGCTTTTTTGTGTATTTGAAATTTTATTAAGTATTTGATTTTTGATATTCTCGATATCCTTTTTTTTAAAAAATTTTTTAACTATAACCCAGCCATTTTTTCTATAATTTAAAATAGTTTTGTTATAAGATACATTTTTCATATTGTTCAACTATTGAACGGTTTAATAACATTTAAAAATTAAAAAGTAAAGATTAAAAAAAGTGATAATTTCTATAAATAAAATTCTTTAAGTCATTAGAGTGAGTAAAATATTAGATGACACACTATGTTTCTATAAATAAGATAAAATTATATGAAAATTTTGAGAAATATATCTATAGATGCATATAAAATAACTTAAATTTGATAAGAGTATCATTTAGAAAATAACAAATATATGAATAAACATAAGATTTGTCCCGCGTGCAATTATAAAAAAAGTGAATTTTTTTTTGAAAGTGTCAATAAAGATTTCTCAGTAAAAAAATTTAATTATTTAAAATGTAAAAATTGTAATTCTGTATTTCTATCAAAAAAAAATTACAGTAATGAAAAGTTAGAAAAATTTCATATTGATAATTGGCATAAAAAAGATGCTTTTAAATATGAAAAAAATGATTCAAAAAACAAAAATATAAATCGATGGTATTACACCTATAAAAATTTCAAATTGAATAGAAAGTTAAGTGTTCTTGATGTTGGTTGTGGAAATGGTTCTTTTTTAATTGCTTTTAAAAAAATGAAATTCAAAAAATTATATGGTTTTGATGCTGATCCAAAAATAATAAATAATATTAAAGAAGATAATATTAAAACATTTGTGAGTAATTTTGATAATTTCTTTTTACATAAAGAAATATCTAAATTGAAATTTGATTATATATTTTTACATGATGTGTTAGAACATTCATATGATCCGTCTAAACTTTTACAAAATATTAAAAAAGTAATAAAAAAAAATTCACAAATTTTTATTAAAATCCCATCAGGTGAATGTCTTCAACTAGAAATGTTAAAAGAGTATAATTGTGATACTATGGCACCATTCCACCGAACTTTATTTTCAAAAAAAGGAATATCTTTTTTACTAAAAAAAAGAGGTTTTAAAAAAATTAACTTTTTTGTTTCAAATAAAAAAAACTGGGGTTGGACGAGGGGAATAAGTTCAAAATTAAAATGTGAAAAATTTTATGAAAAATTAAGAAAAAATAAAAAATTTAAAAAATTTGATTTTGAAATTGATGATTTATTTGAAAAAATTTCAATTAAAATAAACAAGGAACCAATTATATTTTTAAAATGTTCACAAAATTAGTTTGTATTTAAGTTATTATAATATTTGATATATCGGACTTTTTTAATTTAATTGGATTATTTTTTAATCTTAATTCATTAATGCCATTTAAGATTTTTGTATGATTTTTTTTTATATCGACATTTAGTTTTTTGTAATTTTGCTCTAGATTTGCTTTTTTTTTTATATTTTTTAAAAGTAAATCAAGCTCGTTAATAGATTTTGTCTTTGTCACAGAAAATAAAATTTTGTATCTTTTTCTTAAATCAAAATTTGATTGGCTATAATTAATATTATTATAGTTAAATAACAAAAATTTATTAAGTGTTAAAGATACAGCATGACCATGGCTTATACCAAAATAACTTGTGAAAGGATAAGAAACTGCATGAGGTGCAATAGTTTTTGAAATATTAATTGCTTTTCCAGATAGATTAGCGGCTAAACACATATTTAATGTATTTGTATTATTAGGTTTATTTAAAAAATTTAAATAATTTTCTATTGATAATTTTAAAGATTTTTTTGCAAAATAAATACTTTTGTCATTTGATTTAAGTGAAAGTACAGACTCTAGTGCTTGAGATATAGCATCAAAACCTGAAGATGATTTAATTTTTTTATTAAGCTTAAAAACTAAATGAGGAACTAAAATAAAATAATCAGGCAATAACTTAAAACTCTCAAAAGAAAATTTTTTTCTTTCTATATAAATTACAGAATTTGAAGTAACTTCAGCTCCTGAACCTGCTGTTGTTGGTATCACACATAATTCAAATTTTTTATTATGAATAACTTTGCTTAAAAAAATTTTTTTGAATGAAATCTCACTATAATCAGTACAACTTACAATCTTTGCATAATCAATAACTGCCCCACCACCAACAGCAAGGATCAAATCAGGATTAATTTTATCTGCAAATTTAACAATTTTTTTTAATTCTTTAATTTCAGGTATATAATTTTTTTTAAAAAAAAAATTTACATTTTTTTCTTTAATTATTGATTTTAAAATAATATGTGCGCCAGATTTGAAATATGAATTTTTTCCAGTAATTATAAGAATTTTTTTATATTTCTTATTTTTTAAGTAATTATATAATTTTTGAATTCCATCATTTAAAATCATAATAATTTTATTTAATAAATCTCTCTTTAATTTCCATGAAATCTTTTGGTCTTCTTAAATCATTTAAAGTTCCTACTTTTGTAATTATTTCTAATAGACTGGGTCCATTAGATTTTAAAAATTTTGTAAGTATAACTTTTATATCTTTTTCATAATAAATTTTAAAAAAATTTTTATAACCTAAATCCTTAGCTAACTTAGAAAAACTCATATTTTCAGTATAAGTTCTTTGAGCTCCTACTGACTCATGGCAAAAATTATTAAAAACAATATGTTTTAAATTTTTTTTTCCAAAAATTCCTGATGTTCGAAGAGAGCCTAAATGCATTAATAATGCTCCATCACCATCTAAACAAATCGTCTCATTATTTTTATTCATACTTAAACCAAGGGAAACCATTAATGAATGCCCCATTCCTCCTACCATATAGAAATCTTTTCCATTTTTTAAATTTTTATTTTTTCTTATTTGAAATAATTCTCTAGAAGTATAACCAGTAGTTGATATAAGACTTGTATCTTTTTTAATTTTTTTAAGTAATTCTTGAATTACAACTTCTCTTTTAACTCCAACTTTAAATATTTTTTTCTTTTTAATTTCTAATTTTGATTTGAGAACATTATTTTCAACCAAAAGTGCTATGGGTCTACTATATCTTTTTGCAAAGTCTAGAAGGTTACTTATTTTAGAAAAATCTTTTTTTGTTCTAATTATTAAAAATTTAATTCCCAATAATTTTAGAATATCTCTTGTAATTTTACCTTTTACATTATGTTGAGGTTCATCTGATTTCATAAATGGAGATCCTCTCCATCCTATTAGAAGTAATAAAGGTATTGAATAAACTTTTGGATGAGCAATAGAGACAAGGGGATTAATAGCGTTTCCCAGACCAGAGTTTTGAAGATAAACGCACGGAATTTTTTTTGTTGCTAAATTATATCCGATCGCTAATGAAACTGCGCTTCCTTCGTTAAAAGTCTCAACATGATTTTTTTTTCCTAATTTGGAAATTTCTTTCAAAAAATTTTTTAAAACACTATCAGGTACCCCAGTAAAAAATTTTACTTTTTTCTTTATTAAAAAATTTAAAAGTTCATTTGAGATAAT
>TARA_B100001093_G_scaffold189714_1_pt1 | contig 23601 bp, 21 predicted proteins | sample TARA_B100001093 | Tara Oceans TARA_B100001093 (sample SAMEA2623116) | marine metagenome | biome: marine biome (ENVO:00000447); feature: surface water layer (ENVO:00002042); material: "saline water (ENVO:00002010), including plankton (ENVO:xxxxxxxx)" | depth 5 m | reverse complement strand
CCTCACATGTGTCACTGTGCGCTTTTGATACCGTTAAATGCCCATGATTTTTACGTGGTGGATGGCGCACTCTACTTTTTAGAGCCCATGTTTTGTTCTCTTCAAAAAAACAAGACAAGACAAATCCACAATTGCAACGTACACAGGCATGAAAAAACAACCATTCAATATGAAATGAAACCGTGTTTTAGATCTCAATATGACATTGATTACAATCAAACCCTACCAGACGACTGCTTGCGAGTGTCTACTCATTTTGAAGATGAACCCTTTCAAGATTGGGATTACTACTTGATTGAATTGGCGAACCCCGACGAAACCATTGGTCAAGCATTTCTTCTTCATAAAAACGAACCCTTTATCATGTATACTCAAATGGAGGATGATATGGTTAAAATGAAATACAAAATGTACATGGAGAATGATAAAATGTGTATTAAATCTTATCCAGAGGGGAATCAAATCTATAGTGGCAATACATATGATTCAAACGAGATCTATCAAAAAACCATAGAAGAAATGAAGCGGTATTTTGACGACTACATCATGTAATTTTACACCGCACTTTGTAAAGATTGCGTGTACGGGTTTTGTTTAAAGGCTTTCAATAACGAGGGTTCCACGATAGAACTACTGCGGTTTTCATATTCTTGGGGCATTTGCGTGAAAGAGCCAAGGCGATCCGTGGGGTGTTGGCTAAACGAACTGTTTTGCGGGTTGTAGAAAGGGGTTTGACGGTCATTGCATAATTCCTTGTTGGTGTCAATCATCTTCACCTTGTTGTTAAAGAGAGCCATGTTGCCATTGCTTTGTACGTTTTGCGCATGCACCTTGTTGGGATTTCGTTGATTGTATACGGATTCATAGTTTTTATTGGCCTTGGTGAGAGTTTGGGCGGGACCCGTTTGACTTTGATTCATAGAACTACGTTGGGTGTCGTTGAGGAGGGGGCGACTGTTCATGTACGCCGTTTTGTCTTGCTTTTGCACATTCAAATGACCCATGGACAACTGACCTTCATACATTTCCCGGTTTGTCGTGGACACTTGCTCGTTGGGATTGAAGACCATGGGTTGTTTGTAACCACCATTCATATTACCACTAACCTTGGCGTTAGTCGTGATGTTTGTTTTTTTACTGTGGCGAAGACCTTTGAACACCGGTTCCACTACATTAGAAATCATACCACCGATGTTACCAAGATAAGAAGCATTAGAAACCGTTCGGTTGTTGGCTCGATTCACATAGGATGCTTTGTTGTAATTCGATTCATTGGATGGATTCTTTTCTTGGTCTTTCATGTTGATCATGGGGATCGCACCCAATTGCTGTTTGTGTGGGTCCATGTAATCACCGGGTACATAGGAAATCTTTTCTTCACCGGAACCACGTGCCCCATAATACTCCACCGACGTAGATGCGCGGTTTTCACAGGTCATCATTTGTTGCGGTTTTTGTGTGGGTTTATCTAAACCATTGGCAATCATTCCTAAATTGTGATTGTTGGTGAAAAACCCCTCGGGGCCTTGTTTCACGATCTTCCCTTGATGACCGCGATTTTGCACGGGATTAATCGCCGGACCCATGTGATTGTCCAATGAATATACCATCTTTGGATTGTTACTTGCCCGTAGTTGATCCACATTCTTGGGATTGTACAACTCACGGTTTTGATAATTGTTGTATCCTTCCGTGTTCTTCTCATCGTATTTCATCCCAAGCCCCGGAGTATCTTTTATTTCTTCCCATGGTTTCGTGTTTGCGTAACGATTAGACATGTTGACCCGCGACTGAAGGAAATCATTTTGATTTTGGTTTCCGTATACGTTTTGCATATTGCTTTCCGGTTTAAACAAAGGCGCGACTTCATCTTTTTCAATCGCAAACGCCTGTTGACCCGTGTACGTATCTAACACACTATTGTGGGCTTCTTCGTTCATTTGGTATCCATTCATTTTACTGCTATAGTACATATTCATGTTGTTGTGATTAATATCATCTACCTTGATGCGATTGCCCGCCAATGTTTCAAATTCATTGGCTCCTTCACATTCGCGCGTGGTGTTTAAGAAGTATTTGTCTTGATATTGGGAAATCGTTTCTTCGTTATTTACATTGTTTTTCGTAACCGCTATATTGGGACTCGCATCTAGCGGATTCGTGTTGGCCAATAAATTCCCTTGGTTCTTTTTATCAAATCCCTTGGATTCATTATACTTTGAAAATCCCTCCACTTGGTCTTCCGAATCTTCTTTCTTGTCATTGCTGACTAAATAGGCGACACCAAATAATACGATTGGAATAGCGATTTGTGCCATTTACACTTTATTATATATAAGATTTTATATTTTTTTGTAGTTCTTAATATTATAATAATCTTTTTCCAAAACATTGGTGTCTAAATAGGCTTCAAACGGCATAGATAAATTTTCTTGGGGGTCTGAAAACAAGTAATCAGGGCGGAAGGTATTGTTCACGCGATAGGTCCATGCGGGGTGCGAAGCGCGCGATTCATTGGTGATGGTTTTGTCTTGTTCGTTGGGAGTCATTTGACCACTGTAAGAATGGTAATTTTGGTATTGATTGATGTGCTTGTTGTCTCGGCACAAAGGCCTTCCCATGTTTTTCAACATAGATTCCGTTTGGATCATTTGATTATACAACGGGGTGCCGTTTTTTTGACTGCGAATGTGTGGATCCAGAAACAATTGCGGACCTACGCTGTTTCCAGGTACATTGAATGTATAATCATTCTTTGCCGAGGTTTCTAAATTGGTCTTCATAATACGATTCGGGTCGTCGTGGAATCTGGTAAATGACATTATATATAATAAGTATAAAAATTTATCCTATTTATTATATATTGTGAAATCCATGTCGTTCATTTTTTTGGTGATCAAAGGGGCGCGGTAATGCTACCTCGTTTCTTAAATGATTTTCAAACAGTTCAAATGTGTAAAAATCCTTGGGTTGCATTTCCGCTTTGAATGACGGGCCCTCTAAATTGCAACTCTTGATGCCTCGCAACGTGCTTTCCACGTCAATTGCGTTATAGGAAAAATGATTCGCGCTCATTTTAGATGGATTGGTGCCTAAAACATGCATGTGGTTTGGTTTGGTTTGCTTCACAAAAAGCGGTTCCATTCTGTGGTCAAAGTTCGTTTGAATTTGTTTCTTTTTACATAAATAATCACCAAATTGATTGTTGTTTCGTGTGCTGGCCATGGATGAACTATATATAGAAAGAATATTATTTAATTGCATTGGTATTCCTTATTTTTGTAAATTTCACGGGAAGGAATTCCACCACGAATCCACCCTTTGACGGCACTTTCTTCAATGTGTTTGCTGGGATCACTGACCGACTTTTTCAACTTGGCATTCATGGGGTAATCTAAGACATCATTGCATTCTTTTTCATTGAGTTGGGAACAGCTCTTCTTCTCCTTCAAGGTGTCACCAATCTTCAGGCTGTTTTCTAAACCAACATCCACATTACCGCGCCCCAAATAAGGCACACTCAAGTAACTGCGTTCTTGAAGATTGATCTTGCAATTTGCGTTGGTCAATTGGGCCTTCAATAATTTGGTGCTTTGGTCCACATTGTATCCATAAGGACCCACTTGAGTTGTGCCCTTGAGGTTCATCGTGGGATTTCCCGTGAATAGCGCAACCGCCTTTTTCTCATTGGTTTGATTTAAATTGGTCAACATGTACGAAGCATGTCCATTGTTTGTGAACGAATCTTGAGTGTGATTGTATTCGTCTTGACCGATTCTTGATAAGTTGTTAAACATAAAATCAACTACTTGTGACATGATTATTATATAAAAGAAATATAAAATTTTTTATATAATTAAGATTAATCTTATACTTAATAAATCAGGAGAGGTTTTTCGGAATATAAATCATTATAACAGTATTTCAAAAAGTCGTCTTGATCGTTGGGTATGGTCGTGCTTGGGTTCATGTGGAACTGACGCATACTCTTTTCAAACTCAATGTTGTTGACTACATTTTTGAAAATCTTCCCAATGTCTTTATTGTCTTTGTTGTTTTCTAAGATGAATCCTTTCACCTTGTCATTGATCAACGTTTCCGTGTTTGTGTCATAGTTCTTAGAACCCGCTTCTTTCTTTGGGTTTGTTTCATAATCCGTTAAAAGAACATTGTACAGCGGGTTTTGACTCGTGTGTTTGGTTTCTTGTTTCATCATGACCTCTTCTCTGTCTTGCATGGCTTCTTGAACCGTTTTACTTTGATTGTATCGATAAATAAATAACAAAAGAAGCACAAGCACAATACCAAATAAAAGAATTAAATAATTGTTCAAGGCCATGAAGCCTAAAATGGAAATGACTAAAATAAACCGCGTGGTCGCGTTCATCTTCTCATTGTAACTCATAGATTCATAGGGCCATAATTGTGTGAGTCTGTCTTTACGAAATAATATACTTGGATTTTGAAACCAAAATAAATCTCCCATCTTTATTTAATATAGTCTTATATATTTTAATTCTTCTTTTTTTTTCCTTTATTTTTTTTATTTGGTTTGGACGACTTTTTGGAAGACTTCTTCATCGGAGTGGAGCTACTGTTGCTATCATTCCACACAAAGGTATCTTGAGCCACTTCTGTCATAGTGGCTTGAGCTTGTGACGCCGCCGCTTCCCGAGCCGCCTTGTTTTTCTCTAGTTTTTCCTTCATGCGTTCCTTGGACTTGGCTTGTTTCATGTTTTGTTGCATTTTGTTGGCCATACCTTTGAAGTCAAATTTACCGTTGGGATTCATCCCCATGGAGCTCATCATTTCTTTGATACCCGGCATATCATTCATTTTCCCCATGATTTCTTGGGCTTCTTCCAAAAGTTCACTTTCTTTCAAGTCTCCGCTCTTGAACTTTTCTTCTAGTTTGGAGCCAATGTTTTTTACAATGTCCATGAGCTTGCCCGGATTTTTAAAGATGTTTTTAAGGAAAGCTTGTTGCGACGATTCGTCCATGTTTTCCGTATCTAGACCTAAATCTTTGGAGGCCTCTTCCGCGATTTCTTTGGCTAAATTACCGATCTTTCCGTCCATGATCCCCGACAGATGATCCTTCATTTTATCTGCGTCCATCATATTTTCAAACATGGAAGGCTTGCCCCCAGAACCATCTTGTTGAAACATATTTTCCACATTGCTAATATCTCCCATCATGTTTTCAAACACATTTTCAAATTGCTCGCTTTCATTCATAGATGGATCCATGTTCATGAAGACCTTTTTCATTTCCGACATGGTTTCCTTGATTTTCTCATGTAAATCATCCTCTTTGATGGCCTCAAACAAATGATTCGCACTACCGAAATCTTTCTTTTCACGTAAATCATTGCACACACAGAACAAAATCAATTGAATGTATTTCCAAATGGTCTTCTTAGATTGCTCACTGAGCGAGTCGTCTTTCATGATGACCGAAAAGTCCACGTTGGGCAATAAGTATTTATTGGCTTCTTCATCAAACAATTCCACATTTTCATAAAGAATATGGAAAAAGTTTTCGGGATATAAATTTTTACAATAGCTGTAATACTCGCCATAATCAATGACGTCAAACAAAGAGCTATATTCCGGGTAACTGGCGATTAAATCCCGTGTAAAATCGTCAATGATTTTTTGAAATTCTTCTTGCTTTTCCATATACAACTATCATGGGTATAATGTTTAAATACCTTTTCCATAATCCTAATTAAAATACGAACGACTCAAAGCCGTCAATTGTTGTATTTTTTCCACAAATATAGCAACCAAATCCTTTTCTAAATTGTCGTATGTTTTCTTAAAATACTGAATATAGGTCTCCAGACTATATTTTTGCGCAAATGCCTCGTTGCCTTTGATGTCTTCGCTATAGTCCTTGTTTAAAAAATAATCGACGTTTCCTTTCATAATCTCATCAAAATAGAACATATTTATAGTTTCGTTCCAAGTTTTGATAAACAATTTGATGTTCATTTTTTTCAAGTAGTAGTTATACGCATAAAATTTGCTGAATTCTTGACTGGACGATCCGTACTTTTTCATCATGTTCAATAAATCAAAATAGTATTGATTGAATGTACGGAAAATGGTTTTCTTATCTATTTTAACCAGCTTTGATGAAATATCCATGCTATAGTGTTACATTTCATGATAGTTTTTTTTTATTTCTTTTTTCTTATAATTCATTTTGTCTTTGTTGTTGGAGCTGTTCCAAGGTCATACCCTGGTTGGAAGATTTGCTTTCTTCTTGGGGGGTATAGATTTGCCCTTCTTGGGAATCGTCAAAAATAGATGCGTAACTATACATTTGTTTCATGCCTCCATTTCCCGATGCACTCAACTCTTCGTGGTTGGTGTCCCAAAAACTGAAGCTATCGCTACACACGCCGAAATTTCCATTGGTCTCTGATTTCAAATCAAAGGTATTGGGTTCCAAATGTATCTTTTCCTTTTCTTCATCTAAGGTTTTACTCATGGGCACAAAATAAGGCAAGATTTGATTTCCTTTCAGGATTTCATGATTGGGAGTGATACACAAGGTAGGTACGCTATTGATCATGGGAGGTATGGGCATGGATTGGTTGTTTTGTAAAACGACATAGGTGATGTTTTCCTTTTGAAACCGATTGTCTACGCAAACCATTTCAACCTTGTTCAATAGGCCCTTTTTATTGAGTTCTTCTAAAAGGTGTTTGCTGTGTTTGCAATATTGGCTAAAAAACAACAAATGTTTTTGTTCGTCTTGATTTAAATTACGCTTGTTGGGAGTAAGTTGGAGATTTGGGGTGACATATGAATTTTGTTGATTCATTTTACATGCTACAGATTAAATAAACGAGATATTACCGAAAAAATTGAATTAAAAATATATGTCGATCCTATATAAGTATAGTCAGCCATCATGAGCCAAGTCATTGTCAACTCTAAAGATACGTATGAAGGCAACCTGGTCTTTAACTTGGAATCCGCGGATGTTTCCGTACCCAATGCTTTGCGACGAACGATTTTATCTAACATTGAAACATTGGTATTTCGCGGATTCCCGTATACATCGAATCACATTACATTCAAAAAAAACACCACCAAGTTCAATAATGAATATTTGAAACAACGCATATCTTGCATCCCCATCCACGTGGATGACGCATCTATCTTTGATACCTTTATACAGAAATACCAAGCAGTGATTCAAGCCGAAAACAAGGGATCTGAAAACATGCTGGTCACAACCGAAAACATTAAAATCATAGACAAAGACACGAAACAAGAAATCCCCGAGACCATCACACGCAAGTACTTTCCACGTGACCCCATTAGCGAAGATTTTATCTTGATTTGCGTGCTGTATCCGAACTTCAATAGCAATGAAGTCAATGAATCTATACACATTGAAGCCAACTTTGACAAAGGATGTGCTCAAGAAAACTCGGCGTGGAATGTGGTTCATCATTGTGCGTATGAAAACGAACAAGACCGCGCCAAGGTGGAAGAAATTGCAAACGAAATAGACGATCTCGTAAAGAAACAAGATTTCATGTATTTGGACGCACAAAAAGAATTCATACCAAACCGATTTAAGTGTAGTGTAGGTAGCATTGGGATTTATACAAATGAGCAAATCGTTGTCAAGGCATGCGACTATATCAACGGACGACTCAGCGAAGTGGAGTCTATTTTGTCCAACCTATTTACTCAACAAGAACCAAATAGTACCTTTAAACTCAAGTCCTATGATCAAGTCATGTCCGAAAGTACAAATGGTTTAGAGGAAGAAAACACTCGCGATGTATTGAAGAAATCATACATGTCCGTTTATACGGAAGATGAATACATTGTCTTTCGTCTTCGCGAAGATGATTATACCATTGGCAAGTTACTAGAAAAATATTATTTTCAAAAATACGAAGGCTTGGTTTCCTTTGTGGGATTCAAGAAGAATCACCCCATGCAAAAAGAGGCTTTTATATATGTCAAGTACAAGACCAGCGATGCCCCACAACAACAACATTTGGTTGCTCTACAACATATGAACGAAATTGTCAAAGACATTCAACTCATATTTGATGGCATCAAACGAGAATTTGATATAAACGTGGGAAATTAATAAAATAACAATATAATTAAATACTTGACATATATAATATGGATCGTAGAACACAATTAAGATATGGTTCTGTAGTTCAAATCATTGAGATAGATGATGATAAAGTAACCGAAATCAATGAAACTTATTTTTTTATAGAAAGGGTGGATAAAAACGAAATCATATTGAAATCCAGTGAAGGAGAACCAGATGTGATCCTTCCCATAGACGAACAAGGTGAAATCATGGACCAAAAGATTGATGAGCTGATCCTTGTGTATGAACCAAAACAAGATCAAGGGTATGCTTACTTCCATGGCTATGAGCAAGACATGGTTGTAAAGATTCTATTTGTAGGAGGGGATACCTTGAAAGGACGGATTACGAGTGTAAAAGAAGACATGATCACATTGGTCTCTATGGACAGCGACGATTCATTGTTGTACTTTATTGACTTTGAATTTAGAGGACTGCATTCCAAATTGGGGATTGAAGAAATCGTCATTGAAACAACTCCATTGGGAGAAGAAGGGCAAGGGGAAAAGGAAGAGGGAGAAGAAGAAGAAAGAGAAGTGTTTATTTATGACATACAACAACAAATTAGCGACTATATTGATAAAAACGACGCCCTCTTACGCAAACGCGTATTACAGCGGGAAGTGGATAATTATATGGGCTTAATTGACACGTACAGTGATTTGGAAAATCAAATATCCTTGAAAGAATTGCCTAGTAATCAGTTTTTGAAGTCCATTTTTTCCTTGAATGCGAATTTCATGATACCCGTGAGTTCCTACGTGGACAAAACATTTTATCACAACGAGGAAAGTAGCTTAGAAGAAGAAATGGAACATATTGTGCTGAAATCTGACTCGGACTTTGTGGACGAAGTCAAAAGCAATATGAAAACCGCATATGAAAATGCGAAAATCCAGAAACAAAAACGAGGAAACACGCCATATCACAAGGAAGTAATGTTGAAGCATGATACGCCCATTGCGTTAATAGATCACAATGGGGAGTCGCCTTTGTTCACAAAGCACACGTATATTGGGTTGAAAGACCATAAACTACGAAACAGGTCAAAAGAAGGTAGCAAGTTGCGTAAAAACCATTTTTCGGAACACTTTTTAGAAAAGGGCACCAAAGTCATCATTGACGGCGTGAAAGTACATCCATTGGACCAAATACGGAACTTTCATTATACGCAATCCGGTTCTTCGTTATTGACCAAATCCATGGCCCATGAATATCCTTATTATCCGTTTTCTCAAAAACAACGGGTTTACAAAGTCTACAAAGAAGAACCAAATACACTTCATAACCCCCAACATTTTTTTAATGATCGCGGACACGTGTATTATCCAATTACCAAACATGAAGACAAATTGAAGACCTTCTTTTCTAAAATGAATGTAACTGTGAAAAACGTGGTGGATGAACTCGGTATCATGGGCCAAACCAACATATACGAAGTGATGCGCGAACTCACCACCATGAATGTGAAAAAAATAGGAGAAAAAGACATGAAATGGATACGCAACAAGGTGAAATTAGAAATTCAGGCCTATACATCCAGAACCCGAACCAAAACCATTGACTTGCCTCCTTATGAATTCCTTTCGGATGAGCGTTTGTTTATCTCTATTTGTGAATTGTACAAGTCCTATGCATACCAAAGTTCTTACCCGAGTGAAATCATGCATCAAACCTTTGTGGACCAAGGCAAATTCATCGTCGACACCTTGAAAGCAAAAAACAAGACATTGTATCATTCGTTCAACGATGAGTCCACTCAAGAATTACTCTTGTCTATCAACGAAACATTGAAGTCCGAGGACTTTCAAAAAATGAAGGGGACTTTGAAACCCGTGAAAACCTATTATTCTTTAAAGGAGTTACAAGAAGACAAAGGGAAGTTGGTGTTGCGAGATTCGGATGATCCTAATACAACCAACAAGGCAAACATCTTTGAAGATTTGTCCACGTTCAAAAAATATGGATACAATGAGAGCGCCAGTGCTTTTGAAAAGAAGATTGATTATTTTCTGACACACTATAACTTTGATCTTGCCATAGATGACGAAGAGCACGAAGAATTGAAAACCACGTTGTTTGGCGAATATGAATACAAGGATGACTTGTTTCAAAATGTAGTGACCTTTGTCCTTGAAAAAATCGTGCGGGAAGGCGAAGTGGCCATTGTGAAAGATGTCAATGAGTCAGAAGACAAGGGGAAGAAATTCATTTATGTGAATCAAAACTGGATACCTTATGAAAACTATCAAGAAAACATCAGTAAAAAGAAGCTGTTGAAACGCACAAGTAACGCCATGCAAGAATTTGATGACATCCGAGCCTCTACCATCAATGAATATATCATGAAAATGACCAACGATTACCAAAACGAACAACGGGTACAAATGGACAAGGAGATCATAGTCGAAAGCGACTTCCTAAAAAAGGTATTGACCTTGAAAAACAATCAGTTCATGCGCCATTTGTTTCGCTACAATCAAATCAAAAAGGAATTTCATTTTGAATATCAAAAGTTATCCGACCAAGAAGACTATGAAATCAAAACGTCAAAATACTTACCACTGTTTCATCATATTTTAGACATGGATTCCCTCTATAAGAAATACACCTGTTTACAGACCTTTGTGGGATTGTTTACCATTGATATGAACGACAAAGATTGGTTGTATTGTGTAGAAACAAAGACAAAGTTGGTCCCCATGTTTTTACACGAACTCAGTCAAGTGTATTTGAATAGCAATCGCGAGAACTACAACAGATTATTGCATTATTATTGCAGAGAAGAAGGGGGAATAAGTGATTATGGTGACGATATCATTCATAAAAGAACGGGATATGTGCTCCAAAAACGCGAATTCAATACTCAACAAGAACAGTTTTCTAGAAACACGAAACTCATCATGGATGTGGAGGATTTAAAAAAGGAACAACCTAACGACGACCACATATTGGAGTTGACCCAAGAAGAGTCCCATTTTGGCAATGATGCCCTGCGGTTGCTTCGTAACGTCTCTATTGATTTTTCTAATGCCCACATGAAACGATGCTTCAAAGAAATGTACACCATTTATCAGCAATACAAAGTTGTGAAAAAGAGACAAAGTGAAGACAAGAAGCCCTTGGAGCCCCAAGAAAAGATCGTCTATAAAATTTATACCATTTGGTGTTTTGCGTTGGTGTATATCCAATGTCATGATTTGAAAATAACCAAAAAGGTGCCCATGTGCAATGCTTCCTTTTCCGGGTATCCTTTGTATGACCCAGAAGACAAAAAGGGTATTGAATATCTTGCTTGCATGTTTAAGGCTAAATCGAAAAGCACCAAGGCCAACATTTACGAATGTTTCCGGAAAAATCGCACCAAAGAATACATTGTGGAAGAACTGATTTCCTTCATGAACACATTTGTCTTGCAAAATCAATATGTATCTGCGATGTTGCAAATGAAACGGCAAAAAAATGCGAAACAAAACGCAATAAGCGATGCCGAACTACAAGTATTACAAATGCCCAAACGATTTGCCCCATCGTTGGAGCCCATAAAGCTCAAAGATTTCAATGTCAATGAGTCATCTGCCAAAACAAAGGTGAAGAAAATGGAGCATCAATCTTATGCGAATCAGTATATGAATATGAACATACAAGCACTCATTCGTCAAACCATAGAAAACGAAAAGTATTTGGCAAATCACTTTGAGGAACAAGAACCCCTGTTTGTCAATTATTGTTGCAACAAACGGTTCATCATAGATTATTTTCTCAACAATAAAGAGTTGAGTACCCTTCTTGACAACAGCAAACAAAGCGAAGAACGCCTCTTCTTATCCAAAGAAATACTACGCAATTCACTCGTCAATTTCACAAAGAAGAAGACAAAATTGCGGGTGGAAGACGCCGCCATGAACTACGATCTAAAGACCGTGTATTTGTTTATCATCACCTACGGTCATTTTGACAATCCCTTGCCTATTGAGCCCTTTCTTTCTAGTTTGGTGCCTTCAAAGCCCGGCGACGACTACGACAGAGACGACTCTATTGATACGAAGATCAAGAAACTGAAACAACAAGGATTTGAATTTACCAGCGAAACCTTGGCCAATCTCTTGATCATCAAATCTAAAAATGGACCTACCACTCAAACAAGCCTGATTGATGATGGTGTTGCGCATGTCAGCGTGGAAGAAGTACTGGAACATGCCTTCATTTTTCCTTTCAAACTCAAGAAGGGTAATCTTTCTTATCTAGAAGCCTGTAAAACGTTGGAATACCAAAAATACGAAACCATACAAATTCGCTCCAATCACAAACGGAGGATTGAAAAGAAACTCAAGGGATTCTTATACGCACCACCTGACATTCGCAAGAAGATGATTCAATACTTATCCAATATAAACTACATGTTGCTTTGTATCATTCCGCAGGTCATTTTAGGAAACCATATACCCGAACTAACAGAAGATGAATTAGAAGACTACTACAAAGGATTCGCCGTTTCTCACCGAAGAAAACTACAGACCATGAATAGCAATTTGTATGGATGTTTTGAAGGGATTCCCTTTGAGGACATTTCCGTAAAAGGAGCAATCAACATGAGGAAGCAACTTTTGATGGAACGCAACGAATACCGTTCATTGTTGAACAAGATTGAAGTACGTGAACATCGGTCTATGGCCATGATTGAAAAGGAAGAATCGCTCATGAAACAAGCAAAGGAATACAATGGAAGCCCGTCGGTATCTTTACCCCGGATTCGCAAGTCCCTAGAAAAGATTGCTTCTTTGAAACCCTTATTGGATCTCACGTTGTTTCAATCTAACCTTGTGGATCAGTTTACATACATGGAATTTGTCTTTTATAAAGTCCTCAACCTCTACGACATGGGGAACATCCGTCCATCTATGAGCGATTTAGAACTGCAAGTGCTGAACAAGATCAATGAAGCGCTCTATGCATTTTTAGACAAAATCAACGCAACCATGTTGATACATTACAATGACGTTCGAACACTCACAACACAAATCAAACAAAGTGAAAAGAAAGTCATGACGGAGCGATTTAGAACTGCCGAAAATCAACAACAGCGTCAATTAGACAAGGTCATGTTGGATGCTAAATTAGGCGATCGTTCTATTGCTTTGAGTAAGGGATTGTTTGTATATGATAAACAATTGTTTGACGAAGACGATGCGCGGGCTCAAGAAATACAGGAAATGCGACAACAAACCTATGTGCAAGAGGAAGACGATGACGAAGCAATAGACGAAGACTATGAATATCCCGAAGAAGAAGAATTCATGGAAGCAATCGACGGAGATGTAAATCTAGATCACGACGAGGATGCGGAAGATACCTTTTAATTTAGGTAAATAGATTCCTTTTATATGTTGAAGTATATATAAAAGGAATGAATATGGATAGATTGTATTTGTCTATTACTTTGTTCATTAGTTTGTACTTGATCCTGACCATTGTTCAACCCGGATTTATTTACAACCATCGCCAAGATTGCTTGCGACCCTTTGGGATTGGATACAAAAATACGTCCGTCTTGACCTTGTGGTTGGTGAGTATTTTACTGGCCATCTTTTGTTATTTCATTGTGATTTATGTATACCATTTGCGAAACGAATGGTTCTAGTTTAGGACTTACTTTAATTGCGTCGCCAAATAATTCTGAAACTCCGTCGTGTTTTCTACGTTGGACGTGCAATTTTCCGCCAAAAGACGGTTTTGCGAAACCAGTATGGTTAAGGTACTTAAAATACCTACCCATATGTACGTGGCTACACTGTCTTTTATATTCATGTATCCAATTAATTCTCTTTTCCTTTCTTCGTTTATGGGACTTTGAACCCCAATGCTTTTAAGGTTGTCTAATGTGTCCCATTTGATTGATTCTGTGCCACTTTCTCCTTCCTCACTTTCAAATCTAACTTCTTGTAGATCTAATTCGTTGATAAATGTATCCGGATTATTATACAACTGGTCAAGGATTTGCATGTCTGTTTTTCCCGTTGAAGTTGAGGTAAAATCGGAAGTCGGTCCCTCTTTTGGCTTTTTGAAAATCTCTTGTACGGTGCCATCATAGCCACACATTCGCACCACACTTAAACCGAAAGTATTTGAAAAACTACGCAACCATCCTGGGAACAAATAAATGATCATCATCCCAAGCATGTAGATGAATACATAGGGGAAAACGGTAGCATAGAATGCCAGTCTCTCATTTTGTTTCCCACAGATCATTTCATCTTTTGTAAGCATGAGATTTTGAGAAAACAAATATGTCAAGAAATAAACCGAGAAGAAGATGACAAAAAAGATGGAATAGTTGTGCATTTTTAAGGTATTAAAGTCAAAAATACATTTGAAAATGACAAAAATAAACAAAACCCACAAATGAACTTGTACGATACTTTTTCCAAATGATGCCATAATTAATAATATGTATTATATTATTCTCATATAAAAAACAAAAAATAATCCTTTAAAATATATGTATATCCCGAGTTTAGTAGAGCAACATATCAAACAAGTTGTGCACTATAATTTGAATGAATGTCATGATTTGAAGATGAAGTATTATAGCTTCCTTTTCAATGTCATTTGTTTTATTATTATCGTTGGAATAGTATACACCATATTGTATTACAAATACAAGGGACAAAGAGATGTGAAAGAACGTCAACGAAGGGAAAATGAAAAGCGCGATTACATATTATACAACCTCCGAAAATTTCAAAACATTAAAAATAAATATATAACAAATATTCCCTTTGATTAATATATATGAATGCAAAAGAAAAACAACATTTGGCTTTAATGAAACAGATTTTTCAAAAGAAAAGAAAGGCCGATGAAAAATACAAACGGAAAAAAGAGGCCAACGAACCCAATGTGAAAATCACACCCCTGAAACAAATGAAGGTCACAGCAGATGCGATTGAACTCCAAGACCATGAAGGTAAGGTTGTGGAAAAAGTAGATCGGGTATTAAAGTTCAATATAGAAGAAATGCTTGACAAATACGAAACAAAGATCAAGGATATCAAATACAAGCTCACGCAAATCAAGTACGAAACCTTGTTTGAATTGGTTGAAAACGATTCCATTGAAGTCATTTTAGAAAGCCAGGTAATTCCACTCGAAAAAGAATTAGAAGAGATTCAAAAAAAGAAGACAAAGTTAATAGATATAATGAAAAAATCAAGGCAAAAGAAACTGGAGGCTCATTCGGTCATGCTTCTGAACAAGGCGGTGAAAAAACAACAACTTATCAATAGTGATGATATTGATGAAAAAAAGGAGAATTTTCGTAGTTATGTGACCCTAGAAAAAAAGGTTTACGAATTCAAAAAAAACGATACACCGTTGATAGAAATGAAAATTCAGAAAGAGACACAAGAAGACAACCAAGACGAACTTGACGTGTCTCTCACCCCGGAAAACGTGGATGCGGCGACCATTGAACCTGAACAAAACGTGACCGCCCCGCCGTTGACTCCCATGCAATTTACCACCCCATTGCGACCCAAACCAGAAGAAGAAGAGAAGTCCGAAGGTGAGTCCAATTCTTCTAATTCAAATTCTTCCAATTCCAACTCAAATTCTTCCAATTCTAATTCTTCCAACTCCAACGCGCCTGTGCCATTGATCAAAAATACAAAGAATACCAACAAGGTAATAAATGTAAATAATGGTAGTAGTAGTAGTAGTAACAGCAATAGTAATAGCAACAGTAGTAACAACAACAGTAGTAGCAATAATAGCAGTAACAACAACAACAATTGAAGATTATATTATATGTAACTAGTATATAGCATGTTTCTGAAGTTTTTCAATTTCCGTTACTTTTTCATCAGCTTTGCCATTGGTGTTTTCTACATCTATTTAACCAATGAGCACAAGAAAGTCATTGTCATTTACCCTAACCCAACCAATCTAGAGAAATACACATACGTAGACAAATCCAATAATTGTTTTCAATACAACCTTGAAGAAACCACGTGTCCAAGAGATAGCTCAAAATACAAGGACATCAAAGTAGAATACTAAGCCATCCATGATTTTATAATATATGATATCTATATATGTTGAAAATTGAAAAGTTTTTCAAAACGGAAACCGGCAATAAACTCTTTTCGATTTTACTCGGTTTGGGTGTGGCCGGTTTATTCAAAATGAGTTGCGATAGTCGTTCGTGTTTAGTATTGAAAGGTCCGGAATTCAAAGAAGACAACAAACGAGTCAAATACAATGGAAAATGCTATGACGTCAAGGAAGAAATGTTAGATTGCAAGGCAAATACGCGAGAAAAGTTGTACGTTTGAGAATTAATGGGTAATTAGTTATAACAATCAAAAATATATATCTTTTTATTGTTATATGAACGTTGAACCTGACACCACCAACATAAGCGACCTCCCCGTAATACCCACTCATCAAACATCCAATGAAGAAAGTATTCAAAACATGTCTTTGTCGACGGAAGCCATTCAGCAAGACAATGAAACGGTCATAGAAAGAGAACTCCAGGAAAAGCGAGTGCGTTTTAGCGAAAACTTGGTATCAAATGATGAACATCCTTCAAATGCGATTATCCCCGAAAAAACCTATGATTGGGTGTTGACTTTAGAACACAAAATCATCCTCTTGGCCACATTTGCCTTTTTTGTCTTCATGGATCCCAAATTCAAAAAGTATATTTTGAACATCCTTGTGCAAGTCTTTGGATCCTTTTTAAAAACCGAAACCGGTCTCATGTCAAAACTGGGTATGTTTGTATATGCGTTGTTTTATGGATTGTTGTTGCTTGCCTGCGTATCCTTTATTGACTTTACGTCGTTTCATCTGGCATTTTAAGCTGTAAAATGGGGACATGGATTTCTAATTGTTGTTTCAAATTCTCATCGTTTTTATAATCATGGATGTAATAGATCTTTTCAATCCCCGATTGCACAAGCATTTTCAAACACACAATACACGGGTAATGAGTGACATATGCGTGGGCATGGTTACAAGACACTCCGCGTTTGGCGCAATCAATAATGGCGTTTTGTTCCGCATGTATCGTGGCCATTTCGTGATCATGTACCACAATACTCTTATGTGGATGCCCTGATAAAAAACCATTGTATCCTTGTGAAATAATCCGATTGTCTTTGACAAGGATACATCCAACCTTTAACCGCGTGCACGAAGACCGCTTGGCCGTGCACAGCGCAATGTCGCGAAAGAACTCTTCCCATGTGGGTCTGGTGGTCATCACTATAGTATTACTACACAAAAGGATCTTTAAGTTGTCTTCTTTGTCTTCTTTGTCTTTCTTTTGTCTTTCTTGGGTGGTTTCTTTAACGTGGTAGATGGAAGAGTAGGACTGTATTTGAAGAACCACTTTTTGTATTCTATGGACTGCTTGTTATGCTTCAATTCATTGTACTTTCTCTGCCGGTTGCGTAAAATATTTTGAAAATCTTCTTGTTGTCCATAGCATGGGAGGTTAAACCGCTGTATGACTTTGGGTACTTCTTTGTCTTCTTTGATATACGACGGGTATTTATGAACAATGCGGTTTAGGTCGGCCAAAATAGAAATGATCAATCCATGTTGTAGTGGGATTTTATCCATCAATAACAAACTAAAGTACAAGTTCATGAGAGTGTCAATGTTTCCCACCCGAATGTTGTGGTACTTGTATTTGTATTGAAAATAAGATAAACATGAATTGGTTTGAAACACGACGCCAATGATCTTTCCCTTCCATTTCAAAAAGGCATAATCGTCAATAAACTTGTAAATGGACGACTCCTTCGTCACGGTCAAATCACTGGGTTTCCATTTCCGGATCTCTTTCAGTGTGGTTTCTAAGGATTCGCTATACATGAAAAAGATATCCTTGTTGTCTTTGAGAACGCACTTGTTTTCTTTCAAATACTTTTTGTAGACACATGCGATCAAGTGGGTGTTGCAAAAGACGTGGTTGCTTTTGCGGAAATACTCAAATAGTTCATCATAGGTGCGATCCAATTCTTTGGTTCGTTGTTTGATGAGCAAATGCGTACGCGAAGTCAAGGGTTTCGTCAAAATGGGATAATAGAGATTGAGCAAGTTCATTCGGTCGTATATTTTCTCCCAGCGCGATACGTCTCCCAATGGGCGGGCGAGTTCTTGGTGTAAACTCATGCGAAGATACGAAGGCGGGGTATATAATAACCCATCCACGTCAATCGCATATGGTAACAAATAGTCGTAAAAATGGGGATCAATTTGGGTGACATCCGCAATGGGGACGAAATTCACAAATACCTTGTAAGTGCCATAGACCACGGCGTTTTTTCCTTCAATGTGAAAGACGTTTTCTTTTTTGAATAAATTGCACAGGGCCTTGGCATCTTCCAACGCATTGGGAGAAAAGAAATCGTAATCGGGAATGTCAATGTCATAATCATAGAATTGCTTGTCTTTGGGCAAGATGGAGTTGATCGCCGTGCCTCCATAACAAATTCGCTTGTGTTTTTTCATGAACTTTTGTACGACGTTTAACAAGGTCTCGCTGATATACGTGTCCTTCTTATTCTTCTTTTGATAATTTTCGTTTTTCTTGATTGATTTCTTCAGGTATTCCTTATCCATTATACTTTAAAGAGAAAAAAGTATTATGGATACGTATTTAAGATAATGTCAATGGCAATTGAATCATGTGATCCGGCTTCTTGATATAGGGAGAAGAGGCAACATTGTCTCCTCCGCCATATTGGCTGATGAAAAACTGATTGTATTGTTGCAACAAGGCATCGTTATTTTGGAAATTCATCGCAATAAACTGTGTGCCCTTTTTCATGGCTTGAATGAAATCCATGTTGTGGCTGGCCGCCGAACGCGTTGGTAAACATAAACTCATTTCATTGCTGGCAATGTGCTTATTGATTTTATAGGCCGCGTCGCTAATGAAAAGATCGTTAAAATGAAAATGGTTCATCTCATTTCCATATAAATCCACGATCCGATCTAGTTTACTCTTTCGAAGCGCCTCGTAATTTTGGTCGTCATCGTTTAAAATCACAAATATGAAAATTTTATCAGATAATTCTTTCATTTCAAAATTCCCGATGAATCCAGAGCGATCGTTGAAGTATTGCTCCGAATAGGTGCTTCGTAAATCGCTGGACGCCAGCCTAGAAAGATTAAATTGATTCAAAATCGTATTGTATATTTTGTCATAAAACTCCGTTTGTTTTTTCATTCTTGTAGAAGACGGATTCTTCTTGTAATCTACGTTTGTGTCATAATGGATGCGGAAAATGAGAAACAATGGATCATCTTTCATGGTATTTTGTACACTGTCATCGTAAAAGTTACTTTGCGTGAACGTTTCATCAATGTCATTTAATGCGTCTTTCAATGGAATGCTGTTGTACGTTTCTTTGTATAGATTGGTATTGACAGAGTTCGCCGCAATGACCGGAATGTCGTCAATAGAAAAAATCTGCATGTCCAACGCACGAACGCCATACGACGCGCAATTTTGCAACGCACATCTGTCTACATAATCATTACTAAACTTACCACTACAGAAGCAATTGTGAGCGGTTTTAATGTAGAAATCCTTCAGCTTGTAATCGTACTCAATGGGCGTGTCGTTGATCGTGATGTTGCCTTTGAAATATCCATTGCGAATGGAATCTTGGAGGCTGTAAAATTCCACAATGTCATTGTTTTTTCCTTCAAAACGAACGTCTCTGATCTTGCGACAATTGACTTCTCTTTTCCCCACTTTGTCGCTGATATAAACAATGACAATCATAAACAAAATAAAAAAGAAGATCAATATTGCATTCTTTGTAATGAAATCTGCATTTTCAGAAGCCATATTTAACATAATGCTATATAATTATTTTAAGTATTTAAAACAATGCGATATAATCTATGTAAACTATATATATATGCCAGGTGGTTTACTGAATATTATAGCATATGGAAATGCTAACATCATATTAAATGGAAATCCATCCAAAACGTTTTTCAAAACGGTATATGCCAAACATACAAATTTTGGCATGCAAAAGTTTCGCATTGACTATGACGGTTCACGCGATATTGATCCGAATAATGACTCGGTGTATACATTCAAAATACCAAGAAATGCGGAACTTCTCATGGACACCTATCTGGTGTTTGGTGTTCCTGATATTTGGAGCACCATCTTACCTCCCTTACAAAACGGGGATATGTGGAAACCGTATCAATTTAAATGGAATAAACAACTGGGAACAAGTATGATCAAAAACATACAAATATTCATTGGTGCTCAAATGATCCAAGAATACGACGGTCAATACATTCGGTGTATGGCGGAACGGGATTATAACGAAGACCGGAAAAAAATGTTTGATCATATGACCGGAAACGTGATTGAATTGAATGAACCACAACAATTTGGGGGAAGGCGACTGGGAGCGGGTGTTGATTATCCCAACGCCTTTTTTACGCCTGATCTGGCGGGACCCGAACCGTCCATACGAGGGCGAAAGATATATGTTCCATTGGCTTCTTGGTTTTCAAAGAGTAGTAAACTCGCATTGCCTCTGGTGTGTTTACAATATAGCGAAGTCGTGATCAAAGTCACTTTGCGTCCGATTTATGAAATGTTTACCATCAACAACGTCGTCTCCAAAGATAAGGATAACACCTTTTTAGAGGAATCTACTTCTCTAGATGATAGTGCGGGTGATTCCGTTGTGGATTATCAAAAACTGAAAAATGCTTTTTATCAACGCATTCAGCCCAATTTTACGGTTGATAGACATCAATTGTATCGCTTCTTACAGCCACCGCCCAACATTCAATTGTTTGAAGCAGACTATCAAAATAAAGTAAACAATTGGAATGCGGATGTGCATCTGATTGCGAATTATGGATTTTTAACCATGGAAGAAAGCAACGTATTTGCTTTAAATGAACAGCGCTATCTCATCAAAGAAGTCAAACACACGGTATATCATGACATTGTTGGGACTCGGAAAGTAAAACTAGATACGAATTCTCTCGTGTGTAATTGGATGTGGTTCTATCGTCGCAGTGATGTATATAAACGCAACGAATGGAGTAACTATACAAACTGGCCAACTTCTTTGATACCCTATCAACTAGAACGGTGTCCCAATGAGTCGTCGTATTTATTTTTAGGTGCTACTCCATTTGGGCCAGGTAAGGATCCAAAAGACAACGATACCGGAACCAAACATACTACGGCGCACCATCAAACCCCGATTTTCTCCATTGAAAACCAACGAAATATATTAAACACATTTGCGATCATGATTGATGGGAAGTATCGCGAAAATGAGCTGGACTCGGGGGTATTCAATTACATTGAGAAATTCCGGGCCACCAATTCCAGTAATGACACCGGTATCTTTCATTATAACTTTTGTTTGGATACGACGAATTATTTACAACCCACCGGCGCGATGAATTTGAATCGGTTTCGTTCTATAGAATTTGAAATGAATACGATTTTGCCACCCCTCGATCCCGATTATGAAGTGCTCACGTTATGTGACGAAAACGGGGGCATCATTGGCGTCACAAAAGAAGAACCAATTCATACATACACGTTTGATATGCATTTGTATGAAGAAAAGTATAATATCTTACGAATCATGTCTGGCAATGGAGGCTTGCTTTTTGCCCACTAACCGCGATGCGGACAATGATTCATGATGTGGTCCGAAGACAATAAAGTATGACGAACTATATCATTAGATGTCATGGGTTCCCAAGTGAAGGTTCGTTTTTCAAAGTGACAATAGAGATAAAAAAGGAACACGAGCAATACAAGTAAAGATAGGTTGCGCCATTTCATGTTTATTATTATTATATAAAATAAATATATATAATAATATGGAATTTAGTGTGGATGAAGACAATATAGAAAGTACGGTAGATTCTATGGTTGATGAAAAGAATTTCAATCTGGAAGATTTGGATTATAGTTTTGACGAAGAAAACTTTGACATTATTATACGCGATGTTACGCGCAATATATCCAAAGCATCTATCGATGAAAACGACCTAAATGGCATTCAAATGATGTTGAAAAAGAAAATATCAGAAAAATCATATACCACATACGAATTGGATCAAGTGGTGGCTGATTTTAAAAAAGAGATTACCAAAACGAAATTTAGTAAAAAGGATCTCATAGATGCGTCTAAACAAATCAAAATTGGTCGCATTCGGAAAAGCAATTCCTTGAATCCTCTGGATAATTTGTCGGGGCTTCCGGTGCAAGACCAGATCATCGTGGTGATTAAACTCATTATGCGAACGTTCTTAAAACTATTTGAAGATTTTGTCGTGTTATTGGTGACAGTTATGATCGTCCTCAATCTTCAATTCCGAGCAAAGGTTCCGTCTTCCTTGTTGTATCCAAGCGATCCAAATGCCTATCCTTATGTCTACTTTGACCCGAACAATCGGTCCCAACAATCAACGTTGACCTCTATGGTAGAATTGAATACGAAGGATAGCGAAGACGATGTGTTTTTAGATACACATGCTTATTTCACATCCGATGGTAAATATTCCATAGACAAAAACGTGTGCAAAATCAATAACCCCCATGGAACCGGCCAAGATAGCAAATGTAGCAGTGATGCGGATCCAGAATACACAAAGCATTTTACGGACAATATTTCCTACGAAAACATGAGCTTTTTTGCGAAACAATTTATCCAAACCAACTCCTCAAAAACGTCCAATGACCTCAACTTGTATGGTCTCCTAACGTATCTCATGTTGTATATCTCTTGTTTCACCAATGAAAATATGGCAAATATCAACGAAACCTTTAATTCTTTATTCAAACAAGAAGGGGGGCAAAGTTTGTCGGGATATATGATTTTCTTTGTATTGGTGGTGTTGCTTTATTCCACCTTTCAGTCCTCCAAATACACGTTTAGTAATTTAATTCAAAAACTTATCTTCACCACAAAAGAAGGAGGAGTGTTGAATAAGTTTAACTTTCTGGGTAGTTTTATGAATATCCTTTCGGGATTCTTTTCGCCGGTACTCTTCTTTTTCAAGATATTCCTTGTATTGCTGTACCCCATTGTGTTATTCCATTGCTTCTTTGGATACATGCGATATTCCACATTGGTGAGTTCGATCTTTACGAAGCTATTCTGCTATTTTGGTGTTGCCTTTACACTGGGCAACGCAATATCCTATGCTTTGCTGTTTTCGCAAGTACTCATGAAGAAACACAGAAGTTTAGACGATGTATTTGAAGAAATCATCAAATCGTTTGTTTCCACAATGGAAGAAGGGATGAAAAAACTCATGATGTTCCAAAAAGGACCCTCCTTTGAAATACCAACTTCCACCACTTCTGCCACTGGAAAATACGGAAAGTATCACGAATCGTTTATCGGAAAAGGAGGCAAAAAGAAGAA
>TARA_B100001093_G_scaffold203971_1_pt1 | contig 23644 bp, 16 predicted proteins | sample TARA_B100001093 | Tara Oceans TARA_B100001093 (sample SAMEA2623116) | marine metagenome | biome: marine biome (ENVO:00000447); feature: surface water layer (ENVO:00002042); material: "saline water (ENVO:00002010), including plankton (ENVO:xxxxxxxx)" | depth 5 m | reverse complement strand
CCTCCTTGATTAGTTAATAACTAGTTAAAAAAAAGGCAAAAAACCTATAAACTTATAGTTTTTTTGCCCCCATCATTAATCATGTCAATATGATTAAATTCTTTAATAAGTTGCCAAAAATTCATCTTATTTATAATTATAGTCTCTTTTTTTGGGGTAATCAACCTTTTTTGAACATTATCTGAGAAATAAAAAATATTTGAATTCTCTTTTTCTTAGTGTTTCAACGTTGATAATGGTTAATTCTATTATTTCATATCATAATTATTGACATTAACTTTTTTGATGGAAAAAAAACTAAAACCTATAATTGAAAAAATTCATGCAAGAGAAATTATAGACTCTAGAGGTTTCCCTACTGTAGAAGTGGAAATTTTTGCTGCTGGACATACTGGCGTATCAGCTGTGCCCTCTGGAGCTTCTACTGGGGAATTTGAAGCTTTAGAATTAAGAGACGGTGATAAAGCAAGATATCATGGAAAAGGTGTGTTAACTGCTATCAACAACATAATTAACGAATTTGGTCCTTTATTAATTGGTAATGATGCAAGTGACCAAGGCGAAGTTGACGCGCTTCTTATTAAAATTGATGGCTCTTCAAACAAAAGCACTTTTGGTGCGAATGCAAGTTTGGGAATATCTATGGCCTGTGCTGTGTTGAGTGCTTCTTTTTATAAAAAACCATTATATAATTATTTAAATCCTTCAAGTAGTATTATGCCTGTTCCTATGATTAACGTTCTGAATGGTGGAATGCATGCAGACCAGGGTTCTGACCTTCAAGAAATAATGCTTTTCCCACATGGTGCTGAAAGCTTCAGGGAATCAATTCGCATGGGTTCTGAAGTTTTTCACACACTAAAAAAAGAATTAAAAAGACAAGGATTAAATACAACTGTGGGTGATGAGGGAGGTTTTGCTCCATCATTAAAGTCAAACGATCACGCAATAGAACTGCTACTTAACTCTATTGAAAAGTCTGGTTTTAGTGTCGGAAAAGATATTTCTTTAGCTTTAGATGTAGCTGCTTCTAGTTTTTATAAAAATAATAAATATCATCTTAAAGTGGATGGAAGCACTTTAGATACTGATGGAATGATTAAATTTTATGAAAATCTAGTAAACAAGTATCCTATTATTTCTATTGAGGACGGCTTAGATGAAAATGACTGGGAAGGTTGGGCAAACATGAACCGTGCGCTGGGGTCTGCTATTCAAATTGTAGGAGATGACTTAACAGTTACTAATCCTGAAAAATTGCAAAAAGCAATCAACGAAAAATCAATGAACTCTATTTTGATTAAACTCAATCAAATTGGAACGGTTTCAGAAACAATTCAATCAATTGAGCTAGCTAAATCTTACGGATTGAATTATATCATTTCTCACAGGTCTGGAGAAACCGAAGATACCTTTATTGCTGATTTAGCAGTAGCAATGGGTGGGGGACAAATCAAAACTGGTTCAGTTTGTAGATCAGATAGGACAGCAAAATACAATCGCCTTTTACGCATTGAAGATCAAATAAAATCTCCAATTCTATGTAATACTTTAAATTTTGTTAAATGAAATCTTTTCTAACACTTACAAACTTATTGATGGTAGCTATAATTTTTGGCTGTATTTCACTTCTATTGTTTAGCGACAGAGGCCTCATTAATCTATGGTCCCTAAAGAAAGAAAAGCTAGAAATTCAAATCGAGATAAATAATCTCAGAAATCAAATTGTTCTGCTTGAGAAAGAAGAGGAAAAATTAAAATTTGATGAAAAGTATATTGAAAAAATTGCTAGGGAAAAGTTTAAAATGGTCAAACCCGGTGAGCGGGTTTTTAAAATAACTAATGAATAGTTTATTTGAATAAATCTTTGGCTACTTTAAATGATTTAATATCGGGAAAGTGATACTTAACTATTTCAGACATAAACTGTGTCATTATTTTCTTTTCATATCTCACATTATTAACTGATTCTTTCATCATAGACAGGTTTAAACTAAAAATTGAATTTAAGTCTTCTAATATATTTGGATTTTTTTGCTGAAAACGTAATATTGTCGGGTGCTTCTTCGCATTTAAAATGTCATAACCGCTATTCTTAAGAAAATGTAATAGAAAATAATAAAATGCATTATTTAGGTTTTTCTCATTTTGATCAAAATATTTCATAACAGAATTTAAAGTTTTGTATGTACTATAATCTGGAACATCCTCATCAAAAGTTTTATCAATGATTTCAAGCATTGTAGTGCATAATACTGTTTTTTTCAAATCGGTACAAATATTCGCCCAATCATTTATTAGTTTTACGTTATAAACTGGGTGTATTTGTTTTTTTGGGTGGTGTGAATAGTCTATCTCAATTTCATTAAGTTGTTGATATATTGCTTTATTAGGAGATTTTTGCCTCATTGCTGCTTTCACGATATATGTTGACTTTCCCTTTTCTCGAGTGAAAAGTCTAATAATTAGACTAGATTCCTTAAAAATTGTTGTTTTTAATACAAATGCGTGTGTTTTGATTTTCATTTTGGAACTTTTATCATACCCCAACCAGATTGTGTTAAACTACCAAAATATAAATTATCATTGTACTGTTTAACGCTCGTAATTGGAGAGTAGGCATCATCTGATTGATATTGCAAATTGTGAACTACTTTTGCATTTTCATCTAATCCAAGAACAAAAGAATGATTGATGGGTTGTGGTTGTAATGATTCTGGGAGTCTTAAAACTATTTTTCTTAAAAACGGTTTGTTCGAGGACATTTCAATGAAATTATTTCTTGGATTAAAAAGAGCAACCCAAAAAATACCTTTTTCATTTGAAGATATGTTGTCTGGAAAACCGGGCAAGTTGTCTATGAAAATTTCTGATGAACCCGCTTTATTTCCTTTTAGCCAATATTTTTGTATTCTATACATATATGTTTCATTTATAAGTACAAAAGATTCATCTGGGCTAAGGGCTACTCCGTTCGCAAAATATAAATTTTTAAGCAAGGTAGTTGTTTTGTTCGTTTTTGGATCATAAACCAGCAACCTGCCATTGGGAGAATGCTCTAACAGCTCTAATCTATCACTGCCATATCCATACTTGCTCGATGCATCTGAAAAATAAATTTTACCATCACTTGCAATATCTAAATCATCTACAAACTTAAAATGTATCTTATCAGTGTCAGATTTAATTGAAAGAGTTTTAATTACACCATCCATATTAATAGACAAAAGCCCATTGATAGCATCTGCAACAATTAGGTTACCCTGTAAATCAAAAGCCATACCAAGAGGCCTACCTTTTGTATCTGAAAAAATACCATCGTCGCTCATAATAATACCATTATCGTATCCAACATAAATTTTATTATTTTTTACGACAATATCTTCGGGTCCACTATAGCCGTCATTAGCCCAAAAAATTTTTATATCTTCTAATTTTTTATTTGAAGAAAAAATAGGGTCTGTTCTAGTATCTTTAGGACTTTCCCATGACACTGGCTTTATGGGCACTGGCCAAAACAAAAAGTAAATTATAAAAGCAGTGCAGAGAAGTAAGATTATATTTGAAGTATTATTAATTTTTTTCACTATACTAATAAGCCTTAGCAAAAACTACCAAATGTTTAGCAGTTTCACCTGAAAAAATACACTTGTTCGACGAATCGTCGTTGTTTTCTACTATACAGCGAATTGTTGCTTTTGTTTTTTCCTTTATTTTAAGCTCTGTTTCATCTGCTCCATCCCAATATGCTTTTATGAATTTATTGTCTTTTGATAAGATGTTTTTAAACTCATCGAAAGAGCTTGCTGTACATGTGTTATTTTCCATAAATACTTTTGCATCATTAAATAGGTTGTCTTGAATGTTTTGTAGGGTAGTTGAAATATCATCAATCTTATCAATATCAATTAAATGTTTTTCTGAATTATCTCTTCGACAGATAGTCAACTGTGTATTTTCAAACTCTTTTAAACCAATTTCAATTCTTATTGGCACCCCTTTAAGCTCCCACTTATTGAATTTAAACCCTGGGCTTTCATTTAGATTATCAATGTGTGTTCGTAAACCAAGATTCGATAATTTTTCTTCTATCTGTATTATAAAACTAGAAAATTCTTCTGATTTTTCGTTTCTTGGATTTATAGGAATGATAACCACTTGTATAGGTGCAATTTTTGGTGGAATTTTAAGCCCCTTATCGTCTCCATGAACCATTATTAACGCTCCAACCATTCTTGTGCTAACACCCCAACTCGTTGCATAAACTGGGTGTTCTTTATTATCTTTGCTTTGAAATTTTACATCAAAGGCTGATCCAAAATTAGTTCCTAGATAATGTGACGTACCAGCTTGAAGAGCTTTTTTATCTCTCATCATTGTTTCAATTGAAAATGTTTCGTCGGCACCTGCAAATCTCTCAAGATTTGACTTTCTGCCAATAATTGTGGGAATTGCTAGGTATTCTTCAAACAAAATCCGATAAATTTCTACAATCTCTAAGGTTTCTTCCATTGCTTCTTCTTTAGTGGCATGTGCAGTATGCCCTTCTTGCCATAAAAATTCAGAAGTTCTCAAAAATAGTCTTGTTCTCATTTCCCATCGTACAACATTTGCCCACTGATTTACCTTTAGAGGAAGATCTCTGTAAGACGTAATCCATTTTTTAAACATGTGCCAAATAATTGTTTCTGATGTTGGTCTCACAATAATTTCTTCTTCGAGTTTTGAATCTGGATCGACAGTTAGTGAACCGTCTTCTGATATGAGCTTCGAATGTGTAACAACGGCACATTCTTTAGCGAAACCTTCTACATGCTTTGCCTCTTTTTCTAAAAAGCTTTTTGGAATAAAAAGGGGGAAGTATGCGTTTTCATGACCACTATCTACTATCATTTTGTTTAATGAGTCTCGAATATTTGTCCACAATGAAAAACCATAAGGCTTAACGACCATTGTTCCCTTAACAGGACCATAATCTGCTAAGTCGGCATCAAGAATAACGTCTGTATACCATTTAGAAAAATTTTCGCTTTGTTTTGTGATTTTGGCCATTTACTATCGCTTTAATATGTTATAAAGTAGAGTTAATTTATAGAAAATCCAATACAATGAAAAAAGCTATCTTTTCAACTGAAATTTCGCTCTTAAGAAGTACAATGCAACGACTCCTCAGGAGGAGTGCACACACAAATATATCTAAAATCTTAAGAAAAACCCATCAAGCCGATGTAGCTCTTATAATGAGAAGTTTAAACCAATATGATCAAAAAATAATTTTTGGTTTATGCCCGACTGCTCTTCACAAAGCAAGACTGTTAGAAGAATTAGATGAGTCGTTAATTGAAAAAGTGTTAGAAGATGAAAGTTCAAAAAATATCTCAAATATTTTTAGATATTTAGATACAAACGACCAGGCAACAATCATTGGCATGTTTGATCGAAAAAAACAGAGCAAAATATTGACAATCATTGAAGAGGACGATAAAGAAGAAGTGGAAGAAATAATGTCCTATCCAGATGATAGTGCTGGTAGTATTATGACCAAAGAAACGTTTACATTAAACCAAAACACTTCTATCAAAGACAGTATTAAAAAACTGCAGTCATTCCCAGAAAATGATAAAATATTTTATCTTTATGTTTTAGACAATAAAGAGAAGTTGGTGGGGGTGGTGTCTTTAAGAACGCTTGTGACCTCAAAAAATTCTAAAAAACTTAAAGAAATTATGATTAAAGATATTCAAGCTGCCACCACTGATACCGACCAAGAAGAAGTAGCAAAAAAAGTAGCTCAGTATAATTATCTTGCACTCCCTATCGTTAACACACAAAATAGATTTCTTGGAATTGTTACTATTGATGATGTAGTTGATATTATTAGAGAAGAAGCATCTGAAGATTTTTTACAAATGGCTGGTGTTGGTAAAGATAGAGAAATTCTTTTAAAGTCCCCTTTAGAAAATGCTCAATCAAGAGCTCCGTGGATTCTTGCTAGTCTGGTAGGAGGTTTTTGTGCGGCAGCAATTATCAGCTACTTTAATGTGCTCTTAGAGCAAATAATTGTTTTGGCTGCCTTTATACCTGTAATAATAGGTATTGGTGGAAATGTAGGTACACAGTCTTCTACGATTATTGTACGAGGACTGGCTACTGGTAGGGTGGATGTAACTAATACTTTTCCTTTAATTTTAAAAGAGGTTGTTGTAGGGAGCTTGCTTGGAATAGCTTATGGTTTGTTGGTGGGCTGGACTTCAACATATATATCTGCAAGCACAATGCCAAACTTAGGCCTTGTTATTGGATTAAGCATATTCTGCTCCATGACTATAGCTACGGGAGTCGGTGCAAGCGTACCAATCATTCTAAAAAAACTCAATTTTGATCCAGCAATATCTACTGGACCATTTGTTACAACAGCAATAGATATAATAGGAGTGGCTTTATATTTTCTAATTGCATCAACCGTTTTACTAAATTGATAAGAGCTATTTATTTTGTAGCATTGATTTGCTGTCAACTTCTTGGAAACAACAAAGTGGAATCATTTGTTTCTTTTGAATATTGGATTTCTGAAGAATTTAAGCTCTTTTCTATTGAAGACGTTTTTGTATTAAAAATTGAAAACGATATTATAAATGTTTCTTCAAACAATTGGTTTGGTGAGCTCATCTTAGAAGAAAACATAGAATATGATAAGCAAGCATTCTCAATTAATAGTCTGTTTAATAGAATGTTTATTAAAAAAAATGTTATGCAAGAAGATTTGTGGATTAACGAGATTATTTTACTTGACGACAAAAAAATTAAAGTACGTTATCTTTACAGCTACGAGAACGATGGTGAAAAACTATTTAGGATGGATATTGAAAAATTAAACAAAGATGATGATGATAATATAATTAATAGTGTAATTTTAAATCATGATTTAATAAAAGTGTGGACCAATCTAGACAATGATATTAAAAGAATAAGTTTCACATACAACAATGCTAGCTATATCATAAAATTTAATGAAGAATAAAAATATATTTACAACTCTGTGCCTATTTTTCTTAGGTGCTTGTGCAGCACCAACCTCCAGCATTGAACTTTCCAAAGAAAGCATTGATAAGAATGGGTATTTATTCTACTATGATAAAGATATAAATCTTCATATTTCTGAGTTAAAAAATAAGTTAATTTTGCCCGCCGAGGAATATACTGTTCCTAGCTATACAAACCTTTTACCGAATGCAAAAAGAGAATATAGGTCGGGACATCATATGGGAGTAGACTTTTCTTCACCAATGAATTATCCAATTAAAGCTGCTTATGGGGGAGTTGTAGTTAGAAGCAATGCCCACCAAGAAGATGTGGATATTGAAACATATGAATACTTCTTAGATCTCTCTGCAAAAGTTGGTAAAACACCAGATGACATTTATAATTTTATTCTTTTGGGTAAATCTGTTGTAATTGATCACGGTTTTAATATCACTGAAAAATACAGGTCTATAACTGTTTACTCTCATCTATCTTCAATAACTGAAGGTTTAGTTGCTGGCAGTAAAGTTAAACAAGGAGAAGTGATAGGGCTTTCTGGTAATACAGGAACCTCTTCTGGATCACTTCGAAATAATAAAGGGTCCCATTTGCATTGGGAAATATTTTTTGACGATGATAGCGGAAGGTATTACTTAGGTCAAAACATTCCTCCTGAATTATTAAAACTCAACATTGAATTACTTTTTATGAAATAGTCCTACGAAAAAGGGCTCATTTCTGAGCCCTTTAACTACTTATTTTCTAAAATTTAAAAAAGTTTTAGAAATCAAATGTAACTTGCATAGTACTGTGGTCGTCAAAGTACTCGTTTGCTGTTCTCATAGCATATGAAACATGCATCATGTAATCACCTACAGGAACTGATACTCCAGCTCCTAATGAAACGCCCCAAAATGTTCCGCTCCACTCTTCCCAGTCAGTTTCTGAAACATCTGATGGTTTAGCATCATCTCCAACAGTCATAGTTGAAGCAGCGCCGAACCATGATGATCCAAGCACATATTTAGCTCCAAGTGACAATGTGTTGGACTGATATGAATGATTAGTAAATGTTGCACTCATGTCTAGATTATCAACTAATTGATATGTTGCTGATAGATCCAAACTGGTAGGTAATGCAAAGTTATCTGCTACAATTCTGAAAGCTTCAGTACCTGATCCTGATTCTGATTCACCAGGAACCATATCCATATCAAGATTAATGCCATCATAATGCATTCTACTACCTACATTTTTCATTGCTACCCCCAATGTAAGAGGTTGGTCTGGAAAACGATATTGTACCCCAACATCAAGGCCCATACCTGTAGCGGTTGTTTCTTCAATTGTTTCTGAAATTAACTTTCCTGAAACACCTACATTAACACGGTCAGAAAATGCTTTTGCAAATCCTGCTGTTGCAGTGAAGAAGCTTGGGGAAAAGGTTTGACCATCACCTTCAGGTGCTAGTGCAGTCGTTTTTGGTATCTCACCAAAATCTAGAGATTTTATTGTCATACCAAAAGTTCCTGTTTCTCCCATCGCTACAACCATACCTGCGTACATTATATCAATATCAGCAATGTAAGTAGTGGTTGAAACCGTTCCTTGAAATCCAGTGTTGTGTCTAGCTAAACCAGCTACATTAGTATATAATGCATCTACACCAGCCACGGTAGCAACGTTTGTTCCGCTAAGAGCTACTGTTTCAGCGCCAACTGGTATTAGCAGTTGTGCGGCACCGGCAGTACCTTGCGATCTAACTGTACCAGCTGTTAGAGCTGAAGCTAAAACTGCGCATCCAAGGAAGATTTTAAATGTATTTTTCATTTCTTGTTCTCCTTTTTCTTAGTAAACGTCAAGACGTTGTTCTGGTTGAATTACAGCTAACTTGAGGATTTTATCTCCTCTGTTAGTCTCTACGTGCGCAACATACATTCCGCTAGCCACTGGAAGCTCGAAGTTATTCTTCATGTCCCAATATGTGTGCTGCGTGCCCATGTCGTTGTGCTTAATTGTTCTTACTAAAGTACCATCTAAAGCAAAGATTCTAATTGTAGATGGTCCTTCTGTTGGAAGGTGACTAAACATAACCCTTCTATCAAGAGCGTCTCTTTCTTCCGGGTTATATCCATAGTATGGATTTGGCCATACAGTAATTCGCTCTGGATCATAATCTCCTTCAAGCATCTCCATACCTGTTGTGCTAAATGAAAACACGTCTCTACTTGAACTTGGTTTACTCATCTTAAACACGACTGAACTTGCAGTTGTGTAAGGACTACCAAATGTCGCATGTCCTGCGGCAGTTGGAAGTTGAGCGTTTTGTCTACCAATAGCTCCGTAGTAGTTAGTGAAAAGCGTTGAAGTCATGTATGGATATTTGATTTTCTTTCCAGTTGTAGTTACTGCAGTACTGCTATCTTGGTTCCACATTACAAAACCAGATGTTCTACCATCGTCTTCTGCAATATATTGCGCTTCTTTAGCTGGATCATATTCATAACCTAAGTATCCAACAAACGCATATATAGGCTCCCATGCTGGCGCTCCATAAACTGGACCTGCAAAATCACCACTTAAATAACTCGCAGTGTGTGAATAGTCGCCATCATAATCCCAAAAGCCTGAAGCCATTTGCTCTTTTTGGCCTGTTGCAAAATTATGTCTATAAGTACTCCATGGAACATAACTATTAATCCATTCCCAATAATAATCATATCCTAGAGATGGAGTTGAAAAGTCAAGTTCAACATCATCTGACTCCCAATATCCGAATCTATCGAAGGTTTCACCCGCTGGTGCTCCTCCAGCACCACAAGCAAGATCTCCTGAATTTGCACAACCAGCTCTATTTTCAAGTAAATATCCTGTACGTCCTAGACTTGGTGGAAGATAAGAAACTGAAGTATCTCTCAGCACATTTTTTTCCTTATAACCTGCCTCATACTCTGTAACTGCAACCAGTTCAACAGGTGGACCATATATTTTTACTTGAACTCCATCATGTACAGTTGCAGCGCCAACTCCGAACTCAACACCTGTCATGGTGTTTACTCCACCAATGATAGGGTTATTTTCTTCATAAACCTCACCAGTTGTTAAATTGGTTAATTTCCAATTAACAGCTACTTCTCCTGTTGGCATTACATCTTCAAATGTAATTTGATATTCATCGCCTGTTATGCTAGATGGATCTACTACCACAACTTCTACATATCCCTGTCCGGGTCCTGCATCATGAGTTGCTGTTATGACTTCGCCTACTTCACCTGTATTTTCTCCTACAACCATTGTATTAGGTAATTCTGGCCTTATACTAAAGTATTTAGGAGAACTTTCAAATGTTTTAGGTACACCATATTCATTGTGCCCATAAGCGGTAACTGCAAAATAATAATTTCTATTTAATATCAAATTGCTATTACCATTTAATGCGTCTTTCTCAACAGTATGAACTCTGTTTACACCTGAATCAGAACCAAACTGTGTCGTGACAGCTATATATTCATTATAATTTGTATCAAAGACAGTATCTACGATTTCTTCAACACCATTCTTGACATCATATGTTGCTAATCTACTTCTTTTACCTGAACCGTCAGCCGTTTCAACCTGGTATACATTATATCCTTCAAAAAGATAGTTTGTGGTCTCACCAGCTTCATCAGTAAAGAAACTGTTTTCGTTGTATGCTTCAGCTGCACCATCCCATGTAATCACAAGCTGATCTGCAAAAGCTGTGGTTGCTACAATTGGGGCTGGTGGAGCATCTGGAATATCAAAATCAGCGTCATAAGCAGACTGAGCAAGTTGGTCAACCTGCGTCAAATAAGCAACAGATGAAAGTGCATCACCTCCAGCAGCGTGGAAAATACCAAACACTACTTCTTGTGAATCTGTTGGAGCCATAGTAAATGGACCTACACTCATTAAGAATCTTCTATCGTCTGGTGTGGAATAATTACCATCAACAGGATTAGTCGTTCCGTGTGTAAGCGCAGGATCTCCATAGAAGCAGAATTTCTGATTATATAAGTCTCCTGCTATTTCATTCGGATATGGTGTTCCGTCTCTTCTTAAACCCTGCAAATAAAAGTAACTTTCTTCTTCTGTTGCGGGGTCTTTATAAATTGGGTCTTGATTGATATAAAACGCAAACGATGACATTGTAAGGTTTTTTTCTCCAGGAAAGTACTGACCAAACATCTTAGCACCCTCTGCTGGACATTCAACTGGATCCTCTGGATCGTCGCATGCAACTTTAGGTCCTTGGAAAAAGTCATACCCTGCAGCTGGTGTGCCTATGTCTAGATTGTCATAGTAAGGGTCTGGACCAGCATTATATACATAGCCCATACCAAGCTCAATATTACATCCAACTAAGTCATCACTTGCACTACCAAGGTCTGGATCTGACCAAACACCCATATAGGTATCTGTCAGCGTGTTTCCACCCTTATTAATAAGCAATTGCTTAACAAAAAGCATGTCACCAATAGCATCTATTCTATCATAACCAAACATGGTTGTTTGAACTTCGACACCCATTGGTTGGGTACCACCGCCACCTTCTGCGTTCAACTTATATGCTGGATCACCGTCGTTACCAACAAACCACAAAACTTGGTCACCTATAAACTCAGGATGATCCACACCGGTTGGTAGTGGTGTATAATTACCATCACCATCAACATCAACCCATGGCGCTCCATAGGCTACTGGCCAGTTCTGAAAGTCATCATAGGCCGCTGGATCATCAAGCATGCTTTTGTTTACTTTATATATTCTGTGAACCGCCGCTAATGGATCTCCACCATATGGACCAGGACCCATATCTTGTGTATAATCTGCTACAATAGCTCTAATCTGACCGTTCACTGTCGCTCCCAACCATAGAGATGATTGGAAAATAGAGTGAACTCCCGTTCCTTTGGGCCATTCTAAAGCAGAATCACCTGAAACGTGATAGTCTAGAAACAGACCATTGTTTGTAACATCGGCGTAAATACGGTTTCCGTCAAATGTACCACTGGAATCTACAAAGTTCGATTCGCTACTAAAGTTAGAAACTTTTTTAGTTTCTCTTGCTTCCAATGAAGAAGCAAGTAGCACTACCATTACCATTGTAGTTGTGGTAATATTCTTTAAGATTTTCATATATACCTCTTTACCTTCTTTTTATTAAAAACTAATGTTTAAACCAACTCTAACTGTGCGCGGTCTACCCCATCTACTAGGAATAGATAGGTTGTCTTGATATAGAGCCTGCGCATCAATGTCAGGAGTGATTGATAATCTATTGGCTAGCCATTGCTGCCCACTTTCAGTAGCAATCCAGCCATCTTCAGCTACATTACCGGTACCATTATAAACAGCATTTACCTGCTCAGAGTCAAGTGCATTAAATACAGAGACATAGGCATTAGCAGTTAAACCGCCAAAACTAATGGCTCTATCAACACGTAGATCTAAGTTCGTGTAGGTAGGCATCGTACCTGAGTTTACTGGTCCCTCTGGGAACTCCCATCGATTTGAAAAAACTGTACTATAAATTTGTGATGGTGTAAAACGTGTTCCACTACCAAAGCTCATTACAGCGTTAAATCCTGTATTGGCTAAAGCGCCCGTTGCATCAGGAGATCTCCAGTCAAGAATTACGTTGGCTGTATGTGTTTGGTCATAGTCAAGAAGATTCATCGCTTTTGGATAACCATCATCTGTACCAATCCATGTAATATAGAAGTTTTGAGATCCGTAAGACCCTGTACCTCTAGCTTCTGAATAGGTATAGTTTGCTTGCGCGTATAAACCTCTAGTTCTGCGCATCTCAACGTTTGTAGTTAAACCTTGAGAAACCATAACGTCACCGTTTAAATATTGCGCCCAATTTTGCTGTGTATCTGCGCCTCCGGTATTTGTATATGCTTCTGTACGATTAGCAAGTGTTAAATAGTCTTTACTTTCTTTATAAAAACCTTCAACCTTGATTGAAGCAAATGCACCAATACGTTGCTCAATACCTATTTCATATTGGGTTGATCTTTCTGGTTTCAATGCAGGGTTTTCAGATGCAGTTGCATTTCCCTGTAATATATCCGCAGATAACTGTGAATCAGAAAGATATAGAAAGGACATAGGAACTGATTGCCAATGGGTTCCATAATTCGCACGAAATACTGTACGATCTGAAATTGGGAATGAAACTCCTATTCTTGGGTGTGTTGCAGTTTCTTTTCTAACTTTTTTCCAAACATGGTTTCCATTTCCATCACCGTTTCTATTTACACGTTGTCTATTAAAATATAAGTAGTTGAATCCGTCTGAGTCTCCATATCCGTCGTTATCGGAATCAGGGGCCATTGCTCCTGTGTCGATAGTTTCATATGAGACCCCTAATTGGACTACTACATCTTTAAATTCAAGTTTATCTTGAATGTAAAAACGTGTTTGTTCTGGTTCAGCTGGAGCCAACATATGATCGTCTTGATTATATTGTCCACTCCACTCATCGCCATAAATGTTGTATCCAAGATTTGTTACATATAGTGGTCTATAGTTAATAAATCTCCAATCTTTAGCAGCTTCAACGCCTACAGCATCTACAATTTCTTGGTTTGATGCTAAACCATCAAAGTTTGCGTCTACCTCCGAAATTGCCCTTGCTACACCTGATGCTGCTAAACCATATCTTGTAATTTCATGATTATCAATTGAGGCACCAAGCTTGAATTCATTATAACCAATTTGGTTTGTGTAATCAAAGCTAAGTGTGTTTGTAGTAGTTTTTCTTGTATCAAAAGAGGTGTACTGAGAACCATATCCAACAACACCAACAAATTCATCTGGGCCGACAGGGTTTAGTCCATTGTTATCTCTTTTGTAATAATTTGTGGATCCCCATGCGCGACTTCTTCTACCATACTCTTCAATATTGTTTAGATAGTTCTCATTACCGCTTGTTGACTCATAGGTCTGTTGTGATAATGAAGCTTTTATGTATGATAATGGGTTAATTGTATATCTGGCATTTAAATATCCCATTGTAAAATCTGCTTCATTTATAAACGATCCATCTGTTCCGCCATAAACTCTACTCCAGCTATAGCTGTGACCCTCATAATCATATGCTTGGGTACCAAGTTTTAAGCGTAACGGACCAAAGTCCATGGTCATATTTCCATTGATTGTAATTCTTTCATTGTCATCTTGTGGCTGCTGACCATACATGCGTCTATAATTACTATATACAACATATGTGGTGTCATTCAATGCAGGGTCAAGAACTTCGCCCAGTGTAGTAGGGGCAACATTGTTTCTCACAACCGTTTCAATGTGCAGAATTTTATTACCATTAGCGTCTGTAGCATATGTTAGGCCATCTGATCCATCGCTGTAATAGTCAGCAGGTGGAGCATCTTGCATAGGAGTGGCATCCATCATAGGATAATAGCTATATGAAACATCGCCGCCCTTTTCTTTACTTTCTACAGATAAATAAACTTTTACATTTTCACTGATTGGACCTCCAAAATCAAAATTGACATTTTGATATCCGTCGGTGTACAGCTTGTCAGGGTCTGTGCTCGGGTCAGAACCAACTGAGGTTTCAACTCCAACTCTAGAAGACCAATCTGATCCCCCGGTTTTTGTAGTGATATTTACAATACCACCATTAGCACCACCATATTCAGCAGAGAAACCACCAGTTTGTACTGATATTTCTTGTAGAGCTGCTTGGGAATTACCGTTTAAAAGGTTTCCGCCGCCATAAACGTCTTTTACTGGGACGCCATCTACATAGTAGCGACTGTCTCCACTTCTACTTCCGCGGAAGAATCCGTTAACAACACCTGTTTGCAGGTTTACAATATTGCTTACCCCTCTAACAGCAAAAGCATCGATAAGCTCTTTATCTACAACACGTGTTGTGTTGGTTGCGTTAGGATTAATTAATGGTCTTTCTCTAGTTACTGTAACTTCCTGACCGGCAACCGCTGCAACATCAAGGTTAAAATCTACAGTGGTTGTAAAACCAACTGAAGTTCTTACTCCTGATTCTATTACAGTAGTGTAACCAATATATTCAGCTCTTAGGTCATAGTTACCTACAGGAACATCAAGAATATAATATCTACCTAGTTCATCGGTAGCTGCACCAAGGTTTGATCCTTCAACTACAACGTTCGCACCAACCAATGGATTACCATCAGCATCTGCCACAACCCCTGCTAGCTTAGCGGTGGTTGATTGCGCAAACATCATCGTTGGTAGGAGAACTAGTGCAATTAACATACGTAGTTTTCTCATTATTCTACCTCCAAATGAGTATTTATATACAAATTTTAGTTTATTATTTTTTGTCATTTTTTTTCTTACCCCTATTATATATATGTGTAAAAGACTACAATATATACACAGCTTCCTAAGGGTTCTTGCCCTTTCAGAAGCTAATTTCATCTAAATTGATGATTGTTTCCGTAGATGTCAACACTTTTTTGGTAATTTTTTTTTCACTCTCCTCAAGAAAAACATTTTTGTCGACCAAAAATATTATTATGGATGTTGATTATAAATGACCTGCTTATTGTAGGTGTCATTACTATATATATTATAAGACTGCCCCTTTAAAGAATAATTAAAAAAATCTAAGACAGCTTTGTCTATTACTTCGTCGACAATTTTTTTGTCAACTTCTCCAAGACTATCTAGTGGTAAGGCAAAAGGTGAGTTTTTATTATAAATTAATTTCATGTCAGTATACGAATAGTGCAGGCTATTTTTTATATACACCCCATAGCTTTCTTTATTGGTCTCTAGGATTGTATTGTAAATATCAAAATTTCTTTTTCCATCTTTTGAAGAATTGATGTCTCCTTCAATGCTCGGATCGAGAAATTGTTCTTGTCCTATGTGCAAAAATGGTTTTTTTGTATTTGTTTTTGCATCTTCATTTAGCAGTCCAAAAAACCAACCATCAAGAGCAACTCCTGCTTTAATCTCTTTGTTTTTAAGCATTCCAATATAGGTTGTTCCTCCACCCATTGAATGTCCCATTGCGCCTACGTTTTCAAAGTCGATATTATTTTTAAATGGATTTACAGATCTATCATTGAAACGATTTTGTTTTAAAGTTTTGAGCAAAAAAGCTAGGTCTTGATATCTGTAGTTTATTAGCAAGTTGGTATAATATTTTTTGTGGTATTGTGCTTGCTCGTTCCAGCTTACGTTTTGTTTATAATATATTGAGTTACCTTCTTTGTCAAATGTAACACTTGCATTGTATGTGTGGTTGCAAGCAATTACTATATATCCATTGCTTACTAGTTCTTCAACCTGAGATGTATTTTGGGTTAAAAGTCCTCCATCGCCATGTGAAAAAAGGATGAGTGGAAATTTTTCGTTTTGTATTGGAGCAAGCCCAAAAACACTATTTGAAACTAGTTGGGTACCGTGGTTTCCAAATCTTGCTGGCAACCCAGCAGTTTTTGCAATACTAGAAATTGACTTTTCTGGAAATGTGACATGAGGTGCTTTTTGATAGTTTTTTCCTCCTTGTGCTGGATACCATATTTGAACCATGAGCTCTCTAAAATCTGTGGGCTCTGTTGTATATACTTCGCTTCTAGAATTATCTGTCCAAAAGTATACCTGTGTTCCTATGTCATACTTTCCTTTTGGTGGTTCTATAGACTCAAGAGGAACCAGCACTGAGCCAACAGCTGCACACCCTTGAAGCGCTGCACAAATAAAAAATATAATAATTTTAAAAGTATTATTTTGGTATATAGAACTCACACCATAAATTACACTTTATCATTTACATCAAAAAGTGCAAAAAAATAAGAGCAATATTGTTGTAGTAATTGGTGCTCAATGGGGCGACGAAGGTAAAGGAAAGGTTACTGATTACTTTGCTGCACGCGCTAATTATATTGTTCGATTTCAGGGCGGAAATAATGCTGGTCACACAATCATTCTCGATAACAAAACAGTTAAGCTACACTTAATTCCATCTGGCGTACTTCATGAAAAGTGCAAGCTTGTTATTGGAAATGGGGTGGTAATTGATCCGCGTGTTTTAATAAAAGAATTAAACATGCTAAAGAAGGAAGGCCTTTCAACTAATTTAATGATTAGTGACAGGGCCCATCTTATTATGCCATACCACGTCGATATAGATTACCACTTAACCAACTATCAAAATGAACTGGCGGCAGGAAGCACTCGCTCTGGCATTGCGCCCGTTTACGCAGATAAGCTGTACAGGCACGGTTTAAGAGTGGCTGACCTTTTGAATAAAGATTTATTTGAAACTCGCCTAAAAAAATCATTTGATTTTAATAAGGCCCTTGTTGAAAAAGTCTTCAATGAAACGTTTGAACACAATTATGAAGACATATTAAAAGAGTTTCTTAATTACGGCTCTATGATCAAACAGTATGTTGCTAACATTACAGAAGTTTTGTCTGACGCTGTTGAAAAAAACGAGCAAATTATGTTTGAAGGAGCGCAGGGGGCGTGTCTTGATGTTGACCATGGACTATATCCATACACAACAAGCAGCAACACCATAGCCGGTCAAGTTGAAGCTGGTGGTGGCATAGGGCTTAACACATCAAAAAAAATAGTCGGTATAGCTAAAGCATATTTAACATATGTTGGGCGTGGACCATTCCCTACAGAAATCAAAGGGCAATTAGAAGAAAAAATTCGCGACATTGGTCAAGAATATGGAACTACAACTGGTCGTGCAAGGAGGGTTGGTTGGATTGATCTTGTACAGCTTAAGTTTGCTAATCAACTTAACGATTTTTCTGAAATTATTTTAACTAAGGTTGATGTTTTAGCTGGTCTTAAAAATATAAAACTATGTGTTGGCTATAGGATAAATGGCCAAGGCTTTTCTGGTGTTCCATCTGATATTCATAATTTTAGTAATATTGAACCTGTTTATGAAACCCTTCCAGGCTGGGGCTCTTTACCAAAGCATATTGAAAACATAGAACAATGTCCTGTTGAGTTAAAAAATTTCATATCTAGGGTTGAAGAGGTTGCCGAAGTGGAGGTTTCTTTGGTATCATATGGCCCTGATAGAAATCAAACGTTTAAAATATAAAAATGAAGAAGCTTGCTAGTTGGGATACGGTTGATTTTTCATCTAGCTCAGATATTGAAATAGTTCAAAAGCTTAAAGATTTAAATATTCCACTAAGTGTTGAAGAGGCAAAAAAGGTTCAATTTTCTTTTCTTAAAAGGCCCGCAACTCTAACAGAGCTTGTTCTTTTTTCAATTCAAGGATCGGAGCACAGCTCTTACAAAAGCAGCAAAAATCACATAAAACATTTTATAACGGACGGCGACCATGTGATTTTGGGGGCCAAAGATGATGCGGGTGTTATATCGCTTACTACAGATAACGAAGGTAAAAAATATGGCCTAGTTGTAAGCCATGAGTCACACAACCACCCTAGTCAGATTGTTCCTTATGAAGGCGCTGCAACTGGTGTGGGAGGCAATGTCAGAGATGTTTGTTGTATGGGCGCAGAAGTAATGTCTCTTGGGGACAGCTTGCGTTTTGGCGAAATCGACAGAAACAAGACAAAATGGATTAGTGACGGTGTTGTTTCTGGGATTGCTGGGTATGGAAATCCATTAGGCATACCTAATATATGTGGAGACGTGTATTTTGATAAAGAATATAATGAAAATTGTTTAGTCACTGTTTTAACTGCTGGTATTGTTAAAGAAGAGTGTGTAATACGATCTAGGGCGCCCAAAAATTCTGTTGGGTATGATTTAATATTAATAGGAAAGCCTACAGACAACAGCGGATTTGGGGGAGCAAGCTTTGCATCCCTTGAGCTTGAAGAAGAAAAAGAACAGCAAAACAAGGGTGCTGTTCAGGAACCAAATGCTTTTTTAGAAAGGCATATTCTTAAGTCAACCTATGCTCTTTTTGAATATTTAGAAAAAAATAATTTAATTAATGATGTTGGCTTCAAAGACCTGGGCGCTGGTGGCGTTGCGTGTGCAAGCATAGAACTTGCGGATGCTGCTGGACTTGGAGCAGAGGTTTGGGTAGATAAAATTCATACTAGCCTGTCTGGTCTTGATGAACATGTAATCTTGTGTTCAGAAACGCAAGAACGTTTCATGTGGGCTTGCCCAAAAACATTAACTCCAACTATTTTAGACCACTATAATAATAAATTTGATTTTCCAAATGTTTCGATGGGGGCTCAGGCCAGCGTTGTAGGAAAAATTATAAAGGACAAACACTATACTGTTTTTTCTGGAGACAAGAAACTTGTTGACGGACCTATTGAAAAAATTAATGAGGGTTTTGTTTATGATCGCCAAATTTCAGAAAAAGTTCTGCCCAATCAAAACGCAGGGTTGCCAAAAATTTCAAACTACAATGATCTTTTATTAAAAGTATTGGCACATGAAAATGTGGCTTCTCGCGAACCAATATATGAAAAATATGATAAAAACGTTCAAGGAAGAGTTATAAACGAAAGGGGTCAAACCAATGCCGGTGTAATTGCGCCCTTTGACTCTAAACATTTTCCAAGCGAAATAAAGAATGATTGTTTTTCTGCTGCGCTTGCACACAATCCATCAATTGGAAAAATTGATCCTTATTTAGTTGCTCAATATGCCGTTTTAGAAGCTTGCGCAAAAACAGTTTCTGTTGGGTCCACACCCCTTGCTCTTACAGATTGTTTGTGTTTTGGAAACCCTGAAAAGCCAGAAGAAATGTGGCAGTTTTCACAAAGCTGTATTGCTATTAGAGAGGCCTGTGAAAATTTACACTTTAACGGTACAACCAATCTCCCCATAGTTGCAGGAAATGTAAGTTTTTATAATCAAAGTGGTAGTCAATCTATACCTGCAAGCCCAATGATTGGTTGTTTTGGCAAGCTTTCTAAAAACAATGTTTTACAAAACGGCTTTGTACAAGCTAATGGTTCTAATATTTTTCTTTTGGGTGAAAACTCTGTTGTTCTTGGTGGAAGCGTTGCTGGTAACATTTTAGGGGCCGAGCGTTCCAAAATTGAAAAGTTAAACCTAAAAAAATATAATGCTATGTTGGGTTGTGTTTTATCAGCAAACAAACTTGGTTTGTTGCGATCATGTAGCTATGCAGGGCTTGGCGGGCTTGCCACCACCCTTTCTAAAATGAGCTTTGTAAACAATATTGGTTGTACCATTGACAGTGCAGTCGAAGAAGGTCTTATTTTTAGCGAAAACCTTTCATTTGTTGTGGAAGTTTCCAGAGAAAAATCAGCCTCTTTTAAAGCAATTTTAGAAAAAGGGAGTTGCAAATATAAACAAATCGGCAGAACAAATGATTTGGGTAAAATTGTTGTAGAAAATTTCATAGAATTGGGTGTGCAAAAAACAAAACATGTTTGGAAAAATGCGCTTAGGGAAAGGCTTCAAAAATGAATAAAAAAATTACTTATAAGGATGCTGGTGTTGACATTAAAAAAGCAGACGAGGCTATTGAAATGTCAAAAAGGGACATAAGCAGCACATTTAACAAAAATGTTCTTTCTTCTATTGGTGGCTTTGGCTCAATGTATTCATTAAAAGATTTGCTGAAAGATTTTGATGACCCTGTTTTGGTTCAAAGCATTGATGGTGTTGGAACTAAGATGTCTGTTGCGATGGCGGCAAATAATTTCCAATACATTGGGCACGATTTGGTTAATGCGTGCTGCAATGATGTAGCTGCTACTGGGGCCGTGCCTTTAACATTTCTAGACTATGTTGCTGGAAGCAATTTAGACAAAAACATTGTTTCTGATGTAATTAAAAGCGTTGCTCATGAGTGCAGAGAACATGGTGTTTCTTTGGTGGGCGGAGAAACAGCTGAAATGCCGGGAACATATCATAAAAATGAATACGACTTAGTGGGTGTTGCCACTGGGGTAGTGGAAAAAACTAGTATTATAGATGGATCTGATGTAACGGGGGGCGATGTTGCTATTGGCGTTTTTTCTAATGGACTTCATACAAATGGCTATTCTTTAGCGAGAAAGCTTATTTTTGAAACTCTGGGTCTTTCCACCGCTGACAAGTTGCCAGGTTTCAATCTTTCGGTTGAAGAGTGTCTACTCGCTCCACATAAAAACTACAGTTCTTTAATTAAACAAATTTTAGCATCTGGTATTAAAATTAAAAGCATTGCTCATATTACTGGGGGCGGATTAATTGACAATGTTCCAAGAGTTCTTCCAAAAAACTGCTCGCTTCGAGTTAATACAGAATCGTGGGACAAAATTCCAGTGTTTGAGTTTTTGGAGCATAATCTAGATATTGATAAAAGAGATCTATATCAAACCTTTAATATGGGTATTGGGCTTGTTCTTGTTGTTAACAGCTCAGAAAGAGATGCGTTATTTTCTATTGTTGGTAAAGATGCTTGCTGTGAGGTTGGTAGCGTTGTTGAAGATGGGCTCAATTTGGTACACTTAAATGGCAAATAAAAAAATAGCCTACATTCAATTTCCCGGATCTAACACTGAAAATGAAACAAAAAATATTTTAGAAAAACACGGTATGGTTCCTTTTGGACACTTTTGGAATGACAACCATGACATATTGAAAAATTATGATGGCTATATCATTCTTGGTGGCTTTTCTTTCGAAGACAGGTCCAGATCAGGAATTATTGCTTCTCTAGAACCCGTTGTTCAAGAATTGAAAAAACATGCTCTTTTAGGAAAGCCTATTTTGGGAATTTGTAACGGTGCACAAATTTTGGTGGAGTCTGGTTTGGTTCCAGGAAATGATAGATTGGGAGTACTAGCTTCCTTAACAGACAACAAGAGGGTGGTTGGAAACAGAATTGTTGGAACTGGATATTATAACAAGTGGTGCTATATCAAACCCAACAAAAACACAAGGTCTGCGTTTATTAAAAAGGGTGGTTTACCTCTACGCGTTCCTATTGCCCACGCAGAAGGACGGTTTGTTTTGGATAAAGAGTTAGAAGATGAAGTAATAAAAAACAATTTAATAGCTTATAAATATTGTGATGTTGATGGTAGCACTTCAGACGACTTTCCCATCAACCCAAATGGATCTTTCCTAAGCGCGGCGGCGCTAAGCAACCTTGCAGGAAATGTAATGGCCATAATGCCACACCCAGAAAGAACTCTTAATGACGAAGCGGATGATATTTTTGAAAGCATGAAAGAATATATGGAGTCTGATAAGCCGTTTAGTTATCAAGCCCTTCGCTTTGAATCAAAGAAATTGCAGGTCAAAAAATTTAAAAAAATGCAGCACACCAAAGAGGTTCTTGTTTCGGCAATTATTGCTGATAATGAGGCAGCCTCTGTTGAGAAGTGCATTAACAATCTAGGCGTGAAAGCGAAAATTAAAAAATATGTTCACTTTGAAATCGCACTTGAGGACGGTTTAGAAATTGAAGACGTTCTTTCAACTGACACTCTCTTTAATCCAAGCAAAGAGTACATAACCGAATTGGTCAAAGACGGAAACATTCACCGATTTTTGGTTTGCAACAAAGATGATGTGCACGGACAAAGCATTACACAAACCCTTCGTGATCGATTTGACTTAAAAGGGCTAGAGTCGGTTAAAAAAAGCGTGTTGTGGGAAATTAAGATTAATTCAAACTCTACAAAAAAAGACGTGGATTTAATTTTAAATAGTCATATTTTTTCTAACCCTATTTCACAGAAATGTCATGAATATTGACAAAAAATATTATCAGGAAATTAACGAGAACCTGACTAATACCATTCAGGATACCAACATTAGCGCCCCAAATAAAAAAGTCGGAAAAGTTAGGGATGCATACTTTTTAGATGACAAGGTTGTGATGATATCCACAGACAGGCAAAGCGCCTTTGATCGTGTTTTGGCTGCCATTCCTTACAAGGGCGCAGTGCTTAATTCTGTAAGCGCCTGGTGGTTTAAAAAGACAGAAAACCTGTTTCCAAACCACCTTATATCTACACCCGACCCAAACGTATCTATTGTAGAAAAATGTACTGTTTTCCCCGTAGAGTTTGTTGTAAGGGGGTATATCACAGGAACCACCGATACTTCTTTGTGGACTGTATATAACAAAGGTGATCGTGAATATTGTGGAAATGTCCTTCCTGAGGGTTTAAAGAAAAATGATAAGCTTGACACACCGATGTTAACACCAACTACAAAAGATAAGGTTCATGATCGTCCGGTGTCTAGAGAGGAAATAATAGAGTTGGGGTTAATGACAGCTGAAGACTACGACGTCGCAGCAAAGATGAGCCTAGAACTTTTTGCTTTTGGACAAGAAACTGCAAAAAATAATGGTTTAATTTTAGTTGATACAAAATATGAAATAGGAACAGACTCTTCAGGTAAAATAAAATTTGTTGATGAAATTCACACGCCCGACAGTAGTCGTTTTTGGATAAGAGACTCCTATAAAAAAAGAATTGATGACGGACAAGAGCCTGAAAATATTGATAAAGAATTTTTAAGGCTTTGGTTTGCAAAAAACTGTGATCCTTACAACGATGACATGCTGCCCGATGCTCCCGATGAGCTTGTTGCTGAGCTGTCTGCAAGATATATTTTATTGTATGAACTG
>TARA_B100001093_G_scaffold165416_1_pt1 | contig 23727 bp, 39 predicted proteins | sample TARA_B100001093 | Tara Oceans TARA_B100001093 (sample SAMEA2623116) | marine metagenome | biome: marine biome (ENVO:00000447); feature: surface water layer (ENVO:00002042); material: "saline water (ENVO:00002010), including plankton (ENVO:xxxxxxxx)" | depth 5 m | reverse complement strand
GTGAGAAAAGGACGGATAAACTGATCACGCTTGCTTGGGATCAAGAATGGATTGCCGTTCATACTGGTAAAGATCCAGTTCTCAACACAATCATCAAGATGGTGTGCCGTAATGATAGGCAGGTCAGTTGCCCACTTGAAAAACTCGTATCTTTGATCGCGCCACCAAGCCTCGGCAGAAACACCAGCAGGCATTTCTTTTTGGCAGGTGCCGACCATCAAGTCAAGGCTGTGCTTTTCACAATACTCACGAACAAGAGCCTCTGCCTTTGGAGCATAAGGTGTGCCGTGGTTGTAATGTAGCACGACCACATCGTGGGCTCTGCGAAGAAAGTCAAGAGCCGCCATAGAGTCAATCCCGCCGCTTACAGCGACAGCAACTTGCCTTGGGATCTTACCTGTGATGTGAATCATTCTACTTTCTCCAAGGTTTTGGTATGCATCCAACGAGGATTCGTCTCTCCCTTGTATCGAAGCCAAAGGACTTTCGTGTTTGGGTGAGTACGATCTAGTCCCAACTCAACAACAAATCCATAGCCAAACTTTTGGTGTGTCTTGTTGTTGATTGATCTCACAAGGTCGCCTACTTTCATTCTTCGTTCTCCTCGAATGTACCATCCATATCGACAGCAAGACATTCCCCATCATCTTGGTGGGACCATTCAAACTCGCACCCGTTGAGTTTTAGGTGTCTTTCTAAGACAGAGTGCCCGTGGGCTCGGAGCCACATCTTGACAGCATCTTTGAGTTCACCTTTTGTAAGGTAGATTGATTTGATAGATTTGACTTTCATTCTTCGTTCTCCTCTTTGTCAAACCACTTGCCCTCTTTCAGAGTTTTGAAGATTGCACTGCCGAACACCCCAAACAACTTAAAGGCAACGAGCAGACCTGTCAAGATCAACGCTTGTTCAGTGAGGTTAAACGTAAATATGATATAGGACAAGTACGCCAAAAACCCGACCCATGCCGAAAAAGACGCCAAGTTTAGCAACAGCCCAAAAATAGCAAGCAATTGTCCAAGTTTCATTCTTCGTTCTCCTTATGCTGGTTGTTTTTCTTCATCGGCAAACTGTCTGCGAAAGATTGCCTTTGTACATAGTTCACACTCTCCGTTGCGATGCCACCAAGAGAAGTGACCACATTCCATTAGTTTTGGTCCAATGTCAGCACCTTCTGATAATGGTTTGTAGGGGCAGTTCTTTGCGGTGTGTTCTTCTTCTCCGCACTCGCGGCATTTGCTAATCTTTTTCTTTTTCTTTGGTTTCTGGACAACAACCACTTCTTCAAGTTCTGCCTCTTTGTCTGCTTTGAGTTTTGGGCAAGTTCTTCGGTTGTGTCCTGGCTCGCCGCAGTATCCACATTTTCTCATGGTTTCCCCGCCGCACAGTTGTGGTTGTCAATAGTCCAATAGACGCGCTTGATGCCTACATGCTTCATAGCAGCCGTACACATCGAACAAGGCTTTGATAGTCGAAAGTCGCCATCTTTGCCAACACGCGCAACATAGAGGGTCGCGCCCTCTGTGATGTTTCGGTCAATACCAAGGATAGCGCCGAGTTCTGCGTGAAGAGTTGCGATGCCGTCGTGGTCCTTACAGAAGCGGGAACCAAAAGAAACCAGCCGGTTCTTGTTGCTGCTGGTGTTGATGACGGAGCCACCCTTTACCAATACAGCGCCGTGCTTATAGTCTGGACTTTCTGAACATAGAGCAGCCTTGCGGGCGATCTTAAAATAGCGCGAGTTGCGACCCCTATAAGCCATAACCCGATCGACCAGCGGACCGGTATCATACTCTGACGGTGGGCACGACATTCTCTCTCCTTCGCTTGTAGATTAACCGGGCGATCGTGGGCTGTCAAGTTTTATTTTTGAGGATGCTCGAAAGCATCCAGACGTTCTTGCGTTGTAGATGCCGTGCTGGTCTATCATCATAGTCTGATGGGGCTTTCGTCCAGTTGACCAAGCAAAAGTCTATTTTTGCTTCAAGCAGTTTTTTTCTTTTTTTCGGTTGGTGGTGGTGCGAGTATGCCCTGTTGTGAGACCAAAACTCTTCCAAAAGTGGAAGTTCTACTTCTGGCTTCTTTTCAAGAATTTTACTATTAATCTCTCTAATCAACTTCTGTCTATTGGTATAAGATGATTCGTATCCTTCGCTGCGACGGTCAAAAAGACTGGCAAAAGCACCTGAAAGATCAAACTCGACATATTGATTTATGTCCTTTACTCTTTTCAACACGATACCCATCCCTTCGATTTTGCGCTTCGTGCATACAAGAGAGCCTTCTGTTATACGTTTCGCCATTTATCCTCCGTTGGCTTTACTGACGACCTCAAAGCCGTCGTGTATCATGTGTAGGAACTGGTGTGTTTTTGTGTCCAGTCTCACCAGCGCGACTGACATAGGGTCGCTATTGGAAACCTCTATGATTATTCCGTATGCCCATACTGCGTCTATAGGGAAGACCTCTCCATCATCGTGCGCCTCAAAGACTCTGTAATCTATGATCCATCTTACAAGATCGCCGGGGGAGAGGTCATCCACATAGTAAGTATGCTACTCTTCGTTTGAAAGCAACTCTAACTGTAGTTCGTCAAAGCCGCCGACAATGAATTCCTCTGGACCGTCTTCATCAAGATGCATTTTTGTAATGATTGGGTAGGTCTCCCATTTCCAACTACGCTTGATGTAGTACCGGTATGTCTTGGACCAGTCTGTCATCACCCAAACGTAGTCAACGTCCTTTTCCATACATAGCGCTTGTGCGCGTAGACAGTGGGGGCAGTCGGTCACGCCATAAATCATATACATCGTATACATTAGACGCCCCAGTATTCAGGGTTGGTCTCGTCCTCCCAATCGTCCCAGTCGTCCCAGTTCCAAGCCATTTCTTGGTCAAATGGGTTTTCGCACTCTGTGTGCTCGTGCATAGCCAGAAAGGCGTTATGGTCGTGTTCATTCATCGGTGCTCCATGTTGTGTTAGTGACGTAGACAATTTAACCGGGGGATCGCAGGCTGTCAAGGCGACGAAAATTATTTATAAATTCAATTTGGTAAATTAAAATGCTTGTTAAGTTCATAGTTTATTTCTTGTAAAGATAAAGCTTGAACATACGCAACATTATTAAAGTGAATTGAAAAGTCAATAGTCTTCATGGCATCTTTAACGTCTTGCCTTACAATATTAAAATACATTGTGGTCGTCTTTGCATCATATTCTTCGTTTGGATCTAAGTCTTCGCACTTACCGCATGAGTGCCCGAAGACAACCATTTGGAAGTTCACTCCCCTTATTTTATCTGGTCGTTTCTGGATTGTGATTTCGTCTCCTCTGTTTACTTCTACCTCTTTCTTTGTGGGTTGTATCTTTTTTACCAAACCGTGATCAGGAATCTTGATCTTTTTTCTTGGATTGTCTGTCCTCTTCCAGATCTGAAACACCGTGTTGAGAACATCCTTCTTTGATTCTCCATCAGATTCCGGTCTGTAAAAACAGTTCTTTGGCATTTCAATGTCAGAAATAAGCCGAAAATTCTTATTCAGGCTGTTATGGACTGACCACTTTCTCCAAGATTTGGGAATCAGATAACAAATGTATTCACAATGACCAGCAGCATGTTCAAAGAATTTCTTTGCCAATGAACTTGCTCTGCCGAAAGGAGGGTTTGTTATTGAAATCAAGTCGGTTCTATCAAATTCAGTTTCAAGATAGTTTGCTTCTTGTACAAGACTGTGCTTTGGTTCGATGTCATAAGATAAAATGTTTTCATCTTTGATGCCAATACGACGGAAACCTTTGATAAACTCTCCTGTGCCACCACACGGCTCAAGAATGGTACGACCTGCAAGATCGATGTGCTTGCGGACTTCGTCCAAACAAATGTCAACAACTTCTGGATTGGTGTAATATTGCTCTTTACCGGTTGTTCTTGTGTTGGCATAAGATTGTTTGTCTTTGTGCCCCGCTTTTACATTATTAGGCATTAGGCGTCCTCTGAATGGATGCATTTCCAGATACTTTCAAGTTTACAAGAGTTATTCTTGTTCCAAGACCAGCCATTGTTCTTTCTAAAGTAAAGTTCCGGTTCATTGGGGCGCTCACACTCCCAAATCTCAATTCTTTCGGGTGATACGAACACAAAGGCAAGATGATCCCAGTCTTTCACGGTAGAAGTTTCTTGGTGTTCATAATAGATTTGATTGAAGAAGAAGGAGCCGCCCTTGTTCTTGAAGGCTGTCTTCACCTCAATCTTCTTTGAGCCAGCAATAACGTCATGTCCCTTTTTGACAATCTGTGACTTAACTCCGATGGAGTTATAATAGTTCCTGACACAGTACTCGCCAAAGTCTCCTACGGCATTTTTACCAGCGTTCCTAACTTTAAGAAATGGACTCGTGCCCCAGTCAGTTTTAGATAAACGGCGAGCCTGTAGAGTATCGCTGATACTCTCTGAAATAATTGAGTGCAAAATCTACTCCTTTAATTTGGTTTTAAGAATCTTAGCTCGGTGGCGTCCGCCTTGTAGTACGACCACCACGTCACATTTAGAATATAACACATTACGAAGGGTTGTCAAGTCAGGATCGACCCATCCGTTATCTGTACATAACATAACCTTGCTTTGCCCTCGGTTAGCCAGCCGGATCGCATCGCGATAAGCGGCAGCGAGAGAGGAGTAGACGCCGTGGAAAGTGTCGTCTGTGTCAAACAAACAATAAGTATAAATCTTGGTCATTTACCACACGCTTTACATCGTGACACAAACTTCTGTTTCTTTTCTTTCATGCCAATCTTTATCTTCTTAAAGTTCTCAGCACGATCCTTTATGACCTTGCCATTGTGAAGCGCCTTTATGTGGCTACCCGTGTATGCACCGCACAACACAATAGATTGCGAGGGCACATAGAGTATGTATTCGCCAGGGTGGGGGATGTCGTCTTCTGTAATGTCGTAGAATTCCATCAGTCATCCAAGGTCATTGACTGGTCGTATGCTTTATACTTCAGTTTGGTTAAGGTATCAAGCAGATCGTTTCTGCGCAAGAGTTTGAACGCTATATTCTCGGGGCTGAACTCCATAGCCTCTGTATCAAGCCCCGCCTGCCTCATGGTGCGTATCTTTTTCTTCAAGCGGTCTACGTGTCGCATAACTTTTTCAAACTGCCCCTGGTCAAACATGACGCTTATAGAGGCAATCTGTTGTTCTATGTCGGATGCCTTCTTCTTGGCTGTGTCGATGTCTATCTTGGTGTCTGTGCGCTCTGGTTTGTCCAACCATTCTTCGTTCATAACAGAATAGACACCTGATGAAGAATGTTCCTCGCCTTCATCTTCGATATAAAGCTCTACTTCGTATCCCTTGATGGTTATGTTATGATTTTCGTTCCAACGTAAGCGCTTAGCGTCAAACATTTCCTTAACCAAATCCTTATTCTCGTCAAGTTCTGTAAAGTCCACCACAATGTGTAAATCTATGTCAGAATACTTGGACCAATTGTAGTTAGCTAAAGAGCCTGTAAAGCGAACGTCTTTTATTGCCACAGCAAATGGGAGCCCGTCGATAAAGTCGTTTGCGATCTCTATCAACTTTTTGCTGATAAATGGACGCAATTCTTCGCCCTTCCAAATGCGAGGTTCCAGTTCGTCGTTGATTGGGAATCCCTCGGGGTCAACTTCTAACACTTCAAAGCGCAGCCGGTCTGTGCCAGCGCGCTTAGTCTTTAAGTTATATGGAGCCCCAGATTGTAGGTTATTGTGTCCGCCAGTCGTAGAATAGATATCATTCTTACGACGCTGTCTTTTATAAGCCTTTTGTGCGTTGCTCTTAAATGGAGTGGGCTCTGGTTGCTTTCTTGTATCAGGTCTCCTCTTGCGGTTCATTTTTCTTTACCTCTCCTGTCGCAGTATAAATAGTCTGCCGACCATCATCGTAAGTAATAATTGTCCCATTTGTGGGGTGAGAACTAACGTGAATCTTTATGAAATCATCAAAATTATCAAAGAAAGCGATGCTTCCTCTTGGTGCTGGTGTTAACCAATGTATGACAGTGTGTCCTGTTGCGAACACGCAGCCCTCAATTACAACGCCATCACCAGAGATACCAGTTTCGTCGCTCTGACGACATACTGTAAAACTGGTCATACCTTGTGGGGCTTTGTTGGTCAGCTTTTTGGGCTTCAAGTCCTCAACATCTGTTGGGACCTGCTCTAATGCTTCAGCCATCACGCTTCTCCTATAATACTGTTAGTGTGTTTGAATAATTCTTCCATCATGAACTTGTCTAGTTTTTCTTGTAAGGCTTTTTCTGAGTCCTCTACATCTGGACAAATATCTGGGTCTTCTTCTAATCTCTTAACGAGACTTTCTATCTCGCATCTTGTTTTTTCTAACTTTGTGTCAATAGTGTCTATCTTGCCCGTTACTTGTTCGTAAGGGCAAACCTTCTTCTTTTTACTCATGGTTACTCCAATAAAGAATCGAAATCTACTTGCCAGATGGGAACAACAATTACAAAATTGTTTAGCACTTGGTATCCATACTCGTTTGCTCCAACATCCAATGCCATTACAATCCCAATTAACTCTCCTCTTTCATCAAACACGCCAGAGCCGGAAGCACCAGACCAAGCGTAAGTTTGTATGATTAAGTAATCTCCGGTGAAGCCAGAGATATTACCAGTCCATGTGGTTGGACCTATACTGTTAGGATAACCTGTATAGTAAGTCTTGTCAAGGAGATTGTAGCTTTTCTTCCAATTTGCGAGAGCGTTGGGGACTTTTATTGGCTTTCTTGATTCCATTTCTCCAATTTCAAAAATGGCATAATCGGCATCACGATCGATAATTATCATCTTTGTGCATTGCTGCTGTTCCTCAAAATGAAAAACCATCAAGCCACCACAACCTTTCAATACGCCATGCGCCGAGGTAAGAACATAATACTTCCCAGCGAATGTAAAGTATGTGCCACTCAGTGATGAAATGTTACCAACTGTAAAATCCATGGAAACAACGCGAACAGCGGAATTAACGGATCTTGTGATAGCCTGCTTCTGGTTGATGTCGTAATGCTTTGAGACAGTTTCGTAACTGTGGGGGCTCTGTGGCTGGGGATGGAGAAACAATATCGTTATGAGAAATAACCCGAAGATCACTCCGAATGTTACCGATGTTACGCCTTGGAAAAAGTTTCTCATATTGTCTCCTATATTTGTCTTTGATACGAAATAAACACTGGCACTTCTTCAACGCCTGCCTTTATAGCATAACGCAAATCATCTTCATTGCCAGTTATTTTTGCTCTCCCGTTTTTACCAATCGCTAAGTAAATAGGGTCGCGAGGTCCATTTTGTATAAAGTATTCGTAACCTGCGTCAAAATGATGACCGTGCTTGCGAGCCTCACGACCACAAAGATGCTTTAGATCTTCCACAGGCATCATAACGCTATAGCGCGTTAGATTAATGTTTGTTGGGGCATCATACATAACACCGCCCTCGACCCAGTCGTCTATAAGAGACTGGATGGTGGGCACTGGTGTCGTCCTTCCGGGTGATTGACGCATACTGGTCTGATAGTAAAGCTCTTCAAGGCGCTGCTTGCTTGACGAAACCAAGTCTGCTGGTTCTACACGGTGCAACCTAATGGATGAACTGATCTTGCGGATCTGCGGCACAAGGATCTGCTTAACCCATTCCTTTCTGCTCTTTTGTCCTTGTAGAGCGAACTTTAGACGCTGTAGTGATATACTTCTGTTACCCTGTGTTCTTCTCTTAGTGCCGATTGTACGGACTGTGGTAACATTAGGAATAGCACGTATTATGTTATGTATGTCTGTAATTTCAAAACCTTGGGCGAGAGGATAAGACATAACAAAGTCTATCTCGTATAGTCTAACGTCAAGTGGGTTTGCTCTCGCTTCTTGTATTGGCAACGCATCTGATTGCTGTGTCTCTTCTCTATGCTTCATCGCAGCTTCCTTAATGTATTCTTTGACAACCTTGTTAAAGGCTCCGACAATCAGATCAAAGTTATTATCATAGTATTCTATGAGGGGTCCGTAGAAAGATAATGTTGATTCGTTAACGTCAAACTTCATTGTGTAAGTAAAGTAATCTTGTTTTAGTTTTTGCTTCCTATCGTCAGAATCACCAGAATACGCACTAATACCTACAAACATGTTGTTTTTAAGTGATGATTCTTGCGGTCCAACGTAGCCACCAGAAAGTGAGAACTTTTCCCAAAGAGAGTCTATTTTTTGTTCGTATTTTTCTCCAAAATTAAGTTTCATTTGCCTCTTAGCAAATTCAATTGCTTCGCCTTCTTTCTTCGCTAGTTCTTGTAGAATTTTAGTTTTGAATTCTTCACTATAGTAATAGCCTCCTGCATTTTTGTAAAATCCGTTATTTCTGGAAAAGACATTAATTCGTCTAATTGTTTGCATTTCTTCTTGGGTAGTGTAAAAAAGAATGGCAGAAGAGCCTATTATAAATTGGTATTGGCTTTGTTTCTTTAATGTTGAGATAACAAAGTTATTAAAGTTTTCTTCTACTTTTTCTCTGTAACTAATAATTGATGGCTTTGGTATTACTTCGTTTTCGATAAGGAAAGACTTTATTTCATCCCCGGAACCTTCCACTTCATCGATAAATGTTTCAATCGTTCTAAGGAAATCATTATAATCACTTGCATCTTCTGTAGAGAGGTCGTCAGTGGCATCGCTAATTGCCGTGGTTAGATCACTCAAAACAAGGAAAGTGGAACTGCCCGCTGCAATTATTTCGCCGACTCCGCTCCGGGCGCCATACGTAAGCCACTTTTCCGTAGCTTCGCCAAGACTATTTGCTTTAATAAAGCTAAAATCAGGTCGGGTGCCGTAATATCCCGTTATGTTTGTTCCATCGTTGCTTTCTATTATTTCTAATAAATCGTCAGCGTAGTCACCGCTAAGGTCTTCTTCAAAAAAAGATAGATACTTATCTTCTAGCTCAAAAGGCATCTGTACTACAATAAAATCGATGTCGCCTTGGGACCAGCGAACAGTGTTTGTATCACCACCCCACTCAGTATCATCCTCAATCGATACTGATCTGAAAGAGGTGTGTTCGCCGTGAGTCTCCCTAAACGATTGCTCATAACCTTCACACTCGTCAGTCATATTTTGTATACGCTTTTCAAGAGAACCCTCAAAAATTATACCAGTCTCACCAGCCAACCATTCCCCAAACTCTTCGAATTTTTCTTGCTCCTCTGAATGTTGCCCGCTTTCTCGCAAGTATCTTGCACCCATGTTTCTGATAAAGTCGGCAATGTGGTTCCATAACGACTCAGGCGGACATGTGTTAAAACGACCTTTGATTTGAAAAATTGTGTTTTCGTTTTCGCTGTACGCAATCGTAACGAAAGACTTGGATACCGCTCCTGATTCTTTATCTCTTTTGCGAAGAGAATACAGGGTGCCGTCGTCATCATTACCACAGTGCCCCATTCTTTCTGACTCTATTTCACAGTAGCTGCTTTCCAAGTCATACCAATAAGAGCCGTCATCGAAAGTCTGGATGATTTGATCTTCTTTATCAAGAGATTCTTGATAAATACTGGCTTTTTGCTCAACCAACTCCCACTCAGATGGTGGAAAATCAGAAATAGAATCATAGAGGTACTTTTTCTTTGTCTTTTTTTCTCCCGTGTCAGGATCTATGTACGGGATGTATACAATTTTATCAAAGAGGTTTGCTACTTTATAGTTGTTTGGATCTTGGTTTAGGGTCAACAAGGTCGATTCCACGTAATAAAGGAATGTCGTAAGCGACGTGGCTAAATGGGAATCCAAAAAGGACAAAATCCTGTTTACGTGGTCTTGGCTTTTGCCCATCTTCTTCGCTGATTTTACAAAAGACTTTCTTCTTTTCAAAATAACAGAAAATTTTTCTTCTTCGAGAGAATCAAACAAATCTTTGAGTATGTTAAAGCCTTTATTTTGGAAGAATGGTAAAAATTTCTCTTCATACTCCGTTTTATCAGATAAAAAGTTTGCACTTGATGTTAATTCTATTCCACCTTCAGTGATTTTATAGCTATTGGTGTCCTTGAAGGCATTACCAATCCAAACTCTGCCCTTTTCGCTTGCAGAAGGCATGTTCGAACGGATTATGTCAACCAACTCCTGTGGCAGTCCAATATCATTAAGACCCTCTGTAAGTATTTCTTGGCGTATGTGCTTAAACCATTTGTCAGTCGCAAAAGACATCTGTTTTCTCCTGTTTCCCAATAAATAGTTTCTATCTTCGATAGTCGTCTTCCAATCTCACAACATCATCAAGATGGGGTGTACTTACTTCCATAATCTCTACATTTGATTCGTTAGCGCCAAAGCGATGTATCTGGTGTGGTTGGACGTGGAAGCGATGCCCAGGTGTCAACTTAGTGATGTTGCCGTCGCCATCATAAATGTAGAGAGTGCCCGAGAGCACATAAACGGTCTCTTCTTTTATCTCGTGGTATTGCAGCGATAGTCTGTGTCCAGCCTTAATGTGCAGGAGCTTGCCCACGTAGTCTTTTGTCTCTGCCCAGATGATCTCGTGACCCCAAGGCTTCTCTACTTTTCTCATTTTAACCTCATTTGGATGTATACGATTGCAAAAGCCAGAATGGTTGATGCAATATTTTTAAAAGTGAAAAACGATTCATTCATAAAATACCAGAAAAGTGTTGGCATCACAACAAACGAAAGAGAAAAAATATAAAATCTTGGACCCCAGCCAGAATTAAAATATTCAAAAGCGAATCTGATGCCGTAAATAAAACATAGAGCAGCGGGTATGGCTGTAATCAAGGCAATCGTAATTGGCTTGTCTGCTGCCCAGTCCCACACAAATTGGGAGTAGGAACTAAACCAAGTAATCGTTTGCCCAAGAATAAAAAGCAGTGTAGCAATGATTAGTTTATCGTACATTATGTAGAATTATCTCTTTTGCTTGTTCGAACTCTGTGGTTTGTCTTCCGTGCTGATCAAGGAGTACTTTTTCATACTCAGGTGTTTTAAGTAGAGCACGGTGGGACTTAAATACAATAACTGTTCTGCATGATTTCATATTTTTCAGAAGTTCCCTGTGTTTAAACTCAGTTTCTTCTTCACCTAGTATCTGCTCATTCTCCAAGAATGATACTCTATATTTGCCAGCGTTTATGATAGAGATATTTTTATCAAACTCTTCTATTTTTTTATCTCCGAGGAAGTTCACATGCATGTTGTCAACATTGAAGCCCCTAAGATCTCTAAGAGCGAAGGCATTATAGTTTTTTGTATCAAGTTCTCCGTGCGTAATCATCCCGAGGCTAGAACACCGATTAAGGAGAAAGAAAAGGGCAGAGCGCACAAAAGGATCTTTGTAAGAATACCAATTTTTCTTTAAGATATCAAACGTATTTTCATTCAAGCTCGGGTAGAATGATTCTGCTATTTTGCTGATGCGATCAGGATCCTGCATGACACATGACCAAAATTCATACACAACATAATTAGGTGTGTGCGCTACAACAAACCTGTCGGATTCAGACAACTTGATGCACAAGTCACCAGAATAAATAGGGTAGTAGTCAACCACTGAGCCTTTTGGTATAAGTTCAGAGATGACAGAGAAACAATTAGTTTGATTCTTCAGGTTTTTGATCGGGCTGCGCACTAAACATCTCCTTGAATTTTGTTATTTGATCTTCTAATTGTTCAACTTCCAATTCATCAGATGTTTGCTGAAAAGGTATCTCACGGTCGGGTGGAGGTTTTGTCTTGAACCTGATGTATCCTTCTATAATATTCTGAACGTCGCCCAGCATTATATCAACTTTCGCTAAATTTTGCCTGAAAGAGTCAATCTTATCAAGACCCTCTGTGCCAAGATTAACAACCGGTGTGCCTCCTACAAGAAGTCCTCTTTCAAGCTCTCTCATAGCTTGCTCAAACAGCCTATTGACCTCATCTTCCAGATCTTCAAGCTCTACAGAATACTGAATGTTTACTCGTTGTCCCATTATTACCCCTTTAGTACATAGCTACGAATATTTAATGCGCTCTCGACCGTATTTGGATCACCTATGACAACAATATCTGTGCCAGTTGTTCCCTTATCGATGGTTAGTTTTGAGAAGCGATGCTTTTTATCAAGCCCTTCAGTCAGCATACCCTTTTCATTTAAAGTACGAATCTGATGTTCCTCTCTCACCATAACAACGTGCTCGGGATTAACGAACACCTCTCGCAAGGAATACTTGCGACCGCTTGTAACGGCACCTGTTCCACATACTTCTGTTAACTTAACTAACATTTTCTAACTCCTGTGTGATTGGGTAAATATCTCTCGATCTGACATCCCAGATTTTCTCTTTATAGTAAACCGAAGCCCAACTTGGATTTCTTGTATCTAAACACCAAAATATAGCACGACTTGGCTTTTCGATTTTTAGATAAGAAGAGTCTTCACATAACGTTGAAGGATCTTTTGAACCTAAAAGTAATGCACCTTGAGGAATATGAACTAAGTCTCCTTTCACCATTATGACACCTGTATGATCCCATAGTTGGTTGTGATAAGAGTACCAGCACAAGACGCTGCGTTCTTTAATGCTGATTTGGTAACTCTTACTGGATCTAAAATACCACGTTCATATAGGTTTGTCAAGGTTCCTGTGCGAAAGTCATATCCCATATTGTCGGGTTGATCAAGAACGTGAGCCAACAATAGGTCTTCGCTCTTGGCTCCGTTTCTGCACATCTGCCTGAAGGGTGCTTGACATGCTCTTTTAACAATAGTCATCCCTATTGACTGTTCTTGGTGATCTGTAATAATTGAGATAGAATTACTAGCACGCAGCAAAGCGGTGCCTCCACCACCAATGACACCTTCTTCTTGGGCAGAACGCACAGCTTCAAGAGCATCTTCAATACGATGCTTCTTTTCTGTCATTTCGACTTGTGTTGCGCCACCAACGTGTATAACTGCCACACCGGAGGACAATCTAACGATGCGACCCTGGATGCGTTCGCATTCTGCGAAATCTTCTGTGTTGGTTATCTCAGCTTTAAGGCTTTCAATGCGCGTCTCCACTCCTTCATAATCACAGTTACCCCCGACTATAATCGTTCCAACCTTGGTGCTTTCAATTGACTTTGCAGAGCCCAACTGAGCGAGCGTGGTCGTTTGCAGCTTTTGCCCTGACTCGCGGGTGATAAAGGTGGCACCAGTAGACATAGCGAGGTCTGATAGGAGGTTGCGTCTTTCTTCTCCATAGAAAGGAGCCTTAATGCCAGCAATCTTTAGGGAGCCACGCATAGCGTTCATAATCATAGCAGCGAGGGCTTGCCCTTCTATGTCTTCTGCTACAATCACAAGAGGACGTGCCTCTCGGGCAACCAACTCAAGGATTGGTAGGATCTGTTCTACCTGAGTAATCTTATAATCGGTAACCATAATGAGCGGTTCTTCATACGACATTACATTTCTGCGCTCGTCATTAACAAATGCAGAAGCGCAATAGCCAGCAGAGAACCTAAAACCTTCAGTAACATCTATACTAGTCTCCATAGATCGCGACTCTTCAATTGTTATGGAGCCATCCTGACCCACCTTGTCCACAGCCAAAGCAATAAGATCCCCAATGGTAGAATCATTGTTGGCTGATATCGTAGCAATATGTTTGATGTCATCAATGCTAGTAACTGGTCTTGCCATTTCCGTAAGATTTTTACAAATTTCTGATACAGTTGCATCTATCCCCCTTTGCAGTTCAATCGGAGAAACACCAGCGGCTATATGTCGCTGTGCCTCGTTTAGTATTGCTCTCGCAAGTACCGTAGCGGTAGTGGTGCCATCACCTGCGCTTGTGTTGGTTTCGTTTGCTGCTTGGCGGATAACTTGTGCGCCAGCGTTCTCAAACTCATCTTCCAACTGAACGAACTGTGCAACAGTTACACCGTCCTTAGTCGCAAATGCTGGCTTATCCTGCTCTTTAAGCAAAACCGTTCGACCCTTGGGTCCGAGAGTAGAAGAAACATAGTCAGCCAGAGTGTTGGCTCCCTTTAGAATCTTCTGTCTCAATTCTTCGTTATTAGCGAAGACCATCTTATTTGTCATCTTAACCCCTTGAAATGATAAATACTTCGTTTGATTCTTTACTCTTGTTCATACCATAAGCCCAAGCTGCTGGTAGGATTTCATAGTCAGAATAATGCTCACGAATAAAATCGCAATCATTATAACATAATAACCAGTTCTGACGATTTGTCAAGAGAGAATGCAAAAGTTTATGATCGAACCCTACATGCATATCTCCATTCTTTCCATATAGCTTGCTCTTGGCTTCCAAAAAGTATGGAGGGTCCAAGTATAGGAACTCTTTTTCGTGAAGCGCTATCGACTCCTCAAAGCCAAGAAAGCCTACTTTTAGGTTAGGCGCTTCAAAGTTCTCCAGTCTTTTGATACTGTTCTCATTGAAGCGACCATCGGCTGCTTGCTGGGAGAATCCACCCGAAAGCGTTGCGCCCGAAAAAGAAGAACGGTTGACAGCGAAGTAAGCAGCGGCAGCAACCGGACTGAGTGGAATGTTGCTACTATAAGCAGTCAGCAGATCTCTGGCAGCTTTGAAGCCGCTCTTGTCGAGAGGGTGAAGATTGCGTACTTCTTTTACCAACTCTTCCTTATGGTTGAGTAGGGAATGCCAGAAGTTGTAAAGAGGATAGAAAGCATCATAGCCATACACTTTTCTGTCTTCTGATAGCTTTATCTCCAAGGATCCGCCACCCATGAAAGGAGCACAAACATCACCTTCTGGAATGTGTGGCAGTAGGTGCTTGATTGCTCTTGTCTTTCCGCCAGGATAGCGTAGTGGTGATTTCATACTTGCTCCATGAAAATTCGTGTCAGAGTTTCTTCGCATTCAAGATCAAGTTCGGATGCAGCGAGGTCTTCCACAAAAGGTGTCATAGTGAAAGAGTATCGAGGCTTGCCCTTCTTGAATCCTCCGTGATACTTAACACGAAACTTGATCTTTACCAAGGGCTCTGCATCAGAAAAACTTGTTGGGATCTTATCACTGAGACCATACAAGCCGTAGCCGTCAATCTGTATACCATCGTTTCCTGCGTAGTATTCCTCAATGATGCCTGCGGGATTCAAACCAAGTTCTTTGGTGTCGATGTCTACAACATCAAAGCCTGCATACTTGCCATCTTCAAAGCGAGAGCCAAGCCATTCTTTTCGCAGGTCGTCTGCGATGCTAAAGTTTAGATTGGTATAGCTAAGGGTGTCGTGGCTTGTTACTGCTGGTAGTCTGTCAACTACCGAGGCAAAGATCTTTTCTGCAAGCTTTGTGTTCTTGGAACTTTTAAGCTTCCACCCACCGTCAGTCCATTTAATCTGGAACTGACCGAACTCGCCTCGCTTGCCAATCGTGTTCTTTGCTTCGATTGTGAGCGCTTTCACGCCTGTTATCTTGATGTCCTTTTCGTTTTTGTTTGCGCCTGCTGGATCAGAGCATTGTAGGTCCAATCCGTTCTTGAGCGCAAAGTAGTTGATTTTGGTCACGAGCATACGCTCGTAGTGGCGACCGCCTTGTCCTGCGGGCATGTAACCTCCATGTGTTGTTTGTAGTATAACGGGTTATGGGGTGGCTGTCAAGTGTCGTCTGTCACCTTATCATAATCATCTTTGGAACCCAACTCCTTAATTTTGTCTCTTGTGCGGTTAAGACTACTGAGCGCGGCAGCTCCGTCTTTTTGACTTCCAGAACTGACATAGGCTTGCCCGTTTAATTCAGCATCTTTCATGTTATCAAAAATCTGCTTAACTATCCCAAGAACTTCTTTTTTTACGCCATCAATCTTGGACTCCACTGTTTGCCTGTAGCTTTTTCTCTTTTCTTCCCCGGTTGACATTATTTGCAATACTCCAAGAAGATTTTTATCATTAATGGCTGGAGTGAGATTTAGTTTTGAAGTTCCCTTGTCCTTTTCAAAAACAGCTTCTGCATTCTCAATGAAGAAATCATTATCCCCATTGTATTGAACAACAAAAGAATAAAGAACAACATCATAAATCGACAAAGGATCAGTTTTTTTGCCTTTTTCGTTAGAGGTTACTTTTTGGGACGGGTTTTCTCTTTTAACCCCAACCACATACCTTATTGGCTGCTCGGGGAAACTCTTAAATCTCTTAACAGATTGTAAAGGCTTCGTTGCTGGAGAAATAAATTTTGCACTACCTAGTTCTTTGCCTATTGTAAAGTCTACAGCATCAACTACTTGTCTGACTTTGCCACCAAAAATATTTGCCAAAAAATATTCAAATAATACCCCAGCCGTGCCTGCCTCAAAACCCTTAGCCATTTCTACAAACAAATCCATAATCATTACGCGACTCATGAATTCTGTTGCGGGCAGGTTAGACACTGAATCCTTAAAAACTTCACTTTCTTGTGAAAAAATTGACATTTTGTTGTTAAACACATTTAATTTCTCTTTGAAATTACTAGCCTCGGAGTCTTTGAATAAATTTTTTATTGCTGTTTTGTAGCCCTCTCCTAAATCATTTTTTGAAGTTTTGATTACAGGTTTTGTAAAAGTATCTGCAACATCTTCAGGCAAGTTAAAGGCAGGCAATTCTAACAATTCTTGAGAAAGTTGCACCAAATCAGGATATTTTTGTTTATACAAATTTGATTTTGCTTCGTTTTCTTCTCTTTTCTTGAGTTTAGCCTTAACAGAAACCTCAACCCCATTACCTAATAAGATAATATTTTTTAAAACCTTTTCTTTGTGTTTTAAAAAATCGCCGGGATGAGTTGCGTAAGAAGAAAAAATTGTTTTCGACAGGTCAAGAACCTTTTTTTGCATAATTTCAATATATGATTCGGGTATATTATTCAGTGCTCTAATGATCCAACCAAAATGCTGAAACTTCCCGTTTTCTATGGCGTCATTAGCAGCTTTTTCAAGATCTTCTGAATCAAAAATTTCCTTGGGATCTTGTATTTTTGCAGGCGCTTCCTGCGGCTTTCCTCCATTAACATTGTTGCCAGAAAACAAGGGCTTTCCTTTATTAAGATAATCAATAAAAAAAATGGCAAACTTATCTTTTTCTCTTCTGCCAATCTGTGCTTTTGCTGCTAACGAATCTCTAAATTTAGTGAAAAATTTGTCAGAAGATTTTAAAGATTCAGCAAAATCGTCACTAAGTTTATATGAATTAGGTTCTTTTGAATTACCTATATTTTTTTGTAGAAGATGGGTAACTAAATTGTCTATTTTGTTTTGCATTCTACGATAGGATATATATCTTAATAGTAAATCAAATTTTTCTTTATCTGAAGTTATGTTCTCTGCTGCCCTTGTTATGCTTTTAGGAGGTTCGTTAGCAGAAGACCTGAGTTTATTTATTTTTTCTTCTCTATTTTTAGCACCTTTGGTAATGTTATCGAAAAGGTCATAAGATGGCAAGTCTCTCAACCCATTCGATAATATTTCCCAGACATCTGCTCCAGTTTCAGGCGGCTCGCTAAACAAAAATGTGCCCCACGGTATACTTACATGAGTTCCACGAGTCTTCTTTTTAGCAGGCACAGAATCAGACTCTTGTTCCTCAAGAACCTCGTTCAATACTTCAAGCAAATTCAGCAAACTATCAGACATACTATTCCTCACATAATCTCGTCGGCAAGACCATACTTGATTGCTTCATCAGCATCAAGATAGATGTTTACCTTTTCATTAAGTAGTTTCTCTAGCTTCTTGCGTGTAAACTTTGTGTTCTCAACCATAGCGGCGATGTAATCTTCTTGCAAGCGCTGTATGGCTTCAAGTTCGTTTGCTAGGTTTGGAAGCGTTCCAAAGTTTCCTGCTGCAACATTGTGAATCATCACACGGCAACTCTTACCAATCTTACGCTTACCCTTTGTTCCTGCTGCGAGGAGTAGAGTACCTGCGGACATAACCTTTCCAACACCGATTGTGTGGATTTCAGTCTCTTCCATAACCCGCTGCATAACATCATACATCGCAAACATGTCGTCAGCGGAGCCACCATAGGTGTTGATGTAAAATTCAACAGGCTTCTTTTCCTTGCCCTCGGGAAGAAGGCGGTTCATTTCGTTTAGATAAAGAAGAGCCTGGGTAAGCTCAGCAATCTTTTCGTCTTCGACAGAAGAATACAAGCCGATAACTCGTAGGTCTGGTTCGGCGGGTGGTTCTCCAAGAGCGCCACCAAGTATCTGCTCAAGACTTACGGTTTTTACTTCTTTTATTGGCGCGGTCGGCGCCTCTTCACTTGCCTGCACCTTTTCTTTAGGTGGAAGTACGATATCAATGATCTTACCAATTATCTCACGCATCATTTGTTTGTCTCCTTTGAAAACATAATGGCTGTTATCTTGTTGTTGTTTAGAAATCTTTGCGACCCTCTCCAATCATCAAACTCTAAGAACTGCTTAAATAGTTCTGGGTGTGCCTGGAGTAAATAGGTGATTGTGTTGTCTTTGTAGCTTTGAATTGTATTATCAAAGTCCTTCTTCAGCTTTTCGTACTCTTCGTGCCCATATGACTTGCCGTTCTTGCGAAGAGCCTCTAGCCTGTTTACGTGGGCATAGTGTAGATATTCTAGCCCCTTGTTGATGACTGTCAAGTAGAAAACATAAGACATACTCATTACTGTAGCTGTGATTTTTCTTGACTTGAGGAAGTCAGTGCCAGAGCAGGACATCCATCCAAGCAAGAAAGCACACCCAGCTATGATTAGACTAATTATAAAATTCATTGTCTCTCCAAATGAAATAACCACCTAGGATATGGTCCCTAGATGGTTATTATAACGGCTCAGGAGATTTCTGTCAAGCTATTATTTCGAGGCGAGTCTGCGGAAGATGCGCTCGGCTAGCTTGTTCGCCATGGCATCCTGCTTCTTTTCACGAATAAGGCGTGCGGCGACTCGGCGGGCGACTTCTTGTACAATTTCTTCTTCACCCATCATTTCCTCGTCGTCTTCATCACCCATATCTTCGGGTCCTTCCTCGGGAGCGTCCATGGCACCTTTTAGATCACCACCTTCATCGTCCATGGCTTCACCCCCCATTTCCATCTCACCTTCACCGACCTCTACGTCGGCGTCGAGACCGAGTAGATCTGCGAGTTTGTCTACGATGTCCGCAAACTGCTCTTCTTTTGCACCGCCGGCACCCATATCACCCATGTCCATGTCAGCGCCTAGATCGTCGCCGCCCATGTCCATTTCCATATCATCGCCGCGCATATCCATTTCTTCGTCGCCTTCTGGTGCAGGTGCATCCATTTCGGCGTCCATTTCTTCCTCTCCCTCTTCTTCTTCGCGTATGTCTTTATCGTCATCTTTAGCAGGCGGCGGAGCGGCATCCCGCTCGGCGAGATCTTTTTCCTCGTCATCGCGTATGCCGGGGACAGGTAGTTTGCCACCCATTTCTTGGAGGGGCTTAATGTTCGCCAGCTTCATGAACTGACGAATCTCTGATTCTGTTAAAAGTGTTTTGCGGGCCATAGTTTTAAATCTCCTTTATAAAACTCAAAATAAATAGTCTTTCATACCCGAACTTGCTAACAATTCTGCTCCGTCAGGCAATCTTTTCTTTAATTTAACTAGTGCCTTGTCTTGTATTTGCTTTATACGAGCAAACGATAAGCCTTCCCTCTTTGCTATCTCACGCAAGGATAGGGCACCATTCTCATAGATTGAGATCATTGAACAATTAAGTTCATCTTCATAATCTATATGGTATCTACAATTATCTGCAAAGCAGCACTCTTTGTTTTTTAAACACTGCTGAGCACACACTAATAAGTCTTCTTTATTCATAGGTCTGGAAATTCCTTTGAGATCAAATCAAATACTTGCTGCTTCTCTGCATCGTCTAGGAGTCCCCAATCTTCAAGAACCTCTTTGCCTTTCTTTCTTAGCTTGAGAGACTTTGTGAAACGATTACGAGAAAGAACTTTATGTTCTAAGATATAGTTGTCAAAGAATTGAATAAGATTATCGTCTTCTTGAATCATACCATCAATAACAGCACGAAAGAACTGTGCAACATTTACCTTATTGTGGCGTAATCTTATTAAAAGTCTAGCGTGGTCATCGTCAGAAACCATAAACCTGATAGACTTTAACTCTTGTCCGTACTCGTATTTCTCTTCAGACATCACCACTTCCTTGTAGTAATGTGTGTTCTGCTCTCACCAAGACCTGCTGATGTTTGTCTAACAAACTCGGCAGTCTGTCTTAGCTCCTTAATTGTACGAACACCAGAGTATGAGAGCCCAGAGCGTATGCCCCGGTCGAGATCCATAAGCACGTTGCGAACTTTACCACGATAAGGTACGGTACTGGAGACACCCTCAAAAGAAGAGTATTTACCTCTCCAATCTATCTGTGCTTCCTTAGAAGCCATTCCGCGATAAGTTTTGTACTTTGTTCCGTCTTGACGGGTATAAACCTCGCCGGGTGTCTCTTTTGTTCCCGAGAGCAAGGAACCCAACATAACTGCGTCGGCTCCTGCGGCAAGTGCCTTTACAATGTCGCCAGAGTTGCGGATGCCGCCGTCTGCTATAATCTTTACATCGCGGTCGGTGAAAGAACAGTCTATGATTGTCTGTAAGCCGGGGTGTCCGTGTCCTGTCTGTACTCTCGTAGAGCAGATAGAGCCGCCCCCAATGTTGCAGCGAACAGAGTTAGCGCCCCAATCTGCGAGATCGTTTATAGCCTTTAGTGTAGCCACATTTCCAGCCATAATGTGCAGGTCATCACCAATGGCATCTCTAATCTTGCGGAGCGCCTCTTTCATCATAATGTGGTGACCATGCGCCACATCAACACAAACAAAGGTTGCGCCTGCTGCAAGACACTCACAAACTCTGTATAGTAAGTCATCACCAACACCAACGGCAAAGCCAATGTTCTCTGCTCCGTTGACCCTTGCGTGTCCAACCAACTCTGCTTGTTCTTCTGGTGTATTGTATCTATGAATAATAGAACAAGCGCCTTCTTCTGAAGTAGCTCTAGCCATAAGGTCTTCCGAGATTGTATCCATTGGCGACGATATAATCGGTAGCCCCAACTTCAACCCATTACCAAGGTCTGTAGAAATGTCTACTTCAGACCGAGAGCGAATGTCCGAGTAATGCGGAAGTAGCAACACATCGTCGTATGTGAGAGCTTCAATCATTTTGACTCCTGTGTTTATCAATAAAGATACGAATACCTGTGGGGTGATACCAAGTTTCCTTGTGGGGTTTCTTGGGTTCTTCCAAGAACTTTACCCTCGTTCTCATTCCACCAGTTTTCACATGGCAAATTGCAGGCACACCTTCAAAGCCATATTTTTTCTCTAGTCCTTTGCCATCTTCCATGTTGAATGCATAGAAGTGCATACCTTCATACTCGTCGGAAATTTCTACGAACTTGTCACGCAAAGCGTGACATAGGTGGCAATTTTGTCCGTAAAATTTTACCACTACGTCGTAGTCTTCTTTGACTTTTCCGCCTAGAATTTGTTCTAGGTTTCGTCTGTTAATCCTTGATACTGCCATTTTCTAATCCTTTGATAATTCGGTCAAGATACCAACGGGCTTTCTTGAGGTCCTCAAGAGGTTCTGCTTTGTGTTGGTGTCTCGCTACATATTTTACCACGTTGCCTGAATTGAAGTCAAGCCCCCAATCCTCAATGGCATCAATTACTTCTATTTTGCCCTGATTGTAGTGCGGGGGGTGATTTACAGCTTCGCGTCGGGCAATGCCTTCAAGTGCTTTGCGGTCCTGCTTTTTCATCCAATACCTCCTGTGCTTTTTGTATACATTGTGGGCAGAATAGGGATACGCGAGTGGGATTCTCGCGCACCACTACTCGCCAAGTCATCGCGTGTTCTTTTGATTTGGGGTCAAATGCGGTGGTACATGCTGAGCATGTGTCTGGGCGGTGTTCGAAGGTGGAAATTTTTTGGGCGAGCTTTTCGTTACCTTTGTTCTTCTTTTTGAGCCGCCGTCGGTCTGCTCTATTCATAATCGTTCCATGCCCGTGATACGTGGCGCCTGATACGCTGACTGACGAAACACCACCACTGCTGATGGGAATGGGGCACTATTAGTCTCGTCACCAAACTTGATGCGTCCTCGGACAAAACGAATCTCGTCTGCTTTCATCACATAGTCGTGCCAATACTTGGTATCGGTTCGAGCAGGAATAAGCATTACAACTGTCGTATTATCTTTTTGCCCTTCTTCGTAGCCCTTCTTAATCCAATCCTTTAGTCCTCGACCATAGGGTGGGTTTAGGAAAACCCGATTACCAGACCAATCCTGAGCAAGTGAATCATCTGCTTCAGTGTAATGGTTGGCAACCTTATAATTGTCAGCCGAAGCTGCGGCATCCAAGGTAAATGGACCAAAGACGCCGTTCAGCTTATCAAAGAAAGATTGGGGTGTAGCCCAGTCATTTGACTTTGAACTAAACATTAGTTTTGTTGTGCTCTTATCCACCTGTGCTCCCAAGGGCTCCATCGCCACGGTCAGAGATTGTGATTGGTTTCTGGTACAGAGTATCTTCGCCAATCTCATAAGGACGGAAAGATACAACTGGAATCATAACCAACTGTGCGATCTTCATTCCGTCTCTAAGGACTTGATGCTGATTACTGATGTTGTGAATGTTGATGAACACTTCTCCATCATAACCAGAATCAATCACATGCGCCCCCACAACCAAGCCGCGCTTGGCTGCGACACTGGAGCGATTCATAACTTGAAGCATGTAACCATGTGGGATGCCAAACTTCAAGCCAGTTGGAATGATAAATGATTGCATTGGGGCAAGAGAGACTGTTTCTTCCAAACAAGCAAACACATCCAAACCAGCATCAGAAGGGTTGGACCGGACGGGAACCTGTGCGCCGTCTCGGACTTTCTTATATTCAATAATCATGCTTCTTCCTCGTCGTCGCCTGAGAGCGCCTTATAATTGTCATAAACGTCGTCAATGTTTACCTTGCCCTTGAACAGACGGTAAGCCTTCACAGCCGCACGGATCTCGTCGGTGTTAAGCCAGCCCTGCTCTCGATACTCGGTGCGTAGCTCTCGCTTCTGCTCCTTATACGGTTCGATAGCCTCTTCGATTGCCACGAGTGACCGGATGTACTCCAGCACATAGCGCTTCTTATCTTCAGTTGACATGGACATGTAGTCCTCCTTGTTATGTTTGTAATGTAACGGGTTAGGCTGCTGCTGTCAAGCGTGCAGCGTCATTTTTTTGAAGTCCGAACAGCGCAAGCTCCTTAGCCTTCGCCTCAATCATCACGTCGAGGTCGTAGCCGTAGTCGTCAACAGGTCCGCTGACGTAATCGGAGTGCGCGTGGGCACGAATCTTGGGGTCTTTCTTTTCTTCTGCTCTCGACTCGGAGTAATGGACTACCGGCTTGATGTCGCCCCACGTCGAAATAGCAACTTCCAGGGCGTCTTTCTCACTAAGACCACCAGTACAAAACCCATGATGATGATAATCAAACACAATCGGAATACCAGTACGAGCAAATAGTCCGTCATAGAGTTCCACAGTTGAGTAAAGCGATTCACGGTCGTCATTCTCCACCGTCAGTCTGGAAGTAACTGATTCAGGAAGTCGGTCAAAGTTCCTTACAAAAGTATCTAGTGCAACCGGCTTGTTTCCGTA
>TARA_B100001093_G_scaffold21119_2_pt1 | contig 23731 bp, 20 predicted proteins | sample TARA_B100001093 | Tara Oceans TARA_B100001093 (sample SAMEA2623116) | marine metagenome | biome: marine biome (ENVO:00000447); feature: surface water layer (ENVO:00002042); material: "saline water (ENVO:00002010), including plankton (ENVO:xxxxxxxx)" | depth 5 m | reverse complement strand
AGTGTGTTTAAAGAAGACGATAACATTATCGTAGATATGGATGGTGGCAAGATCGAATCACGGAAGTGAGTTAACCTGAACTCGAATTTTTTTTTGGCCAAGTCGAGGAGCTGGATAAGAAATTTTTCTTTCTGGCTGGGTTGGTCTATCGTCATTCTTCGTTTCCGCATTTTTACTTGGTAAAGAGTAGGAATCCGGTGATTCCCGCGGTCCCAACCAATATTTTGAAGGAGGACTAGGCATGGTGCGAGAACCTGCAGAAGGCAGTCGAGCACCTGCCTGCGAGGCAGAACCTGCTCGTTGGACTGGAAAACCGGGCTCAGCTGGTCTTCCTTTACGGAATTGATAACGATTAACATCTCGGAGAGACATGTTATTTACTTTTTCCATCCATTCATCCATTCTTTGATTCAGGCTGGCATAGTATTCATCACGAAATTCGACTAATGATGCGGGAGGACTTTTATTTACACTAATCCCTTCTTTTATTCTTTCATCAATCAAAGGTAGTAAACCGCTTACATTTGCCGGTTGGCTTGAAATTTTAGGGAAATCTAATCTCTTTTTAATGAGTCCCTTAGAATCATTCGTTGTAAAACGTCTGCCACCAAAAGGAGAATACTTGCTTGGCCACTCTTCAATCTTAATCCGCCGACTAAATGCCTTGGATAATCGGTTCTGTGAAAATACTTTTCCAGAAACTACTGATAATCTTCCATCGATCACGCCCATTCTCTTGGTGAAATCGTTTGCTTTCTGCTGCCCATACAGACTGAAAAAAAAACAAAGCAGAAACCCCAAGAAAACGAAGGATATACTCGACAATCCACGAAACGACATGATTATAAGTGATATGAAAATGGAAGTTGTTTGCAAGTAAGTTCAGGCGTAATTTATGAAAACATATCTTTCTCTTATTGAACATGTTCTCGAACACGGAGTATACAGGGACGACCGCACAGGCACAGGAACAATTTCTGTTTTTGGCCACCAAGCAAGGTTTAGAATTGATCAATCTTTTCCACTTCTCACTACTAAAAAATTGCATTTAAGATCAATCATTCATGAACTTCTTTGGTTTCTAAAAGGCGATACCAATGTTAATTATCTTCATGAGAATCGAGTAAGTATATGGGATGAATGGGCAGATGAAAATGGAGATTTAGGAAGAGTGTATGGAGCTCAGTGGACGGGCTGGCAAAAGCCAGATGGTACAACCAAGAATCAAATTAGTGATGTAATTGCCTCGATCCGTAACAGTCCAGACAGCAGAAGGCATTTGGTCTGCGCATGGAATCCCGGTGAATTGGAACAAATGGCCCTTCCTCCTTGCCATGCTCTTTTTCAATTTTATGTGGCGAATGGAAAATTAAGCTGTCAATTGTACCAAAGAAGCGCAGATTTATTTCTCGGTGTACCCTTCAACATCGCTTCCTATGCTTTGCTTACGATGATGGTAGCGAAGATTTGCAACCTCCAAGCTTTCGAGTTTGTTCATACATTTGGAGATCTTCATTTATACGCAAATCATCGTGAGCAGGCTGAACTTCAGTTGTCGAGAGAACCTCGTTCTGGCCCTCAAATGAAAATTCACGGACTTCAGAAAGAAATCTCCGATTTCAATTATCAGGATTTTGAATTGTGCGAGTATAATCCTCACCCAGCAATCAAAGCACCGATTTCAATTTAATGGGGAAGATTATTTACAAAGCCATCGCCGCAATTGCTCAAAATCGAGCGATCGGAAAGAATGGTGATCTTCCTTGGCGACTACCGGGAGATTTGAAATGGTTTAAAAAAATTACTATGGGACACCCTGTTCTCATGGGAAGAAAAACTTGGGATTCGCTACCAGGTTGTCTTCCGGGAAGAAAAAATTTAGTCCTCAGTCGGAAAATGAACCAAGTTGATGGTATGGAAGTTCTAAATTCTTACGAAGACATTGATCAGTTTGTAGCGGAGGGAATAGTTTTTATTATTGGAGGCGAACAAATTTACACTCAAACGCTTTCATTATGCGAAGAACTCTACCTTACTGAAGTACCTCGTATGGTGCTCGATGCAGATGCGTACTTTCCTAGTTTTGATACCAAGTTCACCCCCGTTGAAACACTTGAAGAGAATGACGATTTTATTTTGCGAAGATGGTCGAAAAATTAATCTGAATTAATTCAATAGTAGGGACTAAGCATGAGGTAGACAATAGGACCAGTAATTGCAACATATAGCCATATAGGGAAAATTTTCTTAGAAAGTTTTTTATGTTTTTCGAACTGGTTGGTCAGGCTGTAAACAAAAGTCATAAGAATGAAGGGAAAGCTTGCAGCTGCCAAAAAGACATGGGTAATTAAAATGATGAAATAAACTGTCCTTTTCCAACCTTCACCCCCGTATTTAGTTTCCTCCGTGGTAAAGTGATAACAAACATAGGACAACAAAAAGACAACGGAGCAACCGAGAGCCAAAAGAATCCAAAAACGATGAGATTCAACTTTTCCGGCTTTTATCGAGAAAACTGCCAAGATTAAAAAGCTTGCAGCAAGTCCGTTCAACAAAGCATGAAAAGGTGGTAAAAAAGATAAATCCACACCATCGGGGAGAGGAATTTTGTATTGCCTCATAATTAAAACTAAACCGAGTACTGCAATTGATAAAACCCAGACAACAGGATTTAACTTTCGGGCTAAATCAGAATTTATCTGACGAATTCTAAACTCGGCTATTTGATTCATTCAATACTGATCAAGATCCAACCTTAAGGTCGAAAGGGATGAATGTTTCTTTGGGGTCATTCTCAAGCTTTATTTGAGCCCACAACCTGTAAGTTCCAGCCTTGGGAGGCATAAAACTAAATGAAAGAGAACCTGAATGTGTATCGTCTTCAGAGCTAGGCAAAAAGGTTTCAGTGGGATGCAAATGCGCAAACCCTTTCAACTCCGGGTCGAAAGCAACCATATGGGCAAATGCTCCCATTACGGGAGAAAGAGAAACAAGCTCACCCTGTTTGTTTTGTCCGGTAAATTCAAGCAGTGTCTCAATACCAACATTCGTTTTTGAATCTTTACGAAGTTCAAATCGGTGAGTTCCAATTTCAACACTCAAGTTTTCTTCTAAAACAGGAAATTCTTTCTGCTCACCTTCCACAAAAAACGAGGTCGATAACAGAACTCTTCTTGGACTCCTCAATGGGATAAAGTCCAAAAAGACTTTGTGAAGCCCAGGTTTTCGAGGGGTAAAGTCAAACCTCCATGTGCCATCGAAAAGGCGGTCAGCATGGGGATGAATGTGTTGGTAGTCACGCAGGGTTTCGTCGATTGCCAAAAGGTGAATTTTGCGAGAGTGGCTAAGTGCAATGTCATTTGGCCCAAGTGGTGACCCATCGGCTTGCTTGATGTTTATTTCAAAGCGGCAGGACAAACCAACTTGAACTGGATCAAGTGCTTTGAAAGACATTTGCATAGGCCATTTTCTAATCGACAAGTCAACGAATGCTGAATCCCCTGGACCGCAATAATCAAGTATCCCCTCTGAATTGAATGTTTCCTCGTGTAAAAAATCACAAGGGCTGACCGGTAAAGATCGAATGACGAAATAAGCAATTACAAAAGGTAGACCTAGAAGAAAAGAAAATACTGAGGTTTTGAACTGATTCGATTTCATTGTACTCAATAATATTAACTTAACCTTCCCCTGTTTGTAAGCGAGAAAGAAAATCTTTCACTTCCCAACTTTTTCCTGGGATTTGATAAACAATCTGCCGCTTGGCGTTAACAATCATTGTTCTCATAGTGTGGTCAAGGGGTTGATTGCTTGTTGCTTTTCGCAAAATTCCAAACTGGCGGGTCAAGTCGTCAATTACTGACTTCTCAGCTGTCCCGATTCGAAAGTTTTGCTCCTTCAGTCCGTAACCACGGACATAGGATTTAAGAACTCCAGGTGAATCAAATATAGGATCTAAGGTAACTGAAAGAAATTTGACATTGGGAATTTTCGTAAGTGTTGCAAGTTTTTGTAATTCTCTCATTTTCATAGTCGAAGCAGGGCACATGTCAGCAACCGAGCATCTTGTAAAAATAAAATTCAAAACCGTAATCGACCCGTCAAAATAATCAGTGGTGATAATTTCCCCATCTTGGTCAAATAAGGCAAAAGGCGGAACTTGATCTCCAACGGTCTTAATCATGTCCTCTCCCATACTCAGAGTGTCTCTTCTTAAAAGTCGGTTAACATTATTTAATCGAATAAGATCGCTTCGGTTTGCAGGCCAAACTTCATGAAGAAGAAAACTAATTCCAGACTGAGTAGAAAAAGTTTCCTGTAGCTTGCCTTTAAATAATGATTTATTTTGCAACAAGGACATATCGCCAGCTTGGACAACAAAATCGACTAGTGAATCGTTTTGTAAACTGAGCTTTTGTTCGAGTCCGGGTCCTAATGCTAAGGCCTTAACTTTTACAACACTGTTGTTTAAATCCAGAGAGATAACTTCGCCTCTAACTTCATTGGGTTGTAGCAGAGTTTTGGATGTTCGGACAGGTTCGTTGCCACAACCTGATAAAAATAACATCATCGTAATGCAAATTAGGGATGTGTAATAAATTTTAGTTGTTCTCACACTCACTATCTATCCGTGGAATTGAAGCACGCAATTACAAATAATTCTGTTCGTAACTTAGACTTATTTAAAATGCCCATCTTTGTATGATGGATCTATTACATTCATTGCGAGCATTTACTGCTTTTGGGTATTTGTTAATTAATTTTAAATTGAAATTTATTGTTTTTGAGTATTTATTTATAGTTTTACAAAATACTCCCAAAACGATGCAATCTGAAGTCAGCGTTAAGTAGATCTTTTTATTGCCATAAGTAAAGGTTTCAATCTTTTAACAGTTTCCATTCCCCTTGCTTGCCTCTGATCCAAATATCATTTTAATTATCTTCACTCGTACTCGTGAATTCTAGCAAAGATATACTCGCAAAAACAGGGGCAAGCTTCGTCTCAGGCTCATCAATATCCATCAATGGTTTGTATGAACTTACCAAACCTAGACTTAGCTTATTGTCCGTCTTTACCGCATCACTCGGTTATCTTGTGCACGATCCATTTCGTAATGATTTATCTATTCTAATCTGCCTTACGATTGGGACTGCTTTTTCAGCAGCAGGTGCGGCAACCCTTAACCAATGGATGGAAAGAAAGGAAGATGCTTTGATGACCCGCACAAGCAACCGACCAATACCTTCCAAGTTAGTATCACCAACATTTGCATTATTCTTTGGTTTAACTCTTTCCATCATTGGTCTTGGTGTTCTTTACTCAGGAACAAATGTTTGGGCGATGATACTCACTTTTTCCACCCTTTTTATTTATTTACTTTTTTACACACCCCTCAAAAAAAGGTCTTCTTGGGCGATTGAGGTAGGTGCTGTTTCTGGTGCCCTCCCTCCCCTTGTTGGATGGGTTGCTGCGGCAGGTTCTCCGACTACCTATGGTTGGATTCTCTTTGGGATTCTTTTTGCCTGGCAACTTCCCCATTTCATGGCAATAGCATGGAATTTCAGAAAAGACTACACCAAGGGTGGATTTAAACTTCACCAGTTTGGCGATAGTGATGGCAAAGATTTATCTCAAAAGAGTCTCTTTTACACTTTTTTACTAACCTTACTCGTATTCGCTCCTTACTTCATCGACATAAGCCAATCCTCACCCGGTATTTTTTATTTTTGTTCTGCGGTTTTATTGTCTGTTTACATGATAGTTGCAGCCATCCGCTTCTGTCTCTCATCAAACAGAGATTTTTACTCCAAGAAATTGTTCATCGTCACAATTATTTACCTTCCTCTTCTTTTTTCCGCCCTTGTTATTGATCGTTATCTATAACTGCATATTGCCTCTGATTCATGGGTCACATACACAAACTCTTCCTAAGATTAATTCTTGTCCTTCCCGTTCTTCTCGCGTTTGGTTGTTCAAGAATTGACCACAAACAATCTGCTCTCGATCCTAAAGGATTAGTTTCCCAAAACCAGTTCGATGTTTTCATGCTTTCTGTATGGATTACCATTTTTCTTTTTTGTGCTGTTGGAGGTTGTCTTTTGTATGTTCTTTGGAGATACCGAGCCAAGAATGCTGAGGAAGCAATGGAAATTCCTCCACAGTCCCACGGAAATTCTAAAATTGAAGTTTCTCTCATTATTGCGTCTTCAATAATTCTAGTAATTTTAGCCATCCCGACCCTTCAAGGAGTTGTCTTGATGAACAAGGTCCCTGACCCCAACGATCAGGAAACTCTCGATAAATTAAGTTTGGACAGAAGCCAAGTTGAAGATGCAATTACTGTTAATGTTACTGGAAAACGCTTCTTTTGGGTTTTTGAATATCCTCAATATGGAATTGTCACCGCTAATGAGCTTGTTTTTCCAGCTTCCAAAGCTGTCCGTATTAATCTAAGAACCGAAGATGTTATTCATAGTTTTTGGCTTCCTAAACTGGCTGGAAAAATGGATTTGATGCCGGGGCAAGAAAATTTTCTTTGGTTCATCGCTGACAAGGATAAGATCCTTGATGGTAAGACTGTCGCCGAAGCTATGCCTTCTGTTTTTGATGGTAAAATGAGGGAAACCGTTTTTGCTAAACAAAAATTTACTGACGAGTTTGAACCTGTTGGCGGACTCTTTTACGGGCAATGTGCTGAGTTTTGCGGAAACTCCCATGCTTATATGTCTTTCCGTGCGCTTGCGCAGACTGATAAGGATTTTGATATGTGGGTCAAAAAATTTCAGGATTCACAAAATCCAAATTTACAGCCTAAAGCATACGATCCTGAAATGGAATACTCCAAGGGGTCAGAAGTAACATTTAATGATCAATCTCTGGGAGAAAACGCCCAGCGTGTATTCTTAGCTTCTAAAAATGTCTTACCCGGACAAGCTCCCAATCTTTCACAAAAAGTCTGGAAAAAAGCTCACTCTGATGATTACGAAATCGGCAAACAGCTTTTCTCATCTCTTCAATGCGTACAATGTCATGCGGTCAACCGCACGGGTATAGGAGCAAAGGGTCCGAATTTAACTTTGTTCGGATTGAGAACTTCACTTGCCGCTGGTTGGATGAGGAACGATCCTGAAAGTCTCTCGGATTGGTTGAAAAATTCCAACGATGTTAAATTTGGCAACCTAATGTGGAACGGTGAGGGCGTAGATGACAGTCATCCACTTCGTAATCTCGAAGATGACGATTTGAAAGTTAACCAACTGGTTGCATATTTGCTCGAACAAATTTAGAAAATATTCAGAATTCTTACAAATCATTGTTATGGCTATTGAATCAATTAAATATGCGGCACCGGAAACTGAAACCGCAGTCAAAACCAAGGCGTTTCCGAGACCCGGACAGCACACATCAGGAATCATCGACTGGTTGACAACTATAGATCACAAGAAAATTGGCTTTCTATACGGTCTCACCGCCTTATTCTTTTTATTACTCGGTGGTCTTGAGGCTTTACTCATACGTTCTCAATTATGGGACCACAACATGTCGGTTCTTACCAATCGTCAGTACAACCAAATGTTTACTATGCACGGAACCACTATGGTATTTTTGGTAATTATGCCTCTCAGTGCTGCATTTTTTAATTTTATTATGCCTCTCCAAATTGGGGCTCGAGATGTTGCTTTTCCCAGAATGAACACGCTTAGTTTGTGGTGTTTTATAGCCGGCGGGATTACCCTCAACTTGAGTTGGTTTTTTACTGGTGGTTCTCCCGCTATTGGATGGTTTGGTTATGCACCGCTTACCGACACCCGATTCGCTGAAGTAATTGGTGATATGGGTCCGGATTTCTGGGTTTTTTCTCTACAAATTCTTGGAATTGCTTCTCTCTTAGCCTCCTTTAATTTTATCACGACTATTATCAATATGAGAGCTCCTGGAATGACTATGATGCGTCTTCCTGTTTTTACATGGATGACTCTAATTGTAAGCTTCTTAATTATTTTGGCTTTCCCTGCTATTACTATTGCGCTTGCCGAACTCATGTTCGACAGGACCTATGGAACAAATTTTTTCGATTTTCTAGAAGGTGGTAAACCCCATTTGTGGCAGCATTTATTTTGGATTTTTGGACACCCCGAGGTCTATATTCTCATTCTTCCTGCGATGGGAATCGTATCAGAAATTATCCCTGTTTTTTCTCGTAAACCACTTTTTGGATATGGATTGATAATTTTTTCGGGAGCGATCATTGGTTTCATGGGATTTGCCGTCTGGAGTCACCACATGTTTACTACTGGTATGGGGATAGTTGCGACTTCTGCTTTTTCGATCCTCACCATGCTCATTGCAATTCCGACCGGAGTTAAAATTTTTAATTGGATTGGAACTATGTGGGGAGGAAGAATTCGATTTGATACACCAATGCTCTTTTCCCTTGGTTTCATTACGATGTTTATGATCGGGGGGTTTACTGGTATTATGCATTCATCGGTTCCGGTTGATGCTCAGCATCAAGATTCTTACTTCGTTGTTGCACATTTTCACTATGTCTTGATTGGGGGTGCCCTATTTGGGCTATTTGCAGGTTTCTATTTCTGGCTCCCTAAAATGTCAGGTCGCATGATGAACGAGAAGTTAGGCAAACTAGTTTTCACTCTCATGTTTATTGGGTTTAACCTTACTTTCTTTCCCATGCACTACCTTGGTATGATAGGACAACCTCGCAGAACACACACCTACAACGAGGGACATGGTTTTGAAACATGGAATCAAGTTGCTACTATCGGGGCAATGATTTTAGGGATTGGTATAGCGATTGGGGTTTATCAGTTTGTTAGTTCATTTTTCAATAAAAAATTAAAGCCAGCAGGCAAAAATCCTTGGGATGCCAGAACTCTTGAGTGGACGCTATCTTCTCCAGTTAAAGAATACAATTTTGCCCGCAACCCGATCATAAAATCAAGAGACCAAGCCTGGGAAAACAAGTACGGCTCTCGTGATAATCACTCTGAAAAAGAACCCCTTGATGATCACGGGGTTCACATGCCAGATCGTTCTTGGTGTCCATTGATTACTGGAATCGGATTATTTGTACTGGTACTTGGTATGCTCTTTCACCAAGGGATTGATGCTTCAGGCGAGCTAGTCCGTGACTACACCTTTGCATTAATTGGTGGGGTAGTATTTGTTCTTGGTATAATTATGTGGGCAATTGAAGGTCCGGGTGGTTATCATCTTTTCCCCAAGGAATCAGAGGAATAATCCTCTTTTTTATTACAACATATATGAGCGAAGCAGTTGCACTCGACCACCACGAACCAGTCACAAGCACCGGTATACCCAATAAAAAAGTGCTCATGTGGGCTTTTCTTGGATCTGACTGCATGTTTTTTGGAACTCTTATTTCGACCCATTTAATCTACCGAAAAATATCTGCAACAGTAGGCAGTAACTACCTTGATATTCGTGATATTTTTGATATCGAACTCACTTCTTTCAGTACTTTCATTTTATTAGCCAGTTCGTTATTCATGGCTCTTGCAGTTTCTGCTATTCACAAAGGGAATTTAAATAGTACTCGTTGGATGCTATTTGGCACAATCATTTTCGGTTTGATTTTCCTTGCCTGCCAAGTGTATGAATTCACTCATTTTGTTCACGGTAAATTAGATGAGTCAGGCAATCTTGTTCATCAACTTACACTTTCTTCCTACCAAGGTGAACCACATGTGTTTGGTTCCACTTTTTATGTCCTAACAGGAACTCACGGCACTCATGTCGCTATCGGGGTTTTCTGGCTTCTTGGATGGTTGGTTTATTCCTTCACTGGAAAAATGTCCACGGCACATGCCATTGACATAGAATGCTGTGGCCTCTATTGGCACTTTGTTGACATTGTATGGATTATTATTTTCCCTGTGATTTATCTCATGGAGTATGCGCTTTAATTAACAAAGTTTCACAGTAACTTTCATTTAAAAATACATGAGTGGACACTCTGACGACGCGTTAAAAGAAGAAAGCAAACGCTTTTTTACTTTTTTTAATCTCTCTATGATTCTTGTGGCAATCACAGGAATTGAAATTGTGATTATTTATGTCCAAACCTTTGATAGTACTTCGATAATTGGTGTTCTTTTTACTACATCGATCATTAAATTTATCGGAGTAGTATGGTGGTTTATGCATCTCAAGTGGGACAAAACATTAAACACCATTCTTTTTCTTATGGGTTTAGTGATTGCACTTGGCACTTTTTTTGCGGTCATATACATGCAAGATTCGCCCCCCGTCATTGAAAAATTCGAAGTTTCAGTAGTTTCAGATGAATGGGAAGCAGGAAAAACATATCAGAAAGGTGTTTTTGTAAAAAATGGAGATTTTTATTTTCAATCTAATTCTAAACATGAATCTACAGAAAACTTTAAGCAGAACTCCTCCCAATGGGAAAAAGTAAATGGTATCCCGCACCAATTTGAATGGAAAGTTTCTGTGGGAGACCTCGTCGAGATTAATTCTCAAAAACCTGAAAATCCCTTTTTTCACCAGTACCAACCTTCGAACACGGAGAACATTGAAGGTAGTAAAATCTCTTTGCTTGCTCAAACTGCCTCCACTGATGACTTTAAAATAAAAGTTAGATCTGAAGCGTTTTGGGTAGAAAACGACTAGTTTTCTTTTTTCGCTGCATTATAGAATGAGTGGTTTGACTCAATGACAAACTCTCCGATCAATCTTACTCATTGGCACACAGAACCCGCCCTAGTCGGGGGCATTCTATTCATTTCATGGATTTATTCTGTTTGGGTGGGCCCATTTCGTAACAGAATTATAACAGACACACCTTTACCAAAAAAATACTCACTTTGGTTTACCGCGGGCATAATTACTTTTTATTTAGCTGTTGGTTCTCCCCTCGACCCACTAGGCGAAAACTATTTGTTCTTTGCTCATATGATCCAACACAATGTTCTGATGTATGTCAGTCCGCTATTCATTGTTTTAGGAATTCCTCCGCAGTTGTTCGATCTCTTTATTGAGAAAAGACCCGTGCTTGAAATTCTCTTCCGCTTTTTAGTTCACCCAATAATTGCGGGTCTTTTATTTACCGTAGTTTTCTCCTTTTGGCACTTTGCGGTCTTTTATGAGGCTGCGATCAGGGACAAAACACTTCACATGGCTGAACACCTATCAATGTTTTTTACCTCTCTATTGATGTGGTGGCCAATCTGTAGCCAGTCTCAAAGAGTCCCCCCCATTCGGTATGGTCCGCAAATGCTATATGTGCTTGCCCTGATGCTTGGACAGACTCCGATATTTGCTATCTTAACTTTTTCCAAGGATGTTCTTTACGATACCTACTTCTATGCCGAAAGAATTATAAACATGAGTCCTCTGGAGGACCAGAAAACTGGAGGAGTCCTGATGAAATTAGCAAACATGGCTGTTTCTGTTGGTGTTCTTTCCTCCGTCTTTTATCGTTGGTCTAAAACTCAGGAAGGCGGTTCAGACCTACAGCCGAGCAACCAGTAATTCGCGCTCAAAAAGCATTTCCTTGGGAAGAAATTCTGAGAGCTGTAAAAACAATTCTTCGTGACGTAAGGTCTGCATTCTTAATTTTTCCGGCTCAATTGACATTAACTCCTCCCATTCTTCATCGCTAAATTTCATGCCTGACCAGTCCAAATCATCTTTTTGCGGAATCCATCCAAGGGGCCCTTCGTGAGCTCTTCCCCGACCTGTTGATCGCTCGACTACCCATCTTAATACCCGCATATTCTCTCGAAATCCAGGCCAGAGAAATTGTCCATTTTCTCCCTTGCGGAACCAATTTACATGAAAGACTCTTGGCTTTTCATTCAATTTTTTTCCCATCTTCATCCAATGCCTAAAATAATCACCCATATTGTATCCACAAAAAGGAAGCATGGCCATCGGGTCCCTTCTTAGGTTTCCCAATGCTCCTTCCGCGGCGGCAGTTGTTTCGGAGGCTAGGGTTGCACCAAGGTATACCCCGTGATTCCAGTTAAAGGACTGATAGACAAGAGGAATATCTGACATTCTTCTACCTCCGAATATGAACGCTGAAATGGGAACACCCTTTGGGTTTTCCCATTCTGGATCGATCGTAGGGCACTGAGAGGCAGGTGAAGTAAACCGGGCATTGGGATGAGCTGCCGGGTGATCTGAATCAGAAGTCCACAGGTTCCCCTTCCAATCAATCAGATTTTTCGGTGCTTTCTTCGTCATTCCTTCCCACCAAACATCTCCGTCCTCGGTAAGAGCAACATTCGTAAAAAGAGTATTCTCCTTCATCGATTCCATCGCATTTGGATTCGTTTCCCATGAAGTTCCAGGAGCGACGCCGAAAAATCCAGCTTCAGGATTAATTGCATGGAGTATTCCATCCTCATTTGGTTTCAACCAAGCAATGTCATCACCAACGGTTGATACCTTCCAACCCTTCATTGATTCAGGTGCTATAAGCATTGCCATATTTGTCTTCCCACACGCACTTGGAAATGCACCTGCTACAAAAGTTTTCTCCCCTTCCGGATTTTCGACTCCTAGAATTAACATATGCTCTGCCAGCCATTCATTATCCCGAGCCATGCATGATGCAATCCTCAGTGCTAAACATTTTTTACCCAACAAGGCATTTCCCCCATATCCGCTTCCATAAGAAACTATGGTTCGTTGTTCAGGAAAATGTACAACATAGGTATTTTCCGGATCACACGGCCATGCAACATCATTTACTCCTTCACTCAAGGGAAACCCAACCGAGTGTAGACAGGGAACGAAGAAATCTTTCTCACCGATTATATCCAGCACCTGTTTACCCATACGCGTCATTATTTTCATGTTCAGAACCGCATATGGGGAATCTGTTACTTGCACGCCGAATTGAGAAATTTTTGACCCAAGTGGGCCCATGCAAAAAGGAACGATGTACATTACTCGACCTTCCATGCACCCTTTGAACAATTTTTTAAGCCGGGCACGCATTTTTCTAGGATCTTCCCAATTGTTAGTGGGTCCAGCATCGTCTTCTCCATAGCTACATATAAAAGTTCTACTTTCCACTCGGGCAACATCACGAGGATCAGATCGAACTAAAAAACTATTCGGTCTTTTTTCGGAATTCAATTTAATCATTGATCCTTGTTCGACCATCAAAGTGCACAGTTCATTCCATTCTTGTTCAGATCCATCGCACCAGTGCACCGATTTTGGCCTGCACATTTCAACCATTTTGTCTAACCACTTTAGAACCGCTACATTCTTCGTTTTACTTCGGTCATAGTCAATTTTGGTATTTTGCATAAAACATATTTCGCTAAAGATGCATCGCAACATAGTCAAACATTCCTCCAAATTTGTTACTTCTGAATAACAAATAATGCCCATATACAAATCGGGTTTGCCAATCCCATAACTAAGTCTATAGCTCATACTGCATTCATGGATAATTCAGCAAAAATTCGAAATGCAGTCTTGGCACTGGAAGACGGGAGTGTGTTTCGCGGATTTTCATTTGGGGCTTCCACCACAGTTGTGGGTGAAGCAGTATTTAATACTGGAATGACTGGCTATCAGGAAACTCTGAGCGATCCATCTTATTTCGGACAGATCGTAACCATGACCTCCCCTCAAATCGGTAATTATGGAGTAAATGACGAGGACGAAGAATCAAATGGTCCTAAAGTAAGTGGTTTCGTTGTCCGTGAATTAAGTCCGGTCTTTAGTAACTGGCGAGCAACAGGTTCACTTTCAGACTATTTAGAAAAACATTCTATTCCTGGCATAGAGGGAGTGGACACACGATCCATCACCAAAAGAATTCGTGTCAATGGTGCCCTCAAGGCATGTTTGTCAACGGAAGAAATTAGTGATGAAGAAGCTCTTAATCGAGCCAAGCAATGGCCTGGCATCGAAGGTCGAGATTTCGTCAAAGAAGTCACCTGCGAGGAGACAATTTCGTGGGATCCATCGGGTGAAAAAAGTAAGTCTTTTACGGTTGAAGGAACACACCTGAAATTAGGAAAGACCATTCCTACATCAATTCATAAACTGGTTGCATTTGACTACGGTGCCAAACGGGCAATTTTTAATAACCTAAGAAGACACGGATTTGAAGTAATCGTAGTCCCTGCTGACGCTTCTGTTGAGGAAGTGAGAGCACAAAACCCTGACGGTGTATTTCTTTCGAATGGTCCGGGCGATCCATCCGCCTTGGATTACGCTCACAAAACGGTTCAGGATTTACTACCAGACTTTCCAATTTTTGGGATTTGTCTTGGTCACCAAGTGATTACCCATGCAATCGGTGCCTCCACTTATAAACTTAAATTCGGACATCGAGGTGCAAACCAGCCAGTTAAAAATATTGAAACCGAACGGGTATCAATAACCTCACAAAATCATGGCTTTGCCTCCGACAAAGAAAAGCTAGAGGAGATGGGTGCCGTTGTTACGGAGTATAATTTAAATGACCAGACTGTTTCAGGAATGCGCCTCAAGGACTTGCCGGTATTTTCTGTTCAATACCACCCCGAAGCATCTCCCGGCCCTAATGATGCTAATCATTTATTCCAAGCTTTTCACCAACTGATAAGCGATCATAAAGAAAATCAGCAATCGTAATCGAATGGTCAAAGACCAATCTTGCGGACTGGTCTATGATTCTTTTTTTGAAAGGCACATTCCTCACTCTGGACATCCTGATCAATCCAATCGAGCAACTCATATTTTTGAAGGTCTCAAAGAATTAGACCTACTGGAAAGGTCCAAACTAATTAATCCGATTGATGCGGAAGAGGATATAATCACCTTGGTTCACGAAAAAAAATACCTCCATCAAATCAAAAAAGACATTAAATCTGGACGTCCTAGTCTTTCAACAGGTGATACAAACATTTCTAAGCATTCGTATTCCGTTGCAATTCGAGCATGCGGAGGTGTTCTCCTTGCGATTGATCAAATTTTTGAAAACAAGATCAAGCGTGCCTTTTCAATTTCCCGCCCTCCTGGACACCATGCCACTCCAGATCGAGGGATGGGCTTTTGTATTTTCAACCATGTTGCAATTGCAGCAAAGTATGCTCAAAAGAAATATGGTGTCGGAAAAGTCTTAATCGTCGATTGGGATGTTCACCATGGAAATGGTACCCAAGATATCTTTTATGAAGACGACTCGGTGTTTTTTCTTAGCACTCATCAATCACCTTGGTATCCAGGTACTGGAAATCGTAACGAAACTGGAGCCGGAAAAGGTCTTGGTCTTACCTTGAACAAACCCCTTCCGGCAGGGAGTGGAAGGAGCGAAATTGTCGAAGGAGTCTTCGGGTCTGACCTACCAAAAAAAATGAACACCTTCCGACCAGAATTGGTTTTAATATCTGCTGGTTTCGATTCGAGATTGGGAGATCCACTGGGTCAATTCACACTTCACGACCAGGATTTCAATGACCTCACTTCTGGAATCCTAGCACTCGCAAGCGAGTTTGCTGAGGGAAGAATACTTTCCGTCCTGGAAGGCGGCTATGATTTAAATGGATTACGATTAGCTGCACATGCTCATTTCTTGGCCATGTTGGACGCTAAATAAAAAAGTCTTCCTAAAATTGGACAAATTTTAAAAGACGAGTTAACATACAATTATAAAAGAAATAAAGAACCCAATGTTCTGCTCCTTCGTCAATTTAAATAAATAATACCCGTAAAGGGAAGGATTACAGACTAAGCGTCAAAAGTTCTTTTCAAGCACCGTTCCTGCGGTGCTTTTTTGATGAATGGAAACAGGAAAATTACAAGTTTACCCCCTTGTTTTTCCTCCTGAAACATTAACTGTTGTACCATGTAGATAGGAGGCTCTATCGGAGGCAAGATACACAACTAGATCTGCCACCTCTGACAATTTCCCACTTCTACCCAAAGGGATCGAAGTTACGCTTCCGTAGTTTTTTCGTAATTCGTCCGCACTAATACCCCTTGAATAAGCCAGTGCTTCTTCATATTCCTGGCTTCTCATCCCAGTTGTTTCAATAATTCCTGGTGCCACTCCAATCACTCGAATCCCGGAGTTACCCAATTCCTTGGCCCATGAACGAGTTAAGTTATGATTGGCCGCTTTTGTCGCAGCATATACACTTTGACCTTCGCTCCCTTCCATTCCTGACTCTGAGGACATATTGATAAGCACTCCCTCTGTTTCACTTGCAATCATTTGACGGGCGGCTGCCTGTGCGCAGAAAAACTGTCCTTTTACATTTACGGCAAATAACTTGTCCCACACTTCCTCAGTCAATTCCTCTTTTCCGGTAGGATCGACCAACAAACGAGGTATATTAATGCCGGCATTATTAACCAGAACATCAAGTCCGCCAAATCGTTCCACGACTTTTTGAATCAAATGATTTACATCAGGTTGAAAAGAAACATCGCATTTGGTAAATTCGATTTCTCCTGAGCCATGATTCTTGCATTCCTCCACCGCCTGTTTGCCTGCTTCTTCGTTAAAGTCTGCAATGAGTACATTGGCTCCCACTTCAAGAAAGCCTTTGGCAATGGCAAGACCAATCCCACCTGCTCCGCCTGTAATCACGACCGCTTTTTTTTCTAATTTTATCCAACTCATTTTTGTTATGTACTGGGCTTCGTATTATTCCAAGTCAAGGGGATACGGAATACCATACCCATGATAAAGACTTTTCTCTACCTCTCGTGACCAGATATCGTCGTTTTCCGCAAGTGTTTTGCCCGCTCTGGTCAAAGCGTCTTTGTGATTGTTCTGTGACTGATTTGCAGCATCGAAAAAGGAGCTGGAAGTAGCCTCCACAAAGGGAAGGTCGAGCAATTCAGCAAAAGCAAAGAATGAACCAAAGGGTTGACTTTTTTCTACTTCACTCATCATTTCGGGAACTGATCTGAGGCCACAAATTCCTTTTACCATCCAATCAAAACTAACCGGATTTGCTGCATGTACCAACATATCACTGGAATGAGGTTCCGAAGTATTAGTCATAGACCAAGGAACATTCTTACCGCAGATTTGGTGTCGGGAAACATAATGGGCAGATTTTGAGCGTATCGGTACGATCAATTCTCCATCCACAAAATTCACCGCAGCCGATCTCGCTAATTTATCCTCTATTTTTGTGTAATAAGTTGCGGCAACCTCTCCCCGTCCCGCGATAAAAACATCAGTAAATCCACCATCCGCTCGCGGATCAAATGCAACTGGTATGTTGTCTGAAATTTGTTTCAAGTAAGCATGGGCTCGAGGACTCGATGGTTCAAAGCCTAGCATCAATACTTTAGGCTCTTCAGAGAGGCCACGGTATCGGTTTGGGTCATTAGGGCTTTGGTTGTGATGCATTTGGTTGATTTGACTCACTGCCTCTTCTTCAAAAGAAGAAAAGTCCTCAGCCTTTCCAACTGGCATTCTCAACAAAAGTTCAGGGTCCACCGCACCAGCATAATTATTAAGATTTCCGCCTCTCGCCATAATCGCAGTTGCTTGTTGGTAAGTGTCTTCAGATGGATAATTTGTCCACACCACATCCGATCGACCATACTCTACTAATTTATTCAAAATGTCCGGGTCCTTTCGATCAATCAGTACAACTTTTGTTCCTCTGTCCCGAAGTCCCCTTATTAAAGCATACTCATTCATATCATCCAGTTTAGACTGAGAGCCAGTCACATAAACCACCCTGGGCAAATCCTTGTCCTCTACGCTGGCTACAATAGTTAAGTTAATCATTGCCATGCGAGCAGTTCCTGAAAGGTAAGTAATTACAGAGCGTGGAGGCACTCCGTATTGAAATTCATCATTTTGTCCAATTGTGAAAATGTGTTTGTTGGTCCCATAGTTGCAGGCAAAGGGTTCAGCGTGTGCCAAAGAAATCATACTCATCTTTTCTTGCCTGTATACCTTGTTGAAAAAATTACCAAATCCCTGTTTTCGTACAAACTCCGGGGCAGTTGCGGGCACAAGATTAAATTGTCTCAGTCCGCCCAAATAACGATAAGAATATCCGAGTGAGGCAAGTACGCCTTTATCATCCGGAAGAAAAGTGAGCGGATCAATTGGTTCGGTTGCATGACCCGGGGTTACGACCACAATATCTCCGGGAACCACATTTGATCCTTCGGGAGCTTCCAAAACGATTTGCAGGGTTTCATGTCCCAGCGCAATTTGATTCACGCCCGATGGAACTCGAGCATGCTGATCAAACTGTCGAATTGCTTTTGCATCGGATGCACAGCGACAATTCCCAAAGCTGGCCAATAAATAATTCCCTCCCTGTAATTGGTCGTCCGGCAACTGGTCCACCAATGTCTTAATTTGATTTTGCCCGGTAAGATAGATGCCATGATGCGGTTGCCTTGCAGCATGGGATAATTGATTGATTCGTTCGTTTCGTGAAAGGATTGTGGACATAAAAAAGAAGAACCCGAATTATTCAGGATTTAAACACATGATCATTTATGTATGGAATCCCTCCGGTAAGAGACGAATTCATTTTAAACACCTGCCCGTTGCCTACGCCCCATCTCACCCGTTGTCGGATTAGTGCTTAATTGATGACCCGGTAAAGGGATAATTCTTTGATGAATCGCATCCAGTAACCATTCCGGTTGAGGAAAGAAATCAGATTCAACCTCGGCACATGGTGTGATCCAGTTCCTCGAACCGACAACCACTGGCGGGGCATCGAGATGATCAAATGCCATTTGGCTTAGGTTTGATGCAATATCATGCATCACCGATCCACGTTCACAAGCATCGGAGGAAAGCAGGACCCTGCCGGTTTTTTTGACCGACTCAATCAAGGGGTCATAATCAAGAGGATTGATTGATCGACAATCGAATAAATCAGTGGTCAATCCATATTTCTGTTCGAGTACATCCGCAGCTTCCAGTGCCCGGTACATGGTTGCTCCGACCGTTATCATCGTGATGTCCTTGCCCGTTCTTCTTTTTGCGGGTGGGCCAAAGGGTACTTCATAATAGTCCGCTGGTACTTCTTTTTCGAAAAGTTCTCCAATGTCATAAAGACGTTGGCTCTCGAAAAACACGACTGGATCACTACCTGCAAGAGCAGTATTAAGCATTCCCTTGGCGTCGTAGGGCGTGGATGGAAAGACCACTTGAAGACCAGGAATATGGCTTACTATCGCACTCCAGTCTTGAGAATGTTGAGCTCCATATTTCGAGCCTACGGACACGCGAAGGACCACCGGCATCTCGAGAATACATGCTGACATGCTTTGCCACTTTGCCAATTGGTTAAAAATTTCGTCCCCTGCCCTTCCCATAAAGTCACAGTACATAAGTTCAACCAAGGCACGCCCCCCCTCCAAGGCATATCCAACGGCACTGCCAACGATCGCAGCCTCAGAAATGGGCGAGTTGAATAAACGGTGATAGGGAAGAGATTCAGTTAGGCCTCGGTAACATGCAAAAGCACCTCCCCAATCACGGTTTTCTTCCCCATAAGCGACCAGCGTAGAATCGATCTGAAAGCGGTGAAAAGCAGCTTCGAAAATTGCGTCCCGGTATTGAAAAACTTTATTCTTGGAGACTGTTTTGCCATCGACTACACCAGCTCTTGACTTTTTTGCCAGTGCCTGAACCCGTGGATTTTCAGCGGCCGAAAGAATTAATTCTGGCTTACGAACGGGGTCATAGTTCTCGACTTTTCTTTTGGAAAACATCAAGTCACCAATTTTTTCACTCGGTAATCGAGGTGAGACCTCAAGGTCGGATGCAAGTCGGTATGCTTGAGTCATCGCTTTGGTTACCTCGGACTTATATTGATTGATCATTTCTGCGTCGATTAATCTAGCTTCAATTAAATCCTTGGCGTAAGCGTCCAATGGATCAATTGCTTGCCAGGCTTCTATCTCTTCCTTGAGTCTGTAGGAAGATGCATCAGAGGGCGAGTGGCCGGAAAATCGGTAAGTAATGGTTTCAAGCAGAACAGGACCTTCCCCATTTTCAAGTAATTCCTTCTTCCGCTTCACCGCATCCACAACTGCAAGAGGATTGTAGCCGTCGACTCTTTCAGCATGCATCGATTGTGGATTTACTCCTGCTCCCACCCTTGCGAGGTAGTCAAAAGCCATGGTTTCGCCAGCAGTTTGTCCACCCATCCCATAAAAATTATTCATGAAATTAAAAATAATTGGCAAACCACCCTTCATGGATTCATCCCATAATTCATGAAATTGTCTCATTGATGCAAAGTTCATCGCCTCCCAGGTTGGACCACAGCCCATGGAAGCATCACCAACATTCGCTATCACGATTCCATTTTTACGATTCACTTTTTTAAAAAGAGCAGCCCCCATTGCAATATCTGCGGAACCCCCAACGATTGCATTATTGGGGAGGATTCCAAACGGTGGAAAGAATGCATGCATCGATCCGCCCAAGCCGCGATTAAATCCCTTTTCCCGGCCAAAAATTTCAGCCAATGCACCATACAGCAAAAAGTTTCGGGCAAGGTCTCTGACTGATTCCGATCCCTCTTTCTCAACCACACGATAACAATCACCACCAAGAAAATCCTCCATGATTGCCAATAAAGAATCCTCTTCCAATTTACGAATTGCCGACATCCCCTTGGCAAGAATTTCTCCGTGTGAACGATGCGAGCCAAGAATATGATCATCCACTCCCAGTAAAAAAGCTTGTCCGACCGCGGAAGCCTCCTGGCCAATCGAAAGATGAGCCGGTCCTTTATGGTCATACTCAATTCCTTCGTAAGCACCCTGTGTTTTGATACTTTGAAGCATGTTTTCAAATTCTCGAATCAAAAGCATATCCTCATACATACCAACTAGGGACTCTGCCCCATAGTTTTCCTTTTCCCTAGCCAGATCTTGCTGGTATTGATTGAGGGGAATTTCCGCGATGGAAATAGTTCCTGATTTTCGTTCTTTGGAGGGTTCTACAATTTGTGACTTCGGCATGACAAAAGATTTTGAAATTTATAGTAAACTAACGGACAGCCATGAAGACATCCTTCATAATTTCCGAGGTGGTGGGATGGGGGAAAACAATTTCTTCGATTTCTTCCTCCCGTAATTCAGTCTCCAACATAGCAGTCGCTCCAAAAATCATTTCCGAACATGCTCCTCCTATCATATGAACTCCGAGTAAACGCATAGTATCCGCTTCCACTACGACTTTACAAAATCCAGACTCCTCCGGATTTTCGGCTAGATACCGGGCATTGATCCCCATTGGAATACGACCGGTTTTAACCTTTAAGCCCCTAGCTTCGGCTTCCTCCTTGGTCAAGCCAACCACCGCAACTTCCGGACTGGTGTAGACTACGGCTGGCATTTTATCGTGGCGCATCTTGTCTTTACGTCCGGCCAGGTTGTTTACCACAACCTCGCCCATTCTACTTGCTGCATGTGCCAACCATGCTTGCCCCGTGACATCGCCAGCCGCCCAAAGACCCGGAATATTAGTAGCCCCATAATCATCCGTGCGAACGCCACGAGAATCAAAATCCAATCCAATTTCCTCCAACCCTAGGTCTGAAACATTTGGCTTTCGTCCAGTTGCGATCAAAATCAAATCCGCATTCAAATTCCCTGATCCCTCGCCATTTTTAAAATGTACGGATTGGGGATCGATTGATTCAACTTTCGAATTTAATTTAAAAGTAACTCCCTTTTTTTCGAGTTCGCTACGTAAAACTGCTGACAAATCACCATCCAGGTTTGGGCAAATTTCATGCATCGCTTCGAGAACAGTTACCGGAATTCCTACCGAAGCATACATGCACGCAAACTCACATCCAATAACCCCGCCCCCAACGATCACCAGATTTTTGGGCAAAGTGTCACGATTAAGAATCCCGGTGGAATCCACTACTTGTTGAGAATCAATTCCTGGGATAGGTGGAATCGCCGGAGATGATCCGGTGCACAGCAAAATATTATCCGCTTCGTGGACTTCTTCACCCACTGAAACTTTTAAACCCGGAAGTAAACTGGCTTTGCCCTCCACAACATCCACCTTGTATTTTTTCATCAGACCAGCGATCCCCTGACGCATCTTATCCATCACTTGATTTTTATGCGAGTGAGCCCGGGAAAAATCAAAACTAATTCCGTTAGTTTCCACGCCAAAGATTGATCCGTGCTTGGCATGGTGATAGGTCTTGGCTGCCTGCAATAGGGTTTTGGAAGGCACGCATCCCTCGTTCAGACAAACTCCGCCGAGTTTTTTCTTCTCCACCAGAAGAGTCTTTAAGCCGGCTCCGGCGGCTTTCTTGGCGGCAACATATCCGGCTGGACCGCCACCTATTACGGCAAAATCATACTTCATATTTATAAATTATTCAGGGGGTAAAGAGAGGAGTTCGCCAGGATTATTTTCCAAGTGAGCGACAAAAGTTTGAAGAAAGCGGGCTGCGGGAGCTCCGTCGATTGCTTGGTGATCAATGGTCAGACTTAAAGGCAAATAATCGGCAAAAACGACCTCCCCGGAATTTAGACGCTTTGGCTTTAGAGTAATGCCCCCTACCCCAAGAATTGCAACTTCGGGTGTATTAAGGACTGGGGTAAAAGTTTCCACCCCCAACATCCCGAGGTTGGTCAAAGTGAACGAACCCCCTGTCAAGTCATCAGGTTTAATTGTACCCTCCCGACATGAGACCGCCACCCTCTTTATGGCAGAGGACAAAGAATCGAGGGACATATCAGATGAATCCTGGACAACTGGAACCATCAATCCCCGTGAAGTATCAACCGCTATTCCCAAATGAACTTTCTCAAAGATTGCGATACGATCGCCCAGAAAATGAGCGTTCATTTCGGGGTGGGCTTGAATTGATTGAATAATCCCATGAGCAATCAGATCATTAAGGGAAACCTTGGGTTTTCCATCTTTCAGGCGTTGTTTACGAAATTCCTGTGCCGCCGAAAGCTCAAAGGATGAATGAAGGGTGAGTTGGGCAGTCGATTGCAGGGATTGAATCATCCGCTCTGCAATTACTTTACGAATGCCTTTCACCGGTTTAAATTCGGCCCCTTCGATTGCACCTGCATGTTTCATCTCCGACGCCAGGGCCATGCCTGCCAGTCCGCTCCCTCGTATGGGCGGCTCCAATTGATCTTCACGAGCCCTTGATAAGGCACTGGCCGACAGGCGCGGACGGCCAGACGCAAAAGATAGAATGTCTCGCTCGATGACTCGGCCGTCAGGCCCCGAACCTGCAAGAGTTTCGGGATCAATTCCGTGCTTACTGGCAAGTTTTTTAGCCCGTGGACTTACTCCACAACTGGAATGGACGGAAGGAGAAATGACCGGTTCTTTTGAAACCGCAGAGGAAGGCAAGTGACTGGTAACCGGAAGATTTTCTTCAGTAGCGGCAGGCACTTCAGCTTCTATTTGCGTGGCTGAAGAGTTCGGACTGGTTGGACGAAATTCTTCAATTTCTTCACCCTCTTCTCCAATTACTGCAACATTTGCCAATACCGGCACATCGTCGTCTCCGTCCCAAAAGAGGGCAAGGACTTTTCCGGAAGTGGTCGCCTCTAGGTCAAAGCTTGCCTTATCAGTTTCAATGACTGCAAGAACATCTCCTTCTGCAACTTGATCCCCTATGCTCACTTTCCACTCGGTAAGGATACAACTCTCCACCGATTGTCCCTGTCGGGGCATTATGATAGGTGTGGCCATAAAATTATAATTCTGCG
>TARA_B100001093_G_scaffold224262_1_pt1 | contig 23757 bp, 14 predicted proteins | sample TARA_B100001093 | Tara Oceans TARA_B100001093 (sample SAMEA2623116) | marine metagenome | biome: marine biome (ENVO:00000447); feature: surface water layer (ENVO:00002042); material: "saline water (ENVO:00002010), including plankton (ENVO:xxxxxxxx)" | depth 5 m | reverse complement strand
GCCAAAAGATCCCCTGAGAGGTTGGATTCAAGCCCAGCTTGTACAGTCTGTATGCTTTGCAGTGCTTTTCCCAAAGCATCGTAATGTCTGGCATTGGTAATAATGGTATCGTTGTTGTGCAACTTTCCAGTTTGAACCAAGCTCAAGAGTTCTGATTTGAGGGTCTCTACCCCCGCCCCGGTTTTGGCGCTTAGTTGTAAAGGCTTAAGTTTTGAAAGCAATGCTGAAACGTCGGCTGAATTCACAAGATCCATTTTATTTAAAACTACCATGGATTTGATGTCAGGGTACATTTCGATGCTGACTTGAATGGCTTTTAAGATTGTGGTACTGCTGCTTTCTGTAAGGGCTGAAGCATCCAAAAGATGCAAAATCACCTGAGATTGGGCCATTTTCGTGTAAGTCTTTTCAATTCCGATAGACTCTACAGTATCATCGGTTTGGCGAATGCCTGCTGTATCAATAAAGCGAAACTTAATACCCTCAATAATTAATTCGTCTTCAATGGCGTCTCGAGTGGTCCCAGCAATCGCACTCACAATGGCTTTATCCTCGTTTAAAAGGGCATTTAAGAGTGTTGATTTCCCTACATTGGGTGCCCCGACAATAGAAATAGGGACCCCATTCTTAATGGCATTTCCAGTAGAAAAAGAATCCATCAGGTATTTTAAAACTTTCACAATGCGCTCCAAAAGTATTTTAAATTGTGTTTGATCAGCAAAAGCAACGTCTTCCTCAGAAAAGTCCAACTCGAGTTCTATCAAAGAAGCGAAGTCTAAAAGCTCAGCGCGCAGGGCTTTAATTTCTGAACTAAAGCCACCACGCATCTGCTGTATTGCAATTTGATGGGCTGCTGCACTGTCGCTGGCAATAAGGTCGGCTACAGCTTCCGCTTGGCTTAAATCCATTTTTCCGTTGATAAAAGCCCGCAGGGTAAATTCTCCAGGATCAGCTGTGCGGCAGCCGTGGCGAATAAACAATTGTAAAATTTTGGTTTGAATGTAATGGCTGCCATGGCAGGATATTTCTACCACATCCTCACCAGTGTAAGACTTTGGATTTTTAAATAAACTCACCAAAACTTCGTCCAAAAGGGTGTCTCCATCAAAAATATGGCCCAAATGAATGCTGTGCGTAGGCTGTGTTGTCAAATTCTTATTGTGTATGGATTTAAACAAGCTTTCCGTTATGGAAATGGCCAGCGAGCCAGAGATTCGAAGCACACCGATTGCCCCAGCGCCGGAAGGAGTTGCCAATGCAATGATGGTATCTTGCTGATGCATGCTTTTTTTTTTACAAAAGTATTAATATTCCAACAAATCTTGAGGTTGGTAAATTTTATTTATTTTTACTAAAAATTGACCGATGTTACAAATCAGCCGCTTTTCAATTTTATGTTTGCTCTTGCTAATTTTTGGCTGTGAATCTAAAAATTCGTCTGCAAAAGAGTATGTTATTAAAGGACAAGCCGAAGGAATTTACAATGGGGTTCGCGTTTATTTAAAAACCAGTGAGGGTGGCCAAAATTCTCGGGTAACAGATACAGCCATTGTGGTTAATGAATTCTTCGAATTCAAGGGAACTATAGAGGCCCCTCAAATGCGTATTTTAACGGTCAATGGGATTGCTGGACAAACTGCTTTGGTTTTAGAGCCTGGAGAGACCCAGGCCGTTATTTACAAGGACAGCATTTATAAATCAATTGCCAAAGGCGGGGATAATAACCGTGTTTTTACGGATTATAAAAAAGGCTACCAATTAATCATTGATAAGATTTCGAGACTTCAAAAAGATTATATGTTGTCTATAAACGATCCGGAGGCAGTCAGTGAAATTCAAAAACGCAATAAATCGATGCGCTCTGAGCTTAAAGATTACGGTCTTAATTTTATAAAAAGCAATTCCGGTTCAGATTTCTCACTCATATTATTGGATGTAATAATGGAACAAAAGGGATTTAATGCAGCGTTGGCTCAAGAGGTTTTTAAAAACATGCCAATTGCTTTATTAAAAAAGCCCTACAATAAAAATTTGACCCAAAAAATTTATTTTAAAATCCAAAATGAAGTCAATAAGGTGGAGATTAAAGTTGGAACCAAAGCTGCTGATTTTACAGCCCCAAATCCAGAAGGTGAAATGCTCACACTCAGTAAAATACTAGGAGAAGTGACCATACTCGATTTTTGGGCTTCATGGTGTAAACCTTGCAGGGTTGAAAACCCGAATTTTGTAAGAATATATAATAAATATCACGAGAAAGGACTTGAGATCATCAGTGTCTCTTTGGACAGAAAGGGCCAAAAGTCCGCTTGGGTCTCAGCCATCGAAAAAGACAAGCTCAATTGGTATAATGTTTCCAATTTAAAATTTTGGCAGGATCCAATCGCACAACTTTATAACATCTCCTCTATTCCAGCCACTTTTATCCTGGATCGTGACGGTAAAATTTTGGCTACTCGTCTCAGAGGCCAGGCGCTAGAAGCTAAAATTGCCGAATTATTAGCGGACTAAATTCGTTTTTGCCACCTCAACAAAAATAAAAGGATAATAGGGGCCGCTAAAACCAATACCATCATAAGATGATATTCTAGAATCTTTGGGGCCAAAATCAAGGTCATTACATAGCCACCAACAGCGCCCCCAAAATGGGCATCGTGACCGATATTGCCCATTTTTGTTTTCATTCCATAAATAGAAAACAGCAAATAGCCGACTCCTATTATATAGGAAGGAATGGGGACAGGAATAAAATAAATAAACATTTTCATACCCGGATTTAACAGTATGGCTGCATAAAGTATTCCTGTCACAGCCCCACTAGCACCAACAGCTGTGTATTGGGGTTCGTTTTTGTGAAAATAAAAAGACAGTAAATTTCCGGTCAATAAACTTGTCAAATAAATTAAATAAAAATTAAAAACACCCAACTTAAAAACGACGCTGTTGGCAAAAAAATAAAGAGTGAACATATTAAACAGAAGGTGTTGCCAATCTACGTGCAAAAAGCCTGAGCTCACCAGCCGCTTATAATCCCCAGCGATCAGAGCGCGAATGTTAAATTTAAAACGTTCAAAAAAAGCAGCGTCTTTAAAACCGCGCATGGACACTAAAACATTGCTGCTGATAATAATTAAGGTGTGTAGGTTCATAAAGAAAAATAATAATTCGGCTAAATAAAGTATCTTTGCCCAGTAAATTTAAGTTTAATTTATGCAATTATTAGCCTTTGTGGTTATTTATCCCATTTTATGGGTCACTTCCATGCTCCCTTTTCGCTTGCTGTATGGGGTATCCGATGGCTTATATTTCATTTTATACCGACTTGTTGGTTACCGAAAAAAAACGGTTTCTGAAAATCTTAAACTGGTATTCCCAGAAAAATCAGAAGCCGAACGAAAGCGCATTGAGAAAAAATTTTACCACCACTTATGCGATATGATTCTTGAAGCGATCAAATCGATGAATATCCGTAAAGAGGATATGAAAAAGCGCTTTAAATTTACAAACATTGAAATCATCAAAGACTTTGAAAAAAGAAACAAAAGCATTTCATTGATGTGCGCGCATTATGGCAGCTGGGAGTGGATTTTTATTCTTCAGGCCTACACATCACACAAAACTTTTGCAATATATAAACGTCTCAACAATAAATACTTTGACCGTATGATCCGTAAAATTAGAGCGCGCTACGATTCCTATCTAATCACAACCAAAGAAACGGCAGCTGTTTTAACGGAAAACAAAAAAAAAGGCTTGTTAACCATCAATGGTTTTGCCGCAGATCAAAGCCCTAAAAAAAATAAAGCTTACCATTGGAATAAATTTATGGGGATTGATGTTCCAGTGCACACTGGAGCTGAAATGCTTTCTAAAAAACTAGACCTTTCAGTTGTTTTTTTCTCTGTAAAGCGTGTCAAAAGAGGGTTTTATGAAACCACCTTTAAAACATTGACTGAAGCGCCCAATAATTTTGAAGATTACAAAATAACGGATCAATTTATAGCGCTTGTAGAAAATCAAATATATGAAGCGCCTGAGTATTACTTATGGACCCACAAGCGCTGGAAGCACCGCAAAACTTAGATTGGTTTACTGGGAAAGGGATTTGAGTTCAAAAATAAAACGATTGGCTAAGGTATCCGCTTCTTCTTGAGAAGGGGCCTCGCTATACACTCTTACAATGGGCTCAGTATTGCTTTTTCGAAGGTGAACCCAGGAATCAGAAAAATCAATTTTAAGTCCGTCAATGGTCGTTGTGATTTCATTTTGATATTTTTTTTCCATATTGCCTAAAAGCCCCTCCACATCATATCCTTGACTTAAATCAATTTTCTTTTTACTCATGAAATATAAGGGATAGGTTTTTTTAAGCGCACTCACTGATAATCGCTTTTCAGCCAACAGGCTTAAAAATAAGGCAATACCGACCAAGGCATCTCTTCCATAATGCGATTCAGGTAAAATGATACCGCCATTTCCCTCACCCCCAATGACAGCATTGTTGGTTTTCATGGCTGCCACTACATTGACTTCCCCAACGGCGCTGGCGGTATAAACAGCTCCATGTTTTTCAGTGATGTCTCGCAGCGCTCTTGTTGAACTTAAATTACTGACTGTATTGCCCTTTTTCTGGCTCAGCACATAATCGGCGCAAGCCACCAAGGTGTATTCTTCTCCAAACAGCAATCCGTTCTCGTCCATAAAGGCCAAACGGTCTACATCGGGGTCTACCGCAATTCCAAAATCAGCCCCGGTTTGTATAACTTTTTCGGATAAATCCCTAAGGTGCTCTTTTAAGGGCTCGGGATTGTGGGGAAAATGTCCATTGGGGTTGCAGTGTAATTTTATGACAGTGACACCCAAGCGCTCTAATAGTAATGGAACGACAATACCACCGCTTGAATTGACTCCATCAACGACTGCCTTAAAGCGGCATTTTCGAATGGCTTCAACATTCACCAAGTCTAGATTTGTAACAGCATCAATGTGAAGGTCAAAATAAGCATCATTATAAAAGAGCTTACCCAGATTGCCTACATCTGAAAACGAAACGGACTCTGAAGCTGCTATATCTAAGACCTTCTGACTGTGCTTGGCATTTAAAAACTCCCCTTTGGCATCCAATAGCTTTAAAGCATTCCACTGTTTGGGGTTGTGGCTGGCTGTTAATATGATACCACCGTCGGCATGTTCCATAGGCACCGCAATTTCCACAGTTGGCGTGGTTGAAAGTCTTAGATTGATCACATCAATTCCCATACCAATCAGTGTACTAACGACTAAATTTTCAATCATCTCACCTGAAATTCTAGCGTCTCTGCCAATGACCACCCGGTAAGTTGACTTGGAGCGTTGTTGCTTGATCCAACTTCCATAGGCGGCAGCAAACTTAACTGTATCAATGGGTGTTAAATTTTGTCCAACGACCCCTCCGATAGTGCCGCGAATCCCGGAGATTGATTTAATTAAAGTCATTTAAAAATATTTAAGCAAATATAGGATTTCAATTCTACTTTAATAAATTAGTATTCATAATTTTGAGCCATGAATTTCCTCGCACATATCTATCTTTCAGGAAATAACCCTTGTGTTATTATCGGAAACTTTATGGCCGACAGCATCAAGGGGCGACAGTACAAAGCCTTTGATAAAAACATTCAAAAAGGTATTTTGTTACACCGACAAATCGATACCAGCACGGATGCCCATCCTAACTTTAAAAGCAGTACCAAGCGGCTGCATGCCAATTATGGGCATTACTCAGGTATCATAGTAGATATTTTTTACGATCACTTCTTGGCTAAAAACTGGAAAGATTACAGCAGTCAAAGTTTGAGTGAGTTTGCAGACAAAAACTACCGACTGTTTCAAAAAAATTTTAAACGACTCACCCCACAAATACAATATATGCTCCCCTATATGGTCCAAAACAATTGGCTGTATAATTACCAATTTATAGACGGTATTTCAGATACTTTAAATGGAATGAACCGCCGCACCAAAGGAAAATCTGGAATGCACCAAGCAACGCGCGAGCTGATGGCACATTATGACGCATTTGAAGCCGATTTTAAGCTTGTTTTCAAAGATTTAATGCTAGTTTCAAAAGACTTTATTTTGGAATTCTAACTGATGTAATTCCATATATTTTTATAAGTTCCCATGGCGATGTAGGTAGTATTGATAGGGGCGTTTTTCGGCAGCATCAGTTTGGGGTCTTCTTTGAGCGTTTTTTTAGCAGATTCTCGAGCCAAAGCCAGCAAGTTTTTATCTTGGATCAAATTGGCAATTTTAAGTTTTAACACCCCACTTTGTTGGGTGCCCATCAAATCGCCGGGTCCTCTGAGCTTTAAATCAACTTCTGCAATCTCAAATCCATCGTTTGAATGCACCATGGTTTGCATTCGAGTCTTACTGTCATTCCCTAGCTTGTGACTTGTCATCAAAATACAATAGCTCTGAGAAGCGCCACGACCAACCCGACCGCGCAATTGGTGCAATTGAGAGAGGCCAAAGCGTTCAGCACTTTCAATGAGCATCACAGAGGCATTTGGGACATTGACCCCTACTTCAATAACGGTGGTTGCCACCATGATCTGAGTTTCGCCCTTGACAAAACGCTGCATTTCATAGTCTTTTTCAGCGGCCTTCATTTGACCGTGGACAATGGAGATCTGATATTCTGGTATGGGAAATTCTCTAGAAATGCTCTCATATCCGTCCATTAGATCTTTAAAGTCTAATTTTTGGCTTTCTTTGATCAAGGGATATACAATATAAATTTGACGGCCTTTTACAATTTCATCTCTAATAAATTTAAAAACTTTTAAACGGTTGCTATCAAAACGGTGGACCGTTTTGATGGGTTTTCTACCTGGCGGTAATTCGTCAATAACTGATATGTCCAAATCTCCGTAAACCGACATGGCCAAGGTTCTTGGAATGGGGGTGGCTGTCATGACCAAAACATGGGGAGGAGTCGTGTTTTTATGCCATAATTTACTGCGCTGAGCGACCCCAAAGCGGTGCTGCTCATCAATTATGGCCAAACCTAAATTTTTAAATTGAACCTTGTCCTCTAAAACCGCATGAGTCCCAACCAGAATCTGTAGTTGACCGTCTTGCAAATGTTTGTGAAGTGATCTGCGATCGGCTGTTTTTGTTGAACCTGTGAGCAAAGCAATTTGAATGCCCACAGCGTCACAAAGGATTTTTAGATCGGTATAATGCTGAATGGCAAGGATTTCTGTAGGGGCCACCATGGTAGCCTGAAAGTCATTGTCAAGTGCAATCAACATGGCCATAAAGGCTACAATCGTCTTTCCAGAACCAACATCTCCCTGCAACAAGCGGTTCATTTGTGCGTTACTGCCCATATCAGCACGGATTTCTTTAACAACACGCTTTTGGGCAGCAGTCAAGTCAAATGGTAAATGATTTTTATAGAAATCATTAAAATAAGCCCCTACAGCTTCAAATACCAATCCTTTGATTTTGGATTTGTGAATCAAGTTTTTATAAATGAGTTGCAATTGAATAAAAAAGAATTCTTCATACTTCAATCGAAATTGTGCTTTGGCTAATAAATTTTGATTTTTGGGAAAGTGGATATTTAGAAGCGCCTCGTCTTTGGAAATCAATTGGTGTTGGTTTAATAAATTTTCAGAAAGTGATTCTTTAAATTTTCCGTCTATTTGAAGAAACAATTGCTCTATCAGTTTACACAAGACACGATTTGAAATACCGCGATTCCCTAGAATTTCTGTCGAAGGATATATAGGTTGAATGGCGGTTCTGAGACCTTTGTCAAATTCCGATTTTAGCTCCATATCAGGATGCGGCATGCTAAAATTACCATTGAACCAATTGACTTTTCCAAAAATCACATAAGAGGTGTTGATTTTTAAATTTTCTCGTATCCATTTATGGCCCCGAAACCATACCAATTCCATTTGACCAGAAGCATCGCAAAAAGTAGCAACCAAGCGCTTCCCGTTCTTTTGAGAAATTTCTTTGTAGGCAGTGATTTTACCAATAATTTGAACTTCAGAATTATTGCGTTCTAGTGCGGCAATATTATAAAACTGAGTTCTGTCAATATAGCGGTTGGGGAATAAATGCAATAAATCTTGGCAAGTATGTATTCCCAACTCCGAACGCAAAAGAGAAGCGCGGTTGGGGCCTACCCCTTTAAGATAATCAATTGGTGTCTGTAAAACAGCATCAGCCATGTTCTTAATTCAATAGGATTGAAACTTCTTCTTTTAAAAATTTAAGGGCTTTTTTTGGCGATAATTCAGATTGTGAAAGTGCTGCTAAAAGCAAGGGTCTTAGGGTTTCGGCATTGGCATCTTTTTCCGCCTTAAAACTTGAAATAATTTGCAAGCTGTTATCTTTTGCAGCGGACAGCAGATGCCAACAGGGTTCAGAGACATAAATTTGCTGCGCTAGATTGTGCTCATATTCTTGCTTAATGGTAGCAATTAGCAAATCTTTATAAGCGGCTGCTTGAGGGGCAATTGGCGCTACACGTGTCAAAAGCTGTTGGGCTGAGCTGCGTTCCAAAAACAAAGTCAATCGCTCGTAGGCTTGAAGTTTAGCAACTAAAACCTCTTTTTGAATCGCTTGGTTTGCGAAAGAGTTTGTGCGCCTGCTCTCGTGCTTGGAATATTCTCTAAAGAAGAAGAAAGCAATAGCGGCCGTAACAACTGCGGGGATACAGTAAATAAAGAGTCCAAAAAATTCTTCGCCCATGACATGTATTGTTGATTAACAACCACTAATTTAATAATTTTGCAGGGATTTTGCAGCTCTATATTTAATCGCTTTTAAAGTGTTTTAAACAGTCCCGATATAGGTCCAATTTTACAGTTGTCTAGATCCGTGTTTTCAGCCTGGGATTGTTTATAATTATTCGTTAAACTGCATATAAAACCGAATAACATTACTTAATTTCACAGCTTTAAAATTCAATTCTTTGCAGGCTTATTTAAATCAACTCAATGAGGCACAATTGGCCCCCACTTTACAGAAAGAGGGTCCAATGATTGTCATTGCTGGTGCTGGCTCTGGTAAAACTCGTGTTCTGACTTATAGAATTGCTTATTTGATGAGTGAAGGTGTAGATCCCTTTAATATTTTGGCCCTTACGTTTACCAACAAAGCTGCCAGAGAAATGAAATCTAGAATTTCGTCAATTGTTGGAGACAGTGAAGCAAAGAACTTGTGGATGGGAACCTTCCACTCCGTATTTGCCAAAATACTGCGCTTTGAGGCCGATCGCCTTGGATACCCTTCAAATTTTACGATTTATGACACCCAAGATTCTCAACGTCTTGTCGCCTCTATTATAAAGGAAATGAATTTGGATAAAGACCTCTATAAATACAAGCAAATTTACAGTCGTATTTCTTCCTATAAAAACAGTCTTATCACAGTTAAAGCCTATTTTCAAAATCCAGAACTTTTGGAGGCCGATACCATGGCCAAGCGGCCCAAACTGGGAGACATTTACAAAACCTATGTGGACCGTTGTTTTAAAGCAGGTGCAATGGATTTTGATGACCTTTTGCTTAAGACCAATGAATTATTGACGCGATTTCCGGATGTATTGGCCAAATACCAACAGCGGTTTCGCTATATTTTGGTAGATGAGTACCAAGACACCAACCACTCTCAATATTTAATTGTACGTGCGCTTTCGGATCGGTTTCAAAACATTTGTGTCGTGGGTGACGATGCTCAAAGTATTTATGCCTTTCGAGGCGCTAATATCAACAATATTCTAAACTTTCAACGAGACTACGATGATGTAAAAGTTTACCGCTTAGAGCAAAATTATCGCTCTACAAAAAACATCGTCAATGCAGCCAATTCGATCATTGATAAAAATCAAACAAAATTGGACAAGGTTGTTTGGACGGCCAATGAAGAGGGCATGCCTATTGTGGTGAACCGATCTCTAACAGATGGGGATGAAGGGCGTTATGTGGCCAGTTCGATTTTTGAAAATAAAATGAATCATCAAGCCAAAAATACTGATTTTGCTGTTCTGTACAGAACCAATGCACAATCCCGCGCCATTGAAGATGCTTTGCGAAAGCGAGGTATTAATTACAGAATTTATGGGGGGCTTTCGTTCTACCAAAGAAAAGAAATCAAAGATGTCCTCTCCTATTTGCGACTCATTGTCAATCCTGCCGACGAAGAAGCATTGAAGCGCATCATTAATTTTCCTGGCCGAGGAATTGGGCAAACTACAATAGACCGACTCATTGTCGCTGCCAATGCTGCTGGAGTGTCTATTTTTGAGCTGATAAAAAACATACATAGTTTTCAAATAAATCTCAATTCGGGAACCAAGACAAAGCTGACTAACTTTTGTACCATGATTGAAAGTTTTCAAGTGATGAACCAGACGGCGAATGCTTTTGAATTGACCGAGCACGTTTGCCGTGTCAGTGGTCTGATTCGCGAATTAAAAAATGATGGCACTCCAGAAGGAATCACCCGGATGGAAAATGTTGAGGAATTATTAAATGGAATTAAAGATTTTGTAAAAGGTCAACAAGAGTTGGCGGAGGCAAATGGCGCATTGGCAGAATTTTTAGAGGATGTGGCCTTGGCAACTGATTTAGACAATGAAGAAAATAGCGACAGTGATAAGGTTGCCTTGATGACCATCCATTTGGCCAAGGGTTTAGAATTTACCTATGTTTATGTGGTTGGATTGGAGGAAGATTTATTTCCCAGTGCGATGAGTATGAATACAAGAAGTGAGCTGGAAGAAGAGAGAAGATTGTTCTATGTGGCCGTTACAAGAGCCGAAAAGCAAGTCTATTTAACCTATGCACTTTCCAGATACCGTTGGGGAAAACTCATTGACGCAGAGCCCAGTCGATTTATTGAAGAAATTGACGATCGTTATTTAAATATCACCACCCCAAAAGAAGAAAAACGTTTCAACCCAATGCTAAGTGCCGATATATTTGGAGATGTTGAACCCCATCAAATTCGTTATAAAAAACCTTCGCGATCTAAACCCAAAAGGACATCATTGAGCGCAAAAGCGCCAAAACATTTAAAAAAAATAAACAACAGCGCTACAAGCACCAATTTATTTGACTCCAATCTCACCGTAGGCAATGTTGTGAACCACCAACGCTTTGGAAATGGTGAAGTCCTAAAAATTGAAGGCAAGGGAGCCGATTTAAAAGCGGAGATAAAATTTAGCGCAGTTGGCGTCAAAAAACTGTTGTTGCGCTTTGCGAAACTTGAAATCTTGTCCTAAAATGGCTGAATTCCTAAAAATATATGCTGAAAACCCCCAGCCAAGAATTCTAGAAAGGGTGGTTGACATCCTTAAAAACGGGGGGTTGGTCATCTACCCTACAGATACTGTATATGCCTTGGGATGTGATGTTAAAAACATAAAAGCAATGCAACAACTGTCCCGGATTAAAGGGGAAAAATTAGAGCGGGCAAATCTGGCCTTTATTTGTCACAACCTCAGTAATCTCAGCGCCTATACAGCCCAACTCAACAGCAGTACATTTAAACTTCTTAAAAAATATTTACCTGGACCCTATACTTTTATACTTCCCAGCAATAAAGCCCTTCCACGTCCTTTTAAAAAAAGGAAAACTGTAGGGATCCGAGTCCCAAATCATTCAGTCATACTAGAAATTGTCAAACGTCTGGGAAACCCCATTCTTACCACCTCTATACATGACAATGACAACATCATTGAATACACCTCTGATCCCGAAATTATTTTTGAGCAATGGCAATCTAAAGTAGATGTTGTTATTGACAGTGGTTTTGGAGGTAATGTCCCCTCAACCGTTATTGATGCCACCAATGAAAGACCAATAATTATCCGCCAAGGCGCTGGAGAATTTGTAGAAGCGATATGAAAAATTTTGATGAATATATTGAAGTCAAAGGCGCCAGAGTTCACAATTTAAAGAATATCGATGTCAATATTCCCCGCAACCAATTGGTGGTCATAACCGGACTGTCAGGCAGTGGTAAATCATCACTGGCTTTTGATACTATTTATGCTGAAGGTCAACGCAGATATATTGAGACTTTTTCTGCCTACGCAAGGCAATTTTTAGGTTCATTGGAGCGCCCTGATGTCGATAAAATTGATGGTCTGTCTCCCGTGATCGCCATTGAGCAAAAAACAACCAGCAAATCTCCACGATCAACCGTTGGTACCATAACGGAAGTTTATGACTTTTTACGCTTGCTGTATGCAAGAGCAGCGGATGCCTACAGTTATAAAACAAACGAAAAAATGGTAAGCTATCATGACGATCAAATAAAATCACTGATTGTTGAGAGCTATAACAACAAGAGAATTTCCATATTGGCCCCTTTGGTGCGTTCTCGAAAGGGACATTATCGCGAATTGTTTGAACAAATAGCCAAGCAGGGTTTTGTTAAAGTTAGAGTCGATGGTGAAGTTGTTAATATCACCCCAGGAATGCGCTTAGACCGCTATAAAGTCCATGACATTGAAGTGGTTATAGATCGATTAAAAATTGATGAGAAAACCATGGCTTCAAAAAGACTTAAAGATTCCATTTTGATGGCTTTAAATCAAGGTGATGATGTAATGATGGTATTGGCTGAAGCTGAGAAAAAACCGAGATTCTTCAGTCGTAATTTGATGTGCCCAAGCACTGGCCTGTCCTACCCCAATCCAGAGCCCAACAATTTTTCATTTAATTCCCCTAAAGGCGCCTGTCCAGAATGCAACGGGATTGGCAGCATTTACAAAGTCAATATAAATAAAATCATACCTGACCCGCAATTGTCAATTAAAAACGGTGGCTTGGCACCGCAAGGGCCCCAAAAAAATTCTTGGATATTTAAACAATTAGATTTAATCGCACAGCGTTTCAACTTTACACTTTCAGATCCAATATCAAAAATTCCCAAAGAAGCCATGGATCTCATTTTATTTGGTGGAAAGGATAAATTTTCAGTGGCCAACAAAACTTTAGGACTTTCACGAGAATATGCCATTGATTTTGATGGCATTGCAAATTTTATAGAACACCAATATAAAACCACAGATTCGAGCAGTATAAAGCGATGGGCCAAACGTTATATGGATAAAATTGAGTGTCCGTCCTGTCAAGGAACACGCCTAAAAAAAGAAGCACTGTATTTTGTGATAAATAACAAAAATATTGCTGAATTGTCAGCCATGGATATCAGCGATTTATCAGATTGGTTTAAAGAGTTACCAAGTCATTTGAGCAGTAAACAATACAGCATTGCCAAAGAAATTATAAAAGAAATTAGTGTGCGTCTACAATTTCTGCTAGACGTGGGCTTAAATTACCTGAGTTTAAACAGAAGTTCAAAGTCTCTTTCTGGTGGAGAGGCACAACGCATTCGCTTGGCCACTCAAATTGGATCTGAGCTCGTAGGCGTCCTTTACATCTTAGATGAGCCCAGTATTGGATTGCACCAGCGCGACAATCAAAAACTGATTCAATCTTTAAAGACCCTTAGAGATGTTGGTAATTCTGTCATTGTAGTTGAGCATGATAAAGATATGATTGAGCAGGCCAATCACATTTTAGACATCGGTCCATATGCCGGAAAAAATGGAGGTACAATTATCAGCCAAGGTGGCCCAAAAGAATTGTTGAAAGCCAAAACTCTCACGGCTGCCTACTTAAATGGAGAATTGGCCATTGAAATACCTAAAAAGCGGCGAAAAGGGAATGGAAAATTTATAGAACTCAAAGGCTGTACAGGGAATAATCTTAAAAATGTGACTGTCAAAATACCGCTCGGTATGATGGTTGGAATTACTGGGGTTTCTGGCAGTGGAAAATCGACATTGATCAATGAGACGCTTTATCCCATTTTAAACAATTATTATTTCAATGGAGTCAAAGAACCACTTCCTTATAAATCTATCGAAGGATTGGAACACTTGGACAAAGTAATTGACATCAACCAGACGCCTATTGGCCGAACTCCCCGTAGCAACCCCGCAACTTACACTGGTGTTTTTAGTGAGATAAGAAGTTTATTTGCTAAAATTCCCGAGGCACAAATCCGAGGGTATAAACCTGGACGCTTTAGCTTTAATGTTTCAGGAGGGCGCTGCGAAACTTGCAAGGGTGGTGGATTGCGTGTGATTGAAATGAATTTTCTGCCCGATGTTTATGTGCAATGTGAAAGTTGTATGGGGAAGCGTTTCAACCGCGAGACACTTGAAATTAGATACAAAGGAAAATCTATCAGCGATGTTTTAAATATGACCATTGACGAGGCCGTAGATTTTTTTGATCAGATTCCAAAAATATACAGAAAACTCAAGACCATTAAAGATGTAGGCTTGGGCTATATAACCTTGGGACAACAAAGCACCACCTTGTCGGGTGGTGAGGCCCAACGCATCAAACTGGCGTCTGAGCTCAGCAAGCGCGATACTGGCAATACAATCTATATTTTAGACGAACCCACTACTGGACTCCACTTTGAAGACATTCGTGTACTGTTGAATGTTTTGCAAAAACTTGTCGATAAAGGAAATACGGTTCTTATTATTGAACACAATATGGATGTCATAAAAGCCGTTGATTACATTGTAGACATAGGTCTTGAAGGCGGGCAAGGCGGTGGCAAAATTATTGCGTGTGGAACGCCTGAAAATATGGTCAAAAACAAAGTGAGTCACACCGCTAAATATTTAAAAAAAGAATTACTTTAAGGCCCTAAATAAAAAATTATGCGATTACAACAACACAAAAGCTGGAACGAGATAAAAACCAATGATTCTTGGGCTTTATTTAAAATCATGGGGGAGTTTGTCAATGGATTCGAAAAAATGAGTAAAATTGGTCCTTGCGTCTCTATTTTTGGTTCGGCGAGAACGCCTCAAGATACTGAACACTATAAACTGGCAGTAGATACAGCCAAAGCCATCGTCAAATCAGGCTATGGCGTCATAACTGGAGGTGGGCCTGGAATAATGGAAGCTGGTAACAAAGGGGCTAAGGAAGCAGGAGGTACTTCTGTTGGTTTAAATATTGAATTGCCTTTTGAGCAACAAGCCAATGCTTTTATAGACACAGACAAAAGCTTAGACTTTGACTATTTCTTTGTGCGAAAAGTGATGTTTGTAAAGTATTCACAAGGATTTGTTGTGATGCCTGGAGGCGTGGGAACACTGGATGAGTTATTTGAAGCCATTACTTTGATTCAAACCAACAAAATTGAAAAATTTCCAATCATACTAGTTGGAACCGATTATTGGAAAGGACTTATAAAATGGATCAAAGAAGTCCTTTTAAATCAATACCAAGCCATCAGCCCTGAAGATATGGATTTGATACATTTGGTTGACACTCCCGAGGAAGTAACCACAATTTTAGATGCTTTTTACAAACAATACCAACTCAGCCCTAATTTTTAGAAGTTATCCAAAATCTAAAAGAAATAGCATCGGTCAAAATCTTGACTTTTTTAATGGTGATTGGGTGTTATGGAATTAACCTAGCACAAAATAATATCACAGTGCATGCTAAGGTCAATCCTGAAAGCCACAAAATTTCAATTGTCCAAAGCCTTACATACGTAAACACTCAGGAGACTCCGGTAAATTATATTGTTCTCAACGATTGGACATCCAGCTACAGCGATAGCGACACCCCTATGGTAAAGAAATTTTTAAATGAGTTCCAAACCCATTTATACATTGCCAAAGATAAGGATCGCGGGTTTACTAGAATTGAATCAATTACGGATTCAGCCAACAACCCCGTTCAATTTCAGTATGTTAAAGAACATAAAGATTTATTGAAAGTATTTTTGAAAACCCCTTTAAATAAAAATCAAAAAGTCAATTTAAATTTTAATTATGTTCTAAAAATACAAAGTGATCGCTTTACGTCATACGGAATCAGCAAGGGTGGAAATTTCAATTTAAATGCCTGGTATTTTACCCCCGCAGTATTTGATGGCAGCAATTGGAAATTGTACAGCAATCTAAACTTTGATGATCCTTACTGCGCCAAATCTAATGTTCAAATAACAGTCGATGTACCCAGCGATTACCATGTCTACAGTGCATTAAAATTATTGAATCTCGGCGCTGAAAACAAACGGCATCAGTTTCAATTCAGTGGCCGTGGCGTAAAAAGTCACAATGTTTATATCACCACCGAAAATTTTAAATCTTTTAAAAATGAGTCTACAGAAGTGTTAACTAATATTCATCTTAAAAGAACCAACTCAACAAAAGAAAATGAAATTATTTCTCGTGTTCATTTTTTTTTAAAACAGCAATTATATGAGGTTTCTACAGAGAAACTTGTGCTCACCAATGTTGATTTGAAAAAAAACAGTCTCTATGGATTGGCATTGCTCCCTGATTTTTTGTCGCCATTTCCAAAAGATTTCAAATATGAAATTCTGATTGCAAAAAACCTCATTAAAAAACAATTGGACCAGCGTATGAATATGGATCCAAGAAGGGATTATTGGTTACAAAATGGGTTTCAAATGCTGTTGCTTATAAAGTATCTTGAAACCTATCATCCCAAACAAAAATTGATTGGGAAGCTTGCCGATTTCTGGGGCGTTCGAAGCTATAACTTTGCTAAGTTAAATTTTAAAGAACAATACCGACTCACTTATTATCAGATGATGCGAACAGGCCGAGACCAAGCGTTGTCAACTCCAAAACACAGGCTCTTGAGTTTTAATGAGCGCTTTGCGTCCTATTATAAAGCTGCCATAGCACTTTTGTATCTTGAGTCTTATTTGGATGCGGAAGATGCTGTGATGTGGGTAAGTGAATTCACAAACAACCAAAAGAATAAACAAACTACTATTGCTGATTTTGAAACTTATATCAAATCTAAAACCAATGAAAATACAGATTGGTTTTTTAAGGAATTTACCAATGAGTTTTATGCGGCAGACTATAAAATAAAATCAATTTCTAAATCCAATGATTCTGTTTTTCTAAAACTCAAAAATTTAAGAAAAGGGTCTTATCCTGTTAGCCTCTCTTCATTTGAAAATAACATGCTAAGTACCCACCATTGGATTGATGGGTTTGAAAACGAAAAAACTGTTGTATTGCCAAAAAGTAATTCTAAGCATTGGGCTCTCAATTATCGCCACCAAACCCCTGAGTTTAACAGGAAAAATAATTGGAAATCAATGGATTCATATGGGATAAATAAACCCTTACAAATCCGTTTTTTAAGGGATTATCAAAACCCCAATTACAATCAACTAAACATTATGCCAGTAACCGAATTTCAAAATGTATACGATGGCTTTAAATTTGGGATTAATTTTAACAATCGAGGGGTTTTGGCAAAACAGCTAATTTATATAGTTGCACCAAGTTATGGAACAAAATCCAAAACCCTAACGGGAAATGCAAAGCTTATATACAACAAGTTTCACGAAAATGGGAAGCTTTACAACACGATGATGGGGTTGACCACAGAGCGCAATAGTTTTAATTATGGAGCGTTTTTTAGAAAGTTTCAATCATTTGCTCAATTTACTTTTCGGTCTAGAGAAAATCTTCGGTCCAATTCATCAGACCTGTTGCAGTTGCGCTATATCAACATTCAAAAAGACAACTCTAGCGATCCACTGGACGAAAATACGATTCCGCCCTACCAAATATTTAATATTAGATACAACAGTATCGACAACAATATTGCCGATTATAAAAATTGGTACCTGGGGTTGCAGTTGTCTAATGAATTCGGCAAAATTAATTTCAATTATGAAATCCGAAAAAGGACGCCCAAAGACAGACATTACAATCTTAGACTCTTTGCAGGTGCGTTTATCTACAACAGCTTGCCATTTGATGAAAATAATTTCGATTATGCCTTAGACCGTCCTAGTAATTATCTTTTTGAATACAATTATTTGGGACAATCGGAGTCCTCTGGAATATTATCCCAACAGTTTATCAATGCTGAGGGAGGATTTAAATCTAAGTTAAATCCGGCCACTGCCAACCAATGGTTGACCAGTCTCAATGCCAGTGCTTCTATATGGCGTTACGTTCAGGCCTATGGCGATATAGGTTTGGTTAAAAACAGAGGATATAAGCCCTATTTTGCTTATGATTCAGGAATTCGTTTGGATCTAATTATAGATTATTTTGAACTTTATTTTCCTGTGCAATCAAATTTAGGATGGGAAATAACACAATCAAATTACCCCCAAAAAATTCGTTTTGTCTTTACAACGGATATTTCTAAACTCACTACTTTGTTTACCAGAAAATGGTTTTAATATTATCAAATATTTTGAATTAGAGGGTTTTTATAAGATTGCCCGAACGGATAATATCCCGTATATTTGCACAAAATTAACTCGATGGAGACCAAGGGCAGTTTAACAGAAAACATCACATTTGAAGAGTTTAAAGTTGAGATACTCAAGGACTATAAAACTGCCGTTACCAGTCGTGAATGCAGTCTTTTAGGCCGTCGAGAAGTTCTCACAGGCAAAGCAAAATTTGGTATTTTTGGTGGCGGAAAAGAACTGCCACAAATTGCTTGGGCTAAAGCTTTTAAAAATGGAGACTTCAGGTCTGGATATTACCGTGACCAGACTTTTATGATGGCCATTGGAAAATTGTCCATTGAAGAGTTTTTTGCTGGGCTCTATGCCCATACAAACATAAACTTTGACCCGATGAGTGCGGGCCGTCAAATGGGGGGGCATTTTGTGACCCATTCGCTGGATGAAAATTTTAATTGGAAAGACCTAACAAAGCAAAAAAACTCCAGTGCAGACATCTCTCCAACTGCGGCACAGATGCCGCGGCTGCTCGGCTTGGCACAAGCCTCAAAAGTCTATAAAAATATCAAGGATTTTGATTCGACGAAGTTTTCTGTCAATGGAAATGAGGTCGCTTGGGGCACCATTGGGAATGCCAGTACAAGCGAAGGAATTTTCTTTGAAACCATCAATGCGGCGGGTGTCTTACAAGTACCTATGGTCATCAGTGTATGGGATGATGATTATGGAATTTCAGTTCATGCAAAACACCAAACAACCAAAGAAAATATATCCAAAATTTTAAAGGGATTTCAAAGAGATGAAAAAGACCAAGGCTATGAGATTTTAAATGTCAAAGGTTGGGATTATGCAGAATTGATGAGTTGCTACGAAAAAGCAGGACAAATCGCAAGATTGGAACACGTTCCAGTTTTGATTCACGTTGAAGAATTGACACAGCCCCAAGGCCACTCTACTTCTGGTTCTCATGAACGCTATAAAAATGCCGAACGGCTTCAATGGGAAAAAAAGAATGATTGTAATCTAAAGTTTAGAGAATGGATCCTTTTGAACAATATCGCATCAGAGGAGGAATTATTTGATTTAGAAAAACAAATCAAGACCGAAGTGAAAGCCGGAAAAACAAAAGCATGGAATGATTTTATCAAACCCATTAAAGCCAACTCAAACAAAGCTATTTTTTATATGCGCGCTGCGGCGGGCCAATCTGTTCACAAGTCCTTAATTGAATCTGAAATTTCTAAACTTGAAGCCATTAAAGAGCCCATCAAAAAAGATGTATTAGAAATTTCTAGAGGCGTGCTAAAATACTTGGTTCACGACAGTAGTAATGAAAAAATGGAGCTGATTCGTTGGATTGATCAGTATTCACAAACAGAACAACAAAAATTTAGCAGTCTTCTTTACAGCGAGTCAAGTCAGAGGGCAGATATTATCAAAGGGGTTCCCCCTACTTATTCAAACGATTCTGAGTTTGTAGACGGACGTATCATTATTCGCGATAATTTCGATCAAATTTTCTCTAAATACCCAGAGGCCTTGATTTTTGGACAAGATTCAGGAGCCATTGGGGATGTCAATCAAGGCTTGGAAGGACTTCAAGAAAAATATGGTTCCACAAGGGTGGCTGATGCGGGGATTCGCGAAGCCACTATTATAGGACAAGGCATTGGAATGGCCATGCGTGGCCTTCGTCCGATTGCTGAAATTCAGTATTTGGATTATTTGATGTATGCTTTACAAATTATCAGTGATGACTTGGCAACTCTACATTACAGAACATTAGGAAAACAAAAAGCGCCAATGATCATTCGAACTCGAGGTCATCGTCTTGAAGGGATTTGGCATTCAGGCTCTCAGATGGGAGGTATTTTAAATTTGGTTCGAGGTATTTATGTCCTCGTCCCTAGAAACATGACGAAAGCGGCTGGATTTTACAACACACTTCTCAAGAGCGATCAAGCTGCTTTGGTAGTGGAGTGTTTAAATGGGTACAGATTAAAAGAAAAAAAACCAAACAATATGGGAGATTTTAAAACTGCTATTGGTGTGGTTGAATCTGTAAAAAACGGAAGCGATATCACCATCATTTCTTATGGTTCTACCCTGCGCCTTGTAGAACAAGCAGTGCGAGAACTTTTAGAAGTTGATATTGATTGTGAAATTATTGATGTACAATCCTTGATTCCCTTTGATTTAAACAATGACATTGTAAAGAGCCTTCAAAAAACAAATCGCCTTTTGATTGTTGACGAGGATGTCCCAGGCGGAGCTTCAGCATATATACTCACCGAAATTTTAAAGCAAGATGGGGCCTACGAAAATCTTGACAGCGCTCCACAATTATTGACCGCTCAGCCACATCGCCCTGCCTATGGTTCTGATGGTGACTATTTTAGTAAACCGTCGAAAAATGATATTTTTGAAAAGGTTTATGATATTTTTCATGAAGTAGATCCCAAAAGCTATCCAAAGCTCAGATAAAAATTTCTGGAATAATGAACTTGTCTGTAGGGTTTAAAAATCGTAATATTACAAGATAATAAACGGTTTTACCATGAATCCAACACAGACAAACAGCGCTGATAATTCAAAAAACAAAGAACTTTCAATTTTTGAGGCACTCATCCCGGTTGTTGCACTGATACTGATGCTTTTTTACAATGTATTTTTTGTGTTTGGAGACAATGCACTGAACGGAAGCAATCAATTTATTTTACTTCTAGGGGCCGCAGTCGCTGCCATTGTAGGGTTTTTTAAAAAAACCTCCTACAGCCAAATGCTAAATGAAGTGTCTGAAAATTTAAAATCAACAACTGGCGCCTTGCTTATTTTATTGATGGTAGGGGCATTGTCTGGGACTTGGCTCGTCAGTGGCATCATTCCAACAATGATTTATTACGGTCTTCAACTCTTAAACCCTACTTTTTTCTTAGTTGCTACAGTCATCATTTGTGCCATTATCTCAATTGCTACTGGAAGTAGCTGGACGACCTCAGCCACGGTGGGTATTGCACTCATAGGTATTGGAGAAACCCTTGGTATCTCACTGGGAATGACAGCTGGTGCAGTTTTATCAGGCGCCTATTTTGGAGATAAAATGTCGCCTCTAAGCGATACCACAAATTTAGCCCCTGCAATGGCAGGTGCAGAGCTGTTTACACACATCAAATACATGGCCATCACAACAGTACCAACTTTTATAATAACACTTCTGCTTTTTTTTATCATTGGTCTTAATATTGAAGTCAGTGGCACCCCAAATGTTTCTGATAAACTTGAAGCCATCAACAACGCTTTTAATATTTCACCATGGTTGATGCTGGTCCCCTTAGCAGTGGTTGTTTTAATTGTCAAAAAAACACCACCACTAGTAGCCTTGTTGGCAGGGACTTTATTGGCCGCTCTAACATCCGTTTTAGCACAGCCTCAAATATTGATGTCAATTGCGGAGACTGACAGCTATAATTTTGAAACTGCCTACAAAGGAGTGATGCAGTCCATAACTGTAGAAACAGCAGTGGAAACCACAAGTGCGGACTTAAACGATTTGTTTTCCTCTGGGGGCATGCAAGGAATGTTGAATACAATATGGCTCATTATTTGTGCCATGGTTTTTGGTGGGGTGATGGATGCCATAGGTGCCCTTTCTAGAATTAGCAAGGCACTGTTGAGTTTGGCGACCTCGACTTTCGGTTTATTTGCTAGTACCGTGGCCAGTTGCCTGGCACTAAATGTAACGGCGTCGGATCAGTATCTTGCCCTAGTAATACCTGGAAAGATGTTTAAAAAAGCCTATAAAGACAAAGGACTGGCGCCTGAAAATCTCAGCAGAACTCTAGAAGATTCTGGAACAGTAACATCAGTGCTTGTCCCTTGGAACACTTGTGGGGCCTTTCAAAGCAGTGTCCTCGGGGTTTCTGTCGCCGACTATTTTCTATACGCCTTTTTTAATTGGATCAGTCCATTCATGACGCTGCTGATTGCTGGATTATCTTTCAAAATTAAACAGTTAAAATCATAAACTATTGAAAACATTTATCAAGTCATAGCGATTAACAATTCGATACCTAAATTAAAAGCATAAATTTTATGTAAATTGAAAAATATATATTAATCCTTAATCTTATAAAATTATGAGCGAGAGTAAATGCCCTTTCCACGGTGCTACAACAACCGTCAACCTCGGCACCCAAAACAAAGATTGGTGGCCCAACCATCTGAACCTTGATATCTTGCGGCAGCACGATGTAAAAAGCAATCCTCTTAACGAAATTGATTACAGAGAAAAAGTAAAATCTCTGGACCTTAAAGCGGTTATAAAAGACCTCAAATTTGTGATGACGGATAGCAAAGACTGGTGGCCTGCCGATTATGGACACTACGGCCCATTTTTTATTCGCATGACGTGGCATGCTGCAGGTACTTATAGAACTGGTGATGGCCGTGGTGGGGCTGCAACAGGAGCGCAGCGATTTGCACCCCTTAATTCGTGGCCTGACAATGGAAATTTAGACAAGGCAAGGCGATTGCTTTGGCCGGTTAAACAAAAGTATGGCAATGCCTTGAGTTGGGCAGATCTTTTGGTATTGGCAGGAAACGTTGCGATTGAGGATATGGGGGGACCAAATCACGGTACCGCCTTGGGAAGAAATGATATTTGGCATTCAGAGAAAGATATTTACTGGGGGTCTGAAGACGAATGGCTAGGAGACAACCGCTATGGAAAGACGCGCCAAGATTTGGAAAATCCATTAGCAGCTGTTCAAATGGGTTTAATTTACGTAAATCCACAAGGACCAAACGAAAACCCCGATCCTGCACTGTCAGCGCAAGATGTTCGCGAGACATTTAAACGCATGGCCATGAATGATGCGGAAACCGTAGCATTGACTGCAGGGGGTCATACATTTGGAAAGGCACATGGAGCTGACAGTGAAGATTTCAAAGGGCCAAACCCTGAGGCTGCTGAAATTCATGAACAAGGGTTTGGTTGGACCAGTGGTTTTAAAAGTGGAAAAGGCGTACATGCCATTACAAGTGGTATAGAGGGGCCTTGGACCCCCAACCCAATTCGATGGGATATGGACTACTTAAAACTATTGTTTAAATACGAATGGGAATGTAAGAAAAGTCCTGCCGGTGCTTGGCAATGGCATCCCATAAACTGTGCTGAGGAAGACATGGTTCCTCAAGTCGATGGTAGTGATGAAAAAGTACTGCCGATGATGACCACTGCGGATATGTCCATGAAAGTCGATCCTGAGTACAATAAAATTTGTAAATCCTTTTTGGAAAATCCAGAAGCCTTTGGAGAAGCTTTCGCCAAAGCTTGGTTTAAGTTACTTCACAGGGATATGGGTCCCAAAAGTAACTATATTACAGGGGACTTCAAAGATGTTGATTATAGTTGGCAAGATCCCGTAGAGTCCAGCCCAC
>TARA_B100001093_G_scaffold199351_1_pt1 | contig 23790 bp, 21 predicted proteins | sample TARA_B100001093 | Tara Oceans TARA_B100001093 (sample SAMEA2623116) | marine metagenome | biome: marine biome (ENVO:00000447); feature: surface water layer (ENVO:00002042); material: "saline water (ENVO:00002010), including plankton (ENVO:xxxxxxxx)" | depth 5 m | reverse complement strand
CTCCAGTTGAAGAAGCTCCTGCTGAGGAAGAAGCTCCAGTTGAAGAAACGACAGAGGAAATTAAAGTATCATTAAGTGAAAAAAGTCCATCTCAAATAATTAAAGACTTTGAAACAAAACAAATGAAATCAGATATACCTAGTTTTAGGCCTGGTGATACTGTTATTGTTTCAGTAAAAGTTAAAGAAGGCCAAAGAACTCGACTTCAAGCCTTTGAAGGTGTAGTTATGGGAGTTAGAAATTCTGGATTAAATTCCTCATTTATTGTTCGTAAAATATCAAGTGGCATCGGGGTTGAAAGAACTTTTCAAACTCATAGTCCTATGATTGACTCCATTAAAGTTAAAAGAAAGGGCGATGTTAGACAATCTAAGTTATTTTACCTAAGAGAAAGATCTGGAAAATCTGCAAGAATTAAAGAACGCCTAGAATAATATAATGCATAAATCGATTAAAAAAGATCCCTATCTTAGGGGTTTTCTTAATTATTTATACATTGAGAAAGGACTATCTCAAAACACGGTTAAATCATATAAAAAAGACATAGATAGTTTTCTTAGTTGGTCATACAATTTAGATAATTTAAATTTTGTTAATTTCCAGGAAGCTGAAATTAATAACTATATTTCTTTTTTATTTGAATCAAAACTGAAAAGCTCTTCAGTTAATAGAAAAATTTCATCTCTCAAGGCTTTGTATTTGTATCTTATTAAAAAAAATATTATTAATAATTCACCAGCAAGTGAAATTGTTACACCAAAACAGGAGAAATATCTTCCAATTTCAATGTCCGAAGATGAAGTAGATAAATTGCTTGCAAGCCCAGATCTTTCTATTGAAATAGAGGTTAGAGATAAGGCTATGATTGAAATGCTATATGCTACTGGGATGAGAATATCAGAACTGCTTAATCTTAAAATTATTGATATGGATATAAACAGATGTGTTGTTAAAGTATTAGGAAAGGGTTCAAAAGAAAGATTAATTCCATTTGGTGAATCAGCGCTTGAAGCATTAAATAGTTATTTTTCTGTTAGAAAAAATTCAACGTCAAAGGAAGTTTTTTTGTCTAATAGAGGTTCTAAATTGAGTCGAGTAGCATTTTGGAAAAGAATCAAAATATACCTTTCACGAGCAAATTTAAAAGAATCTATTTCACCACACACTTTAAGACATGCATTTGCTACACACTTATTAAATAGAGGCGCTGATTTAAGGTCGGTACAGCTTCTTCTTGGTCATAGTGACTTATCAACCACTCAAATATATACTCACATTGCAAAACAAAGACTAGGGGAAGTTTTAAAAAAACATCACCCAAGAGGATAAAATGAAATTTAAATTATTAATTAATAGCTTTCTTATCTTTTCTTTAACAATCTTTTCAGATGAAATTGAAATTAAAGAAAGTATATCTTCTATTCTGCCTCCTGGAACTCAAATCGAGGCAATAGAAAAGTCAGATTTCCCTGATATATATAAAGTTTATTATGGAGATGTTCAGCCAATATACGTTTCAAAGGATGGGAAGTATTTTCTATATGGAGACATGTTTGAAATAGCTTCATCTGAAATTATTAATTTAACTGCAGCCGATATTTCTAAAAGACGAATTCAGTTAATGCAAAACATAGGAAAAGACGAATTAATTTCTTTTATATCAAAGAATGAGTCTTATAGCGTAACCGTATTTACTGATGTAGATTGTGGATATTGCAGGAAACTACATGATGAAATTGAAGGTTATAATAAAATGGGTATTTCAATTCATTATGCTGCTTTTCCAAGGTCAGGTATTGGAACTGAAGCTTTTACAAAGATGGTAGGGGCTTGGTGCTCAGAAGATCCTAAGAACTCGATCACTAGTTTAAAGAATGGAAAAAATCTAAGATTAAATTTCTGCGATTCTCAACCAGTAGCAAAGCATTATGCAATTGGACAGAAACTAGGTATCAACGGAACACCTGCAATAATATCTGAAGATGGTGAGTTATATCCTGGTTATTTTTCTCCAAAAGATTTACTTGATAAACTAAAGAGTTGAAATGAATAAATTAAGAATCGGTATATGCGGCTGGGGTAATGTTGCCACTGGACTTTTTAATACGATTGAAAATAATAACAAACTTATAAATTCTAATGGAAATTTAGATATTGAGATTGTTGTAATTGGAGCAAGAAGAGACAATCCAAAATGCGACCCAGGAGCAACTAAGATTGAAAGAGATATTTTTGATGTTATAAATCATGATATTGATGTTCTCATAGAGTTAATAGGCGGAGTTGATGTAGCAAGAGAGCTAATTCTCAAGGCTATAAAGAACAAAAAACATGTTGTGACTGCCAATAAGGCTGTCTTATTCCATCACGGGGATGAAATCTTCAAAGAAGCAAGCTCTAACGGTGTTCAGGTATTATTTGAATCATCGGTTTGTGCTGGAACGCCAATAATAAAAATGCTCTCTGAGGAGTTATCTGCAAATAAAGTTACTAAAATTGCTGGAATGCTTAATGGCACCTCAAATTTTATATTATCTAATATGGAAGAAGGTTCAGATTTTAGATCAACTCTAGAATTGGCACAAAAAGAAGGATACGCTGAACCTGATCCAACTTTTGACATTGAAGGAATGGATGCAGCTCACAAAATTGGAATACTATCTTCACTTGCATTTGGAACATGCTTGCCCCCAAAAGATTTTTATATAGAAGGAATATCAAATATAGAAAAAATTGATTTCAAATATGCAAAAGATATGGGGTTTACAATAAAACATCTTGCAGTTTCAAAATTAAATAAAGATAAAGTTGAATTAAGAGCGCATCCAGTTTTTATTAAAGAAGATTCATATCTAGCAAATTTAAAGAGCGTTAGAAATGGCATAGAAATAGAAACTGACTTGCTAGGAACTCTTCATATAGCTGGCTCGGGCGCAGGCCAAGAATCAACTGCATCAGGTGTTATATCTGATTTAGTTAATTTGGCAAACTCAAATAATAATATTTCAGAAGTAGATTCTAATAGCAATATAGAATTAGTTGATTTTTTAAGTCTAAGTTTTCAATATTATTTCTACATTGAAGCTCTAGATGCTTCTATAACAATTGACTCAATTACTTCAACATTTGATGAAAAGAATATCGGTATCGAGTTGATTGAACAAAAGGAAGCCTTGAAAGGGGAAAGCTCAACTATTGTAGTTATTACAGATCTTTTTGCTGAAAAAGAACATGAAGATTTATACGAAAATTTAATAAATCTCGATTCTGTAAATAAAGTAAGATCAATAAGAATAGAATCTAATTAGACATGCTTTTTCATAGCACAAGAGGCAAGGACAGGGATAAAACTTTTGAACAAGTCCTTATGCAAGGACTTGCAAAAGATGGTGGCTTATATATGCCAAATACTTGGCCTCAAGTAGATATAGATAAATTAAAGAATTTTGATAATTTCATTGATGTTGCCAAAGAAATTGTTCCTTTATTTACTGGCTCATCTTTCAATAAGGCTGAGGTTGAAAGGCTTCTTGATCGGACTTGGCATGACTTTGATAAGAAGGATTTAATAAATATTTATGAAATTAATAAATCTACCTCAATATTAGAATTATTTCATGGACCGACTGCCGCTTTTAAAGATTTTGGGTTGCAACTTGCAGCTGCTTTTTTCAATAAAACCCTACAAAATCAGAACAAAACAGCCCTAGTATTTGGTGCTACCTCAGGTGATACAGGCTCAGCTGCAATTGATGCTTGCAAAGAATTTAGCTTGATTAAAAGTTTTATATTGATACCTGAGGGGAGCATGTCTGATATTCAAAGAAAACAAATGACAACTGTTGATAAGGATAACGTTTTTCCCATTTTGGCTAATGGAACATTTGATGATTGCCAGGATATTGTTAAGAGAGGCTTTAATGAAAGGAATTTTTTAAAAAGCAATCAGTATTTGCTTGCTGTTAATTCTATTAATTGGGTAAGAATTGTCGGACAAATATGTTATTACTTTTATGCTTCCCTTAAAGTAAATAAACTATCAGAATCATTAAATTTTTCTGTTCCTACAGGAAATTTTGGAAATGTTTTTGCATGCTATGCTGCTTTCAAAATGGGTATGCCGCTATCTAAAATTGTTGTAGCTGTAAATTCTAATGACATTCTAGATAGATTTTTTAGAAATAATGACTACTCAAAGTCCGAAGTAAACGAAACCATTTCGCCAAGCATGGATATCAGTGTTGCAAGTAATTTTGAAAGACTGCTTTATGATTTTTATCTTAATCGAGATTCAGATCTATGTTCCAGGCTATATTCAAAATTTCCAGATGAAGGCATTCAAATCAACGAAGCTATTTGGGATAAATCTTCTGATTTATTTATGAGTTATAGCTCTGACGATATTTCTACATCCGAATGTATGCAATTTTATTATAAGAATTTCAATTACGTAATGGACCCTCACACAGCAGTTGCAGCAGATGCTGTAAAAAACCTTAAAAACAGTTTAAAGGGAAAAACTATAATACTATCAACAGCACACCCAGCAAAATTTCCATCGGCTCTTAAAAATGCTGGCTTATCAATAAATAATATTCCAAATAAACTAACTGAAGTATTAGATAAAAATGAAGTAGCGAAGAAATTAAATATAAAAGACAATTCAATATTTAGATTTATAAAAGAGAAAAATTTATAAATTATGGATACTCAAGAATTAAAATTAATACTTCAAGATCTTCAAAATAGAGTAGATGATATAAGAGATAACGCCTTTAAAATTGAATTGAAAAATAAACGACTAGCTGAGATTGAAAATCAGCTTACAAAAGAGGAGGTATGGTCAGATTTAGATCTATCTCAAAGATTAAGTAAAGAAAAAACCTCTTTAGAAAAGATTTTAGATTCTTATAAAATAGTTGCAGACAAAGTTTCCGATTCTCAAGTCCTTCTAGATGTATCAATAGAAGAAAATGATGACTCTTCTATTGATGAGATATCTAATGAAGTTACTGAAATTTCTTTGATGGTTGAGGAGCTTGAATTTAGCAGAATGTTTACCAACAAAATGGATTCTTCTTCTGCTTATATTGAGATTCAATCTGGTTCCGGCGGAACAGAGGCTCAAGATTGGGCAGAAATGCTTTTAAGAATGTACACAAAATGGGCTGAAAGCAGAGACTTTAACTCAAATATAATAGAAATATCACACGGTGAGGTAGCTGGAATTAAATCAGCGTCACTTTATGTTGATGGTGATTATGCATATGGTTGGTTGAGAACAGAAACAGGCATTCATAGGTTGGTACGAAAATCGCCATTTGATTCTGGCAATAGAAGACATACATCGTTTGCATCAGTATTTATTTCACCTGAGGTTGATGATTCCATTGAAATCAACCTAAATAAAGCAGACATAAGAACCGATACTTATAGAGCATCAGGCGCTGGAGGGCAGCATGTCAATAAAACAGATTCTGCAGTCAGGTTGACCCATATTCCAACAGGAGTTGTTGCACAATCTCAGAGTGATAGGTCACAACATAAAAATAAAGAAAATGCACTAAAACAATTAAAATCTAAGCTTTACGAGTTAGAATTACAAAAACAAAATGAAGAACAGCAACTTCTTGAAGATAGTAAGTCTGATATTGGATGGGGCAGTCAGATAAGATCGTATGTATTGGATCAGTCAAGAATAAAAGACTTAAGAACCAATCATGAGACTGGAAACACTGCAGCGGTTTTGAATGGAGATTTAGATGATTTTATGAAATCATCATTAAAAGCAGGAATATAAATGGATAAAGAAAATTTAGGTGGTGAAAAAGCCATTCTTGAAGAAAGAAGAAAAAAACTAGATGAACTTAGAGACAAGGGATCTGCATATGGAAATTCATTTAAACCTCAGAATAACGCAAATAATTTACATGATAAGTACGGAAATCTTTCAAAAGAAGAATTAACCGAAAAAAATATTAAGAATATATCTATAGCAGGTCGAATTGTTCTAAAGAGAGTAATGGGAAAAGCTAGTTTTGCAACCCTAAGAGATTCATCTGGAGACATACAAATTTACGTAACTAAGAATAATGTTGATGAAGATGTTTATGAAGATTTTAAGACATGGGATCTTGGGGATATTGTTGGCGTTTCAGGTTCTTTATTTAGAACTCAAAAGGATGAGTTAACAATCGATGTTTGGGATCTAGAAATGATTACAAAATCATTAAGACCAATGCCAGAAAAGTTTAAAGGATTGACCGATGTCGAGGCACGTTATAGACAAAGATACCTAGATTTAATGACAAATAATTCAACAAAAGAAGTTTTTATAAAAAGAACAAAGATCGTTGATTCAATGAGAAAAAAAATGAATGAAGTGGGCTATCTTGAGGTTGAAACACCCATGATGCATCCTTTAGCTGGAGGGGCTGTTGCTAGACCTTTTATTACTCAACATAATGCTTTGGGACAAGATTTATATTTAAGAATAGCTCCTGAGTTATATTTAAAAAGGTTGTTGGTTGGAGGATTTGAAAAAGTTTTTGAAATTAATAGGAGTTTTAGAAATGAAGGACTCTCAACTAAACACAATCCAGAATTTACAATGATGGAATGGTATCAGGCTTATGCAAGCATGCAAGATCAAATGGATCTAACACAAGATATTATTTTAAATGCAGCTGAGGCTGCAGGATGTAGCTTAGATATAGAATGGGATAATGTAAAAATTAATCTAGGAAATTTTAATCAATCAACACTTTCAAATTTAGTTCTTGAACATAATAACGATCTATCAAAGGATGACTTAACCAATCAAAAGAAGCTTCAGGAATTTTTAAAGAACAAAAAAGTAAAAATTGAAAAGAATTGGGGAGTTGGGAGAATGCTCTTAGAGATTTTTGAGGAGACAGTTGAGTCAAGTTTAATTGATCCTACTTTTGTAACTGAATATCCTGTTGAAGTATCTCCATTATCTAGAAGAAATGAAGACAACCCAGAATTTGCAGACAGATTTGAACTATTTATCGGTGGTAAAGAATTCGCAAATGGATTTTGTGAATTAAATGATCCAGATGATCAGGCCTCTAGATTTGAGGATCAAGTAGCTGCCAAGGATTCAGGCGACAAAGAAGCAATGGATTATGATCATGACTATATCACTGCTCTTGAGCATGGAATGCCACCAGCTGTTGGTGTGGGCATGGGTGTAGATAGACTTGTCATGTTACTCACAAATCAGTCTTCAATTAGAGATGTTCTTTTATTCCCTCAGTTAAAAAGCAGTTAATAAACAAATAAGAATAGATAACTTTACCATCTAAATTTATCAAAATTCTCTGGATTAGCCCAACCCTTAGAGTTATTCCAAGACCTTTTATTGTTGTAGGTTTTAAGATTGTAAGAAAAACACTTTAATTTATTAGTTTTATCTCTTAATTCGGTTTGAAGACCAAGTTTAAGCATCGTGTCATCTATTTCTTTATCTTCATTAAAGTTTGAAAAAACAACAATTTTTTGACTAAATAAATTCTTAATAATTCCGATATCAGCCTCAGTTGTTTTTATATCATCTAATACGATATATAAATCAAAATTTTCATTATTAACATTATTAATTTTTGGAGAGATATAAAGATTTTTTGTACTAGTTTTTTCTATTCTTTTTATAAGTTTCGAAATATCTTGTGAGGTGAGAATTTTTATAGAGTTGGGTTTCTCATCATCAATGATATTTGATATAAAGCTAAATAGGATCTGTTCTTTTTTGGTCATTTCATTAGATGTTTTACTGCCTCTTTTTCTTCAAGCAGTTCATCAATTGATATTTGGAATTTTGATTTTGCAAAGTCTGATAAAGTTATATCCCTTTTAATTTCTACAGTCCCATCTGCAAGCGTTATAAGAGGATATCCACAAATAAGGCCTTCAGGAACCCCATAAGAGCCGTCACTGGCGATAGCAGCACTAAAACATCCACCAGATGGGGTTGGATTCTCACAAGCTACAACTGTATCAATTGCAGCTTTTGCTGCAGATGTTGCTGAAGAGGCTCCTCTAGCATCAATTACTGCTTTTCCTCTTTGTTGAACGCTAGGAATAAATTCAGATTCAATCCACGACATGTCATTGATTAAAGAACTTCCTGTCTCTCCATTAATAAGAACATTTTCAGAATCAGGATACATAGTCGGACTATGATTACCCCAAATTATCATATTTGTTATTTCTGATATGTTTGTATTAGTTTTCTTAGATATAACTGATTTTGCTCTATTTGAATCTAGCATGGTCATTGCCATCCAAAGCTGTGAATCTTTATTGGCAGCATTTTTTCCAATAAAAGCATTTGTATTAGCTGGATTCCCAACTACAAGTATTTTTGCATCATCTTTACCATGCTCACCAATTGCTTTACCTTGGTCCACAAAGATTCCACCATTTATACTCAAAAGGTCTGATCTTTCTTCTATTTTTTTTCCGTTGTAAACAATTCCTCTTGGGATGCTTCCAACAAGCAAAAACCAATCCCCGTCTTTTGATGCTTCTTTAAAATTATCTGTATAAGTAACTTCGCCCATATTTGGAAAATAAGAATCTTCTAATTCCATTACCAAGCCTTTAAGTTTGTCTACAACCTGAGGAATCTCAACTAGTGTTAAATCTACCTTTTTATTTCCAAAGGTTCTTCCATCCACTAACCTCGGTATTAAAGAGTATGCTATTTGACCTGCTGCGCCTGTTACTACTACTTTTACTGATGAGCTCATATTTTCCTTATTGAATAAATAATTAGTAATTATATTCCTAAATTAAAATCTAATCTCCAATTTTCTATCATAGTAAATAACTTTCTTTTTGATTAAAATAGTTTCAATCTAAAAAAATACTCTTGGAGAAATAAATATGACAATAAGATTTGATGATAAGGTTGCAATCGTTACTGGTGCAGGTGGGGGTATAGGAAAACAACACGCCCTTGAACTTGCAAAACGAGGCGCCAAGGTTGTTGTTAATGATCTAGGTGGTAGCGTTGATGGAAGCGGGGCTAGTGACGCAGCAGAAGAGGTTGTTGAGCTTATTATGGCTGATGGAGGAGAGGCTATATCTAATGGTGCAAGCGTGACTGACCTAGAAGCTGTCAAAGGAATGGTTGATCAAACTATGAACGAATGGGGCAGGGTTGATATTCTTGTTAATAACGCTGGTATTTTAAGAGACAAGAGCTTCCATAAAGTTACTCTTGAAGACTTTAATCTTGTTATGGGTGTTCATTTCCAAGGAAGCTTAAATTGCACACACACAGTTTTTCCAATAATGAGAGAACAAGAATACGGCCGAATTATATTTACCAGCTCTTCAAGTGGAGTCTTTGGTAATTTTGGTCAAACAAATTATGGGTCTGCCAAAATGGCAATGGTTGGATTAATGAATACACTTAAAATCGAAGGTCAGAGTAAAAATGTTTTTACAAACTCCATAACTCCTGTTGCATATACAAGAATGACAGAGGGCCTAATACCTGAAGATTTTGGTAAAAACTTACAACCTGAGTATGTAACTCCAGCAGTAATATATTTAGCTAGTGAAAATGCCCCTAATGGAGCCATAATGGCTGCGGGTGCAGGCGTTTTTTCAAGAATATTTATTCATGAAACTATGGGTGTTTCATTGGGTATGGGCGAAGATATGACTCCAGAAAACATTCAGGCAAATTGGGATAAAATCTCAGATATGGAAGATGCTAGAGCCCTTCAAAATGGTGGAGAGCAAACCCTTAAGTTTTTTGAGTTAATCAATCAAAAGTAGAAGAAATATGCGAAGAAATTGGTTTTTCCAAAGATTCTTCTAAATATGAAGATTGTATAATTGAGCTAGTAGCCGAAACACTGTCATTGGAATAATAAATTGCTTATATTGAAAAGCTAGGTCTTTCAGCGATAGTATTTATATAATTGCTGAGATTTTTATAGTCATTAATATCTATTTTATTAAGCCTTACCAAAAACTGAAGAGAGCTAACAGTTTGTATATCAGCGTATGAAAATTTATCACATGCAATAAACTCTTTTCCGCCAATCACCTCTTCATAGTAGCCTAATGACTTTACTGCCAATTCTCTTTGGGCTAAACCAAATTCATTGTTCTGATTTTCTAATGCGCTCATATGAGGATGAGTGTGTCTAAAGCCATGCATTAGAGGAAGCATTAACTCAAAAGATACTCTTGAGTACCACATTTCAATTTCTGCAATCTCCATTGGGTTTTCACCAAATAGATTAGGTTCAGGATGTAAACATTCAAGGTATCTGCATATAGCTGTAGTTTCAAGTATTACTTTCCCATCATCTAAGACAAGGGCAGGTATTCTTGAGTTTGGTGCTATTTTTTTGTACTCGGGAGTCTTGTGCTCCATTTTTCCAATATCAAGGTTCTCAACTTCGATGTTTTCAATACCTTTTTCAGCAATGAAGATAAGAACCTTTCTTGGACTAGGTGCAACTGGACCTGAATATAACTTCAAGTTTTATTCCCAGTTAAGAGCGCCGCCAACTTGATATTCAGTAACTCTTGTTTCAAAGAAATTTTTCTCTTTTCTTAAATCAATAATCTCTGACATCCAAGGGAATGGGTTGCTAACACCGGTAAACTCCTCATCTAAACCTATCTGAGTAAGTCTTCTATTGGCAATGAACTTTAAGTATTCTTCCATCATCGCAGCGTTCATACCTAGAACACCTCTTGGCATAGTATCCCTTGCATATTGAATTTCTAATTCAGTACCTTCTAAAATCATCTGAGCAGCTTCAGATTTCATTTCATCATCCCATAAATGTGGGTTTTCAATTTTAATTTGATTAATGACATCAATACCAAAATTAACATGCATAGATTCATCTCTTAAAATGTATTGGAACTGTTCTGCTGTCCCTGTCATTTTATTTCTTCTTCCCATTGATAGTATTTGAGTGAATCCACAATAAAAGAAAATACCCTCTAACACACAGTAGAATGCAATAAGATTCTTCAGAAGTTGTTTATCTGTTTCCTCTGTTCCTGTTTTGAAATCAGGATCTGATATCTCTTGAGTATACTTTAGGCCCCATGAGGCTTTTCTAGCAACACACGGAACTTCTCTATACATATTAAATATTTCACCTTCATCCATACCCAATGATTCAATACAGTATTGATATGCATGAGTGTGAATAGCTTCTTCAAGACTTTGTCTTAGGATATATTGTCTACATTCTGGGTTAGTAATTAATCTATACAAAGCAAGAACAAGATTATTTGCAACAAGCGAGTCTGCTGTTGAGAAAAAACCAAGATTCCTTTTCACAATAACTCTTTCATCTTCAGTTAAACCATCTTCAGATTTCCACAAAACAATATCATTTGTCATATTAATTTCTTGTGGCATCCAGTGATTAGCACTTCCATCAAGATACTTTTGCCATGCCCAATCATATTTGAATGGAACAAGCTGATTTAGATCTGCTTTACAATTGATCATCATTTTTTGATCAACCTGAACTCGACCAGCGTTTGCCATCATTTCATCAAGTTCCTCCATGCCAGCTGTTTCGTCTAGATTATTAACAGCTTCTCTTGCTGCCGCTGCTCTAGATCCTTCACTAATATCTGCTAACTTAGTTGGTACTGCTGTTTCAGCTGGCTGAGGAGGTTCTGATTGTTGGACTTCTGCTTTTGGAGCAGCCGCCTCTTTTTTAACTTCCGGTGTTACCGGTGGAACTGAATTTTCTTCTTTTCCGTATTCATCCCAATTTAACATATTTTTTCTCCATAAAATTTATTGACATGCCTCACAATCTGGATCATCCAGCGAGCATGCATCTGGAACAGGTGCTGGTGCACCCAGTTCGTCATTCGAAGCCTGACTTGCATCAGAACTTACTGCGTTAAGTTTTCCCTGTTGTACTGTTGATTTTTCTGTTGATGTTGCTGCTATTGATCTTAGATAATAGGTTGTTTTTAAACCTGAATACCAGGCCATTCTATATGTAATATCGAGCTTTTTACCATCAGCATTTCCAATGTAAAGATTTAATGATTGAGCTTGATCAATCCATTTTTGTCTTCTGCTTGCAGATTCAACAATATATCTTGGCTCAACCTCAAATGCTGTAGAAAATAGTTTTTTGACATCATCTGGTATTCTTGATATTTCTGAAAGACTACCTTCAAAATATTTAAGGTCATTTATCATTACATCATCCCAAAGATCCATCTCTTTTAGTTTTCTGACTAAATGTGGATTCACAATTGTAAATTCTCCTGATAGGTTAGATTTAACATAAAGATTTTGATAAGTCGGTTCAATTGATTGAGTAACACCAGTTATATTTGATATTGTTGCTGTTGGTGCTATTGCCATAACATTTGAATTTCTCATACCATCTTTCATAACTTTCTTTCTTAAAGTTTCCCAATCCAAGGTTTCTGACCTATCAACATTTAAATAATCCTTTCCTCTATTATCTTCAAGTATTTGGATAGAGTCTTTTGGTAGTATTCCTTTGCTCCACAAAGATCCATCAAATGATTCGTAGGCTCCTCTTTCTTTTGCCAATTCTGTTGACGCAAGAATAGCGTTATAGCTTATTAATTCCATACTTGTATCAGCAAATTGAATTGCTTCATCACTGCAGTAAGGAATATTTTGAAGGTATAAGGCATCTTGAAACCCCATTAGACCAAGACCGATTGGTCTATGCTTAAAGTTTGAATTTTTTGCTGTATCAACCGAGTAGTAATTAATGTTTATTACGTTATCAAGCATCCTAATAGCAGTTGAAACGGTTTGTTTTATTTTTTCTTCATCCAGCATTCCATCATGCATGTGGTTAGCAAGATTTACAGAGCCAAGATTACAAACAGCAATTTCATTATCTGCGCTAGTATTTAAGGTAATTTCAGTACATAAATTCGATGAATGTATTACACCTGCATGTTGTTGTGGCGATCTTAAATTACATGAGTCTTTGAATGTTATCCACGGATGACCTGTTTCAAAAAGCATTGTTAACATTTTCCTCCATAATTCTTTTGCTGGAATTGATTTAAATTGATCCATCTCACCATTAGCTGCTTTTCTTTCATACTCTTCGTATTTATCTTCAAAAGACTTTCCAGTCAGGTCATGAAGATCTGGGGCTTCTCCAGGAGAGAAGAGGGTCCAATTTTTATCTTGTTCAACTCTTTTCATAAATAAGTCAGGTACCCAATTTGCTGTATTCATATCGTGCGTTCTTCTTCTTTCATCACCTGTATTTTTTCTTAGATCTAAAAATTCCTCTATATCCAGATGCCATGTTTCAAGATAACCACACATTGCTCCTTTTCTTTTACCGCCTTGGTTTACTGCAACAGCAGTGTCATTAGCAACTTTTAAAAATGGAACAACGCCCTGGCTTTTTCCATTTGTTCCTTTGATGTATGAGTTCATTGCTCTTACCGGCGTCCAATCATTGCCTAGTCCTCCTGCCCACTTTGATAACAAAGCGTTATCTTTCATAGCAGAAAATATTCCATCTAGGTCATCAGGAATTGTCGTTAAATAACAGGAGGATAACTGCGGTCTCTTAGTTCCTGAATTAAATAGGGTTGGAGTAGAGCTCATATAATCAAAACTTGATAATAATCTATAGAACTCGATTGCTCTTTCTTCTCTATTTTCTTCTTCAAGAGCAAGACCCATAGACACCCTCATGAAGAAAACCTGAGGTAACTCATATCTTACATCATCACAATGAATGAAATATCTATCGTAAAGCGTTTGCAATCCCAGGTATGTAAACTGATTATCTCTTGTATGATCGATCGCTTTTGATAACTTATCAAGATCATAATTTTTAAGCTCTGGATTTAATATATCTAGCTCAATTCCTTTGTCTATATAAGCTTTAAAAGCTTCAGGATAGTTTGATTCCATTTCTTGATAAGTAGATTCTTCTGCAACTCCTAGAAAATTTAATGCTTCGCTTCTAATTTGATCCATTAATATCCTAGCTGTAACGAATGAGTAATTTGGTTCTTCCTCAACCTTTGTTCTCGCAGACATAACTAGGCTTGTTCTCATATCAGCAATTGAAACCCCATCGTATAAGTTTTTTAATGCTTCATCGAGAACCTTTTTAACAGAAACCTCTTCTAAATTTTCACAAGCATCATTTATTAAGGATGCTACTCTTTCAACATCAAGCGGCACAACAGACCCGTCATTCTTGGTTATATTTATTTTAGGAGTATTTGAAACATCAATTTCTGGTATATCTTTTTTTCTTTCTTGTGTTCTTTCTGCTCTATACAAGATATAGCATTTTGCTACCTCTAATTCTTCTGATCTCATTAATTGCAGCTCAACTTGATCTTGAATTTCTTCAATATGAAGAGTTCCTCCTGATGGCATTCTTCTTTTGAAAACTTCGATAACATTTTCTGTTAGCTTAGTTACTTTTTTGTGGATTCTCTCGCTTGCAGCAGCATTTCCAGACTCGATTGCCAAAAATGCTTTTGTTATAGCAACTTTTATTTTGTCATCTTCAAAAGGAACAACTTTTCCATTTCTTTTAATTACTCTTAGTTTGCCTGGAGCTGTATTTTCTATTTCAGCAATTGATTGATTTATCTTTTTATTTTCTTCTTGTTGTTGTGTTTCCATTTTTTCCCCAATAATTCCCTTACTTGCTTGAGTCTTTATAAATATTTTTTTTGGAAAAATTTAAGTGATGTCTGCAGTACCTAAAACTTTTTCTCCTAAACACTAATATACTAATTGTGGACAAAGAATCAAGCAAAAAAACACAATATATTGTGACATTTTCATTTTTTTACACAATATAGTGTATATATGGTGTTTTTTTGCTGTTGGCAATAAGTTAATAAATTGTGGATAATTATTCCTGGAGAAAGATTATGAAAAATTATTTATCTATAGATCAGGGCACAACAAGCTCCCGAGCAATTGTTTTTAATTCCAACATAGAGCTAGTTAGAGATTCTCAAAAAGAATATGACCTGAGCTTTCCAAGCGACGGATGGGTTGAACTTGACCCCTTGGATGTTATAGAAACAGTCAAAGAAACTATTACCAAAGTTTTGAACGCAAACGAGCAGATTGAAGCTTGTGGAATTACTAATCAAAGAGAGACAACCATTGTTTGGTCCAAAACAACAGGTAAGCCAATCTATCCTGCTATTGTTTGGCAAGATAGAAGGACATATAGCTTATGTGATAAATTAAAATTAGAAGGATACGAAGACCTTGTATCAAAAAAAACAGGATTATTATTAGATCCTTATTTTTCTGCAACTAAAATAAAATGGATATTAGATAATGTAAATGGAGCAAGATCTTTAGCTGAAGATGGCGATCTTCTTTTTGGAACAGTTGATAGCTATCTGATATATGAACTTTCAAAAGAAAAAAATCATTTTACAGATGTAACCAATGCCTCAAGAACATTGCTTTTTAACATTAAGACAATGGAATGGGATGATGAGTTGCTAGAGCTATTTAATATCCCTAAATCAATGATGCCGAAAGTTTTGGCATGTGATGATAATTTCGGAACTCTATCCATTAATCAACACAACATACCTATAAGAGGTGTTATTGGAGACCAACAGGCTGCATTGGTTGGTCAGGATTGTTTTTATGAAGGAGATATGAAATCAACTTATGGAACAGGATGTTTCTTGATGGTGAATACTGAGGAGAATCCAGTTACAGTAAAAGAAGGACTCCTAACAACAATAGCTTATGAATTAGAAGGTAAAGTTCATTATGCTATTGAGGGTAGTATTTATTCTTGTGGAAATATTATCAAATGGCTTAGAGATAAAATGAAATTTTTTAGTTCAGCTTCTGAAAGTGAACAATTTCTAGATCAAGAAGGTAATTCAAATAATGTAACTTTTTTACCGGCTTTTAACGGTCTCGGTGCTCCTTTTTGGGATTCAGATATAAGAGGTGGTTTTTATGGTATTACTCAAGATACAACAATTAATGATATGACTACGGCATCTTTCTTATCCATAACCTTTCAAACCAAGGAAATAGCTCTGATTTTAGAAAAATATAATATTGAAATAAGCAAGCTTCTTGTTGATGGGGGCATGGTTCAAAATAAAACCTTTTGTCAATTATTAGCAGATACTCTTCAAAAAGAGATTGTTAAACCTACAAATGTCGAATCAACTGCGGTTGGAGCATGTAAAGTTGCTATGATTGGCTCAGGAAAGGCCATAAGTAAAATCTCAAGCTCAAATAGAATATCTTTTAAGCCTAACAAAAGTCTAAAAGATCAATTTTTAATTAATTATAAATCTTGGAAAGAATATATTAGTAATTCATTAAGAAATTAATTAAGATCCATTCTTTTTGCAATTTCGAGTCTTTTAAGTTGACTTGTATCATGTGTAACCAAAACGCATGGGATTTTTAATTTCTCAATAACCTTCATGATTAGTATTTGAGCAGATTCAATATTTTCATAATCAAGATTAGAAAAAGGCTCATCTAATAATAGAAGAGAGGGCTTCATTAAAATTGCTCTAGCGATTGATACCCTTTGTTTTTGACCACCTGATAGCTCGTGAGGCATTTTTTTTAGATGATTTTTAAGCTTTAGACTTTCTACAACTTCACTATAAAAATCAGAAAGATCTTTTGATAGAGCGTATCTCATATTACTTTCAGCATTTATGTGGGGAAAAAGAGCAAAGTCTTGGAAAACATATCCGATATCTCTATTTTCAGGCTCTACAAAATTATTCTTATCATTAAGAACAATCCCGTCACAGACAACTGAACCAAGGTCTGGTTTTAAAAGACCAGATATAATATTAAGTAACGTTGATTTGCCAATACCACTAGCACCTCCCACAAGACCAACCTCGTTTTTATTAATTTCAAAGTCTAAATTTTTAATTAAAAGACTGTTATTAAAGGAAAAAACTAAATTTTTTACTATTAAGCTCATATTTATATAATTAATATATGTCAATTTTATATATAATGCTTCTGTTTTTTTATTCTCAAATGCTTAATCATAAAATAAATGTATACATATAAAATCTATAATAACATTGCCAAAGAGGGTATTGATCACCTTGAAAGTTTCGGATTTAAAGAAGAAAGTATTAATCCAGATGCATTATTAATTAGAAGCCATCTTCTCATAGAAGATAACTTCAATAATTCATTGAAGTGTATATGCAGGGCTGGTGCTGGAGTAAATCATATACCTATTAAAAAAGCGACAGAGAAAGGAATAGTTGTTTTTAATACACCTGGTGGGAATGCCAATGCTGTAAAAGAGTTGGTTATTTGCGGTTTACTGCTTTCATCTAGAGGAATAATACAAGGGCACTCATTCACTCAGTCGCTTAGCAACAGAGCCTCTGAGGAATTAACAGATCTGGTAGAAACAAATAAAAAAAACTTTAAAGGGACAGAATTAAAAGGAAAAACAATTGGAATAATTGGTCTGGGAGCTATTGGTTCCTTATTGGCGCAATCAGTTGATAGTTTGGGGATGAAAATTATTGGATATGACCCAAATATTTCAATAGATGCTGCATGGCAACTACCAAAAGAAGTAGAAAAAGCTGAAAGCCTTAAATATTTGTTATCAAACTCTGATTACATATCCGTGCATGTGCCATTACTGGATGAAACCAGAAATCTTATCTCAAAAGACATAATTAAATTTATTAAGACAGGAGCAAAGTTAATCAATTTATCAAGAGGTGCTATTGTAAATAATGATGATATTTTAGAGGCACTTCAGAATCATAAAATTAGTTGTTTTGTAACAGACTTTCCAACACCTGAAATGGTGAAAAGATCCAAAGAATTTTTAGATGTAATTTTACTACCTCATCTTGGAGCTAGCACCAAAGAGGCAGAAATAAATTGTGCAATTATGGCTGCTGAACAAGCAACTAGATTTCTTAAAGATGGGGAAATAATTAATTCAGTAAACTTTCCAAAAATTAAGCTTGGCAGAACAACAAAATATAGGTTAGTGATAGTTCATAAAGATGAGCCAGGAGTCATTGGAAGCATTGCTGGAGAGATAGCTGCACATAATATAAATATTGCAGATATGATTAATAAAAGCAGAGACGAAATTGCTATTACTGTTATGGATTTAGATAAAAATCCTAGCCAGGAAATAATTAATAATTTAAACAATATTTTGAATGTTTTAAATGTAAGAATGTGTAAATAATCACCTATATTTTTAAACATATGTCCAAAAATTAGCTTTATTTAGGTTTATTTAAAAAAACACTTGTCAACAGAAAAAAATAGTGTTATTGCAGATTGTATTATTTGTAAAGAAATAAGACATATTTTATGGCTTATTTTATATAAACTACTGATATAAGGTTATTTTATGTAAATTTGTATAAAATTTATACAACTACTTCAAAAGCCTTATTTAAAGCAGATTTATGTGGTATAAATAAAGTTATCCATAACTTTATCCACAGAAACTGTGGATAAAATTGATATTAAAAATGCAAAATTTAATTAACAATATTTCGGTGCCAAGTGATTGGCATATACAGCTTAAAAAAAATGGATACATTAATAGCATTGAGGAGCCAATTTCATTTTTAGAAAAAGAAATATTAGATGACAAAACAATATTGCCTCCAATTGAAGATATATTCAATGCATTTAAATATTGTAGTTTTTTGTCCACCAAAGTGGTTATATTTGGACAAGATCCATATTTCCAAAATGGTAATGCGAACGGCTTGGCATTCTCGGTTGATAAGCATCAAAAAATTCCGGCTTCTTTAAAAAATATTTATAAAGAAATAGAGAACGATGTAGGGCCAACTAAGAACAAAAACGGTTGCTTAATAAGTTGGGCAGAACAGGGAGTGCTTTTATTAAATACTTCTTTAACTGTAGAATTATCCAAACCAGGATCACATTCTAATATTGGATGGAATAACTTTATTTTCGATGTCATCAACTTAATCAATAACAAACGTAATGTTGTATTTATTTTGTGGGGTAAGCATGCAAAAACTTATTCAAGATTTATCACCAATAAAGATCATTTGATTTTGTTTGGACCCCATCCTTCTCCTCTTTCAGCTTACCGAGGATTTTTTGGATCAAAGTATTTTTCAAAATGTAACAGTTATTTAAGAAAGAATAATTTAGAAGAAATTGAATGGTGAGGTTCAGATAAGCTCTATAATATCTTTGCTTTTTTTAACTTTATCTATTTCATCTCTATTAATTATCGCGTTAAACACCTTGAGCTCATCTAATTTTATTATTTTTCCGACAATTTTAATTTTTTGACTTAATTCGTAACTATTATTAACAACGAGAGTGCAAAATTTTCTTCTATCAATTCCAAGATATTTCATTCTTGCAACAATTTCTTGACCTCTGTAACACCCTTTATCAAATGAAACTCTTAAGTTGTCATAGTTAATTTCTATTGGTCTATACTTTCCAACATCTTCAGGCCCCATTAAAAAATTACCTAAAATTTTATTGGCTGCATGCCAGTTTTCATAACTTATTAAATTTTCATGCTCAAAATCTTTATTTTCAACAGAAATCCCAACTTCAATATCTTTATTTGAAGAGTATGGGTATTCCATACCGTTTTTTAATGTAATTTTACCAACTACAACTTTATTACAAACATGCATTTCCACTCTGTGAAGTTTCGCAAACGGTTTTAATTCTTCAATAAGGGCATCTTTAAGAGAATCGTTGATGATCAATCTATACGCATTATTATTTTTATTTATTATAAAGTCAGACATGACTTGTCCTTTATGATTGCATATGGATGATAGCTGATATGAATTATTTGATAATTGTGAATGATCAGATGTTACCTGACCTTGAAGGAATTCATCTACTTTCTCTATATCACCATTCAATTCAATAGCTTTATATTCTTTAATTATTAAAGAACCATATTTTATAAAGTTATTATGTGTATCTTTTTTCAAGTAAAATTAGTGTTATAAAAATTATATTTTAAACCAATGAGCAGCGAAATAAACAGAATTCTATGGAAGTGTAGGCGAGGCATGAGAGAAATAGATCTTCTTTTGAGAGAGTTTTCAAAATCCAAATTGACAAAATTAAAGAAAGATGAATTGTTAACATTCGAAGAAGTATTAAGTTATGATGATCAAAAGCTGTATGACTTTATCTTTAAGAATCATACTCTTGATAATGATACTCACGAAAATTTTATAAATAAATTTTTAAAAACATTTACGAAACAAGGAAACTTTTAGGTTTATTTATTGTCAGAATGCATAGGAAGCATAATTATATGAAAAATAATTCAAATGATATTGATTCCCATTTAATTGAAAAAGTAAAAAAAGGAAACAAGGGGGCGTTTAATTTTCTAGTGAATAAATATTATCCAAGGGTATATGCTTCATTATTTTCTTTTACAAAATCAAAAGAAGACTCTGAAGATTTAGCCCAGCAAACATTTTTAAAAGTATGGCAACAAATCCAATCTTTTAGGGGCGATAGTGCATTCTTTACTTGGGTGTATAGAATTGCAATAAATCTCGCTAAAAATTATGTCGTGAGTTCTAGCTATAAAAAACAAAGAGTCAATACTTCAATTGAACATGCTGCGATTGAGATCGCTTCATATGAAAATATTGAATCTGTTTTGATGCACGACCAATCAATGCAAGAAATAAAGAGTTATATAAAAACAATGCCAGAATCGCTTAAAACAGCATTCACACTTAGAGAGTCTGAAGGCAAAAGTTATGAAGAAATCAGCATCATAACTGACACACCGATTGGAACAGTTAGATCAAGAATTTTTAGAGCTAGAGAATCTATAATTGAATTCATACAAGAGGAACTTATCGAAAATGAATGATATAAATGAAAAAATTTCAGCACTCTATGATGGCGAGCTTGATCAATCTGAGATAGATACTTTATTAGAAATCAGTTGCAATGATTCGTTATCTCAAGAAAAGCTTTCACTGTATGGGTTAATAACATATGCGGTTAACTCTGAGTCATATAAACCAGTGATTATTAATTCCAATCAAAATTTAAAGAAAAATATATTCTCAAATATATGGTTTTCGAACACATTAACTGCAGCTGCCTCCGTTCTTCTAACTTTGACAATTGTAAACAACTCTGACTTTTCAAGGTTGGATATAAGCACCTCATCATCAGATCAAATTTCATCGGCAATTAATAGCAAAGAAGCTAAAGAGGTCGCAATAAAATCAGAGGAAAACTTAACTGATTATGTTATGAAAGTTGTAAATGATCCAAATTTTATGAACTCAAATGAGTCTGTAGATTTAAGAAATGTTGGGTTCTCAATAAATTCTCCAAAGGGATATGTTTATTCAAAAGGAAAAGAAAATTTTAAGATACGTATTGAAAAAAATAATTTTGGTCTTAATAAAATAAGATATTGGAAACATGGCAACAAAAAGATATATCTTGTACCTATAACTAATAACAGAATTGTAACTATTTACGGTAACATATCTGATGCTACAGCCATTTCAATTGCTAAATCAATTAATTAAATATTAATATGTTAAAACTTAAATTCAAAAATTATTGCTTGATATTGCTGATATCTGTATCCCCCTTTATTAACTCTGCATTGCCTGACAAAATATCAGAGCTCGTAGAGGAATCTGCCCCCGCAGTAGTAAATATAACTGCAAAAAGAGAAGTTACACAAAATTCTTACGGTTATAGATCCTTACCACCAGGCATTCCACCAGAATTAGAAAGATTTTTTGGAATTCCAAGAGAATTTGAGAATACACCACAACAAAAAAGAGAAGCTCTTTCATATGGCTCTGGATTTATTCTGAAAGATAACTTTATTATGACTAATTTCCATGTTGTTGAAAATGCGAGTGAAGTAATTGTCTCACTATCAGACAGGAGAGAGTTTGTTGCAGATATTGTGGGAGTTGATCCCTTATCAGATCTTGCTGTGCTTAAGGTCAATGGTACGAATTTACCATCAGTTAATATTGGTAATAGCGATGTTTTAAGTGTAGGAGACTGGGTAATTGCCATCGGTACACCGTTTAGATTTGATTTTTCAGTTACTGCCGGAATTGTTAGCGCTAAAGGAAGAAGTATTCAAAATAATGACAGCATTGGAAACTATGTACCTTTTCTTCAAACTGATGTGGCTATTAACCCAGGAAATTCTGGAGGCCCCTTATTTAATTTAGATGGAGAGGTTGTAGGAATTAATTCTCAAATTTATACCAGAAGCGGAGGCTACCAAGGCCTCGCATTTGCAATACCTATAAATGTTGCTGTTGATGTGGCGGATCAAATCATATCTAGCGGTGAAGTCTTAAGGGGATACCTTGGTGTCAGAATGAGTGAAGTTGATAGTGATCTTGCTGATGCTTTGGGTATGAAGAAACCATATGGAGCTCTTATCAATGATGTTGAGGAGGGTGAATCTGCAGATTTAGCTGGGTTATTGCCTGGTGATGTAATTATAGAGTTTGATAAAAAACAAATTAAATTTAGCTCAGATCTTCCACATGTTGTGGGTCAGATTAAACCTGACACCCAAGCTTATGCAAAAGTTATTAGAGATGGTCAAGAAATTATTCTTGATTTTGTTTTAGGTGAACTGCCCGTAAACAATGAAACATTTATTCCTGCCAAAACTCAAACCTCATCCGATCCAATTGGCTTTATGGTTGCTGATATTGATAGAGAGAATCCATCTATGGCAAATATGCCAGATGGGGTCATCGTATCAAGGGTTAACCCTAATTCTCCTGCTTCTGGAAAAGTAAACAGAGGAGATATTGTTACAATGATTCAATTTAAAGGTAAGAAATATCAAATCATTGATGTTGTTTCTTTCAATACAACAATGGAAAACTTCTCCTCAGGTGATAAGGTTGCGGTGCATCTTTTAAGAGGTGGTAATAGATTTATTCGTTCTATAACTCTTAATTAGAACATATTATTAGATACTTATTTCTTTGGTTTGCTTGTAAAATAGCAGCAAATTATGAAGAACATTAGAAATTTCTCAGTTATCGCCCATATTGATCATGGTAAATCGACTTTATCAGACAGATTGATAGAGTTTTGCGGGGGCTTGTCCTCTCGTGAAATGGCAGATCAAATACTTGATTCAATGGATATTGAAAAAGAAAGAGGAATAACCATCAAAGCTCAAGCCGTTTCACTGAACTATGAAAAAAATGGTGAAAAGTATCTTTTAAATTTTATCGACACCCCAGGCCATGTTGATTTTTCATATGAAGTTTCTAGATCTCTCTCTGCTTGCGAAGGGGCTTTATTGGTTGTTGATGGCTCTCAAGGAGTTGAAGCTCAAACTTTAGCAAATTGTTATACGGCTGTTGAGGAAGGACTTGAAGTGCTACCAGTTATTAATAAAATTGATCTACCTCAAGCTGAACCCGAAAGAGTCAAATTAGAAATAGAAGAAATGGTAGGTATAAATGCTATTGAAGCTCCGCTTGTTAGTGCAAAAACTGGAGAGGGGATTGAAGATTTATTGGATAAATTAATTTCAGACATACCAAGACCTCAAGGAGATCCAAAAGCAAGCCTTCAAGCATTAATCATAGATTCATGGTTTGACTCATATCTAGGTGTTGTATCACTTATTAGAATAAAAAATGGAACTATTAAATTAGGACAAAAATTCCAAATACATTCTACTGGCCAAACTCATATCGTTG
>TARA_B100001093_G_scaffold66914_2_pt1 | contig 23808 bp, 13 predicted proteins | sample TARA_B100001093 | Tara Oceans TARA_B100001093 (sample SAMEA2623116) | marine metagenome | biome: marine biome (ENVO:00000447); feature: surface water layer (ENVO:00002042); material: "saline water (ENVO:00002010), including plankton (ENVO:xxxxxxxx)" | depth 5 m | reverse complement strand
TGAATGCACTTTGTGATGAGTTTTGTATCACTGGAGAGGGAGTTTTCCAAAAGAATTATCAGTGGTTTGTAAGAAAGTTCGTCGGTCAAATGGGTACTGAAAAAGTATTTAAAACTGAATCATTCACTAATGGTTATGTCTTTGCCTGATACTACAATGAACACTCAGTTACTTAATGTTCCAATCTACAAGAAACAACTTCCACAAATATGGTTGGAAGATGATCACTTCATTATCGAATCATCCTCATTCCGATATGTAATCACAGACGACTTAAAACTCTTGTTTAAACTGTGCCGACGATTTAAGTCTGACGCAATCAATCAAACTTACGCATTTTAATTCCAATGAACACATCTACAACAACAAACATCATCGATAGAGATGAACTTCAAAACAATTATGTGCAAGAGGTAATTGATGGTTTAGACCTAAAAGATTGTCTGGCAATGTTATATGATTATCTCTCAAATGATATTGACAAACTAACAGTTGATGAATTGATTGAAGATGTCCAAGAGTATTATCCTCATCTGCTAGACTAACACTTAATCCAACAATCTAGGCACGTTAGCATTGCATCGGTAAGTCCTAGATTAACAACAACCCCATTTACTAAACAACACTTTCTTATCCAAATGTTCAACCAACAAACTGCAATCGAACTCCTTAAGCAAGGTAACAACGGAAATGAAATCCTTTCTATTCTGGATGTGATTGCTGATGAAGATAACAAGGGAGAGATGGTAGATTATCAAGGTAATCCTACTCGCGTTTGATACAGTATGATTGACGTAAGTATGTTGCCTATGTTATACTAAGAAGATGGCATCTGAGGGGATTGGTTGTGGTGTCCTCCCTGATATGTGTAAGACCACCGATATATCCCAAATCACACCTTTTTTCATCGAATATATACAAAATCAAGGTGTTTTTCTATTAAAAATGTTATTTTAAATATATTTGCGTTGTTTATCGTTTTCCACAATGTTTTCCACAATTGTGTTGATTACTGTGGAAAACACCTTATTAAGTATACTCGGAAGCATCTCCTAAGTATCTCCGAAGACCCTCTAAAGACCCTCATAAAGGTCTTATCTTATTGACTATAAAGGTCTCTTTTAATGTGTGAATTTATAGTCATCTTGGCCCGCAGTCTATCATCACTCCGCCCAAAAGTCAAGAACCGCCGTGACAGTTTCTAAATAGGACTTAGGTCGCTAGACATATTTCCAATCTCCAAGTATAATAACAAGGTATCACAGAGGTTCTCCAATGTCTCCCACAATCTATCAGCAGGCAACGAAGAGTAAGTATCGCATCACCTTAGAGATTGATGCTCTGGGTGATTTTAATCCGCACGATATTGACTGGGATAAACTCTTCGGTTTGGAAGGGTCAGAACATTGCGAGGCATATATTGAGTCGCTAAGTACACCCGATACCTGGTGAGGTTTATTAACTGAAGCCTCTAAAGTGTCTCAGTAGTGTAGGCACACACGCAACCCACATGACCGCCACCTTTCAGACAAATCTCACCGACACACGTTACAACGGTTGGACAAATTACGAGACCTGGAATGTTGCTCTCTGGATTGGTAATGATGAGGCTCTGTATGATCTTGCGCGTGTTGCAGGTGATTATGAAACCTTCGTAGATGCGCTGCAGGGATGTATCACGGAGGACACATTTGAGACCCCTGATGGTGTTAAGTGGAATGACCCCAAAGTTAACATCACAGAAATCAACAGAGATTGTTACTTTGGGGTCTGATATTAGTGGGGGAGTTCTTGACAGTCTCCCCCGTATGTGTTAGGATGACAGTGTGAAATAACAGCGTTTTATGGGGCGCGGGGGGCGTATATAAAAAAGCGTAACTACCCTAACCTACAGATGTGACAAAACGCGAGAGTGATATCAAGTTGACTTAAAAATTTTTTTGATATGTAAAAAGTGCCTGTGAGGTCGATGTGAGAGAAAAAAATTTGCGGTTTGAAAAACGCCCTGAAAGGTCGTATTGGAATGTGCCCCGTGTAGTTTTCACGTATGTGACTGCGCGGGTTTTTTATAATGTGTTTATGTTATTATGGAGTGGTGTGGGGAAGTATCTACTGTTTATATTAGTGGGTATGATAGTAGTTGCGCTGTTATAGATAGTGAAAACCCTCGGAGGTATATTTTTGAAAACGGTTTACAGTATTTACATTAAGGATGAGTGTGTGTATGCCAATCTACCAGAAGAAATGTTTCAGGTTACTTGGGCACAACTAACTGGTATGGTAGGACTTATGAAGACAGAGTATACAGAGAGTGATTTAACGTATAGGTGTAAAGTGGTTGATTGACAAAGACTACATAATAGACTAGAATTGAACTGAAAGTAATTTCGATTTATGGCAAAAGGATTCACTGTAAAAGCAAAACCACCAACTGTTGAGAAGAAAGCAGATTGGGATATCGATGCGATCAAGGAAAGAATGCGTGGGAAGACTGTAGTATTTTGTCTTCCTGGTCGTGGGTGTTCTTATATCTTCTTAAAGAATTTCGTGCAACTGTGCTTTGATATGGTACAGAACGGAATGAGTATTCAGATCAGTCAAGATTACTCTTCTATGGTTAACTTTGCACGTTGTAAGTGTTTAGGTGCGAATGTATTACGTGGACCGAATCAGGTTCCATGGGATGGTAAGTTAAAGTATGACTATCAGTTATGGATTGATAGTGATATTGTGTTTAATAGTAATCAGTTCTGGCAACTATGTGATATGTCAATTGCAGAGGACGGAACTGAGAAAGAGATTGTCGGTGGATGGTATGCCACTGAGGATGGTCAGACTACGAGTGTTGCACATTGGTTAGAGGAGGAAGACTTCCGTCAGAATGGTGGAGTAATGAACCACGAAACAGTGGATTCAATCAGTAAGCGGCGTAAGCCATTCACTGTAGACTACACAGGTTTTGGGTGGGTGCTCATTAAGAATGGAGTCTTTGAGAACTTAGAGTATCCATGGTTTGCACCAAAGATGCAAGTATTTGAATCTGGGAGTGTGCAAGATATGTGTGGAGAGGATGTAAGTTTCTGTTTAGATGCGAAGGAGAAAGGGTTTGAGATCTGGTGCGATCCTCGTATTCGTGTAGGTCATGAGAAGACTCGTATTATTTGATCCCGTGAGGGTTTTATGTTGAGTTTTCTGTATGTAATACTCTTGACCGTCCTGCTCGTCTCGGGTATGATGGTTATGGGAAATAAAAATGCTAGTCAAAGGAGATTTTAATTATGGCAATGCTAAAAGATGGAAATTACATTCCAGGTAAACCGAAAAAGACTCGTCAAGGTAATTCTCAGAACACTCTGATAAGTGCTACGAGTCGTAATGGTGCTAAGAAGCGTTATCGTGGACAAGGCAAGCGATAATATAGAAGGGGACCTACGAGTCCCTTTTTTTGTGCCTAGATAAAGAAATATAACTTGATAATTATGGCGTGTTTAATTGCTAATCTTCCATCTATAGAAGTATGGGTACGTAAAGAATATCTTACTGACCATCAGAGTGGATGGGGTGAATTTGTAAAGGGTGTATGGGTATCAGTTAAGTCAATACCTGGTCGTGCATTTTATTTTGAGACTTATCTACCAGAGTATGCGGCAATGTACGATAAGTTGCCCATCAGCGCGTTTGTAAGCGACCCTGAGACGCCTAATCCTGATATGAGTCTACCTAACCTACAATTCTGGAATTGTATGGACTACGGGGTTGTATCGGTGGATAAGAAATTTATTGGAAGTATGGACTTTGAGTGTTATACTCGCGACCATGGTAATGTAAAAGGGACATATATTTGCACTATTGACAATTATCATCATGATCCTGACTATGTTGACTATGCAACTAGTGAAAATCCTGCAGAACACAAATCACATAATCTAATTGAACTTGAAAATGGTCAATATGCACTATATCCAAACAATAGATTACGTATTTTCGACAACAGCCTAACTCCTGTTGACCCCAAGATGCCAGATTTCAAGGTATCAACTCAATATTATCAAGTTGAGAATGGAAATGACAGACTTGGTATGGGACGTGAGGACGAATATTTCTGGAAAACAGCAAAAGAACGGGAAACTGCGGTTAATGCCGATGGTTTTAGTATAAAATTTAAAGATATCTCATCAAATCAAGAATAAATAAGTAAAAAACGTATTATGAGTCATCCACAACATCTCGACGGTTCTGTAGATAAGGGAAATTCATTCATTCAGGATGGAATGACCTTGATTACAGAGGTCGAAAGTGAAAAACATTTAAAAAAAGTGAGAGAAAAGCGTGCAATGGAGCAAAAACTTCAAGAGGTTCATGATCGTTGGTCATAATAATAAAATATCTCTAATAAATAACTCATAATTGCTGTACTAGAGTGCCTTTAGAAAGGGTTAGTAAAGGGTTTAAAGATATTAGTATGTCATTTCAGGTTAATCCCCTGTCTAATGACCTGATTGCCCTTAAAAATGAAAATGCAATTGCACGTTCAGTAAGAAATATTATTCTAACATCACCCGGAGAGAAGTTTTTTGATCCCAATTTTGGAACAAAAATTTCAGATTCTCTTTTTGAATTGTTAGACGATATTTCTGCATCAGCAATTAAGGACCAAATTCAATATTCATTAGAAACTTACGAACAAAGAATTAATCTTAGAAACGTAAGAGTTGAACCTGACTTTGAAAATAATGGATATGATGTAGAAATTGTCTATGACATCATTGGTGGTAACATAGAAGCTCAACAGATAAAATTTATTTTGCAACCAACTAGGTAAAATGCCGTTATCAAACTTTTCAAACCTAGATTTCGATCAGGTTAAACAATCACTCAAAGATTATCTTCAGTCAAATTCCAATTTTACGGATTATGACTTTGAGGGATCTAACCTATCGACCATTCTTGATGTTTTAGCGTATAACACATACATTACTTCATATAATGCCAATATGGTTGCTAATGAAGTATTCCTTGACAGTGCAACATTACGAGAAAATGTAGTTTCGATTGCACGAAATATTGGTTATTTGCCAAAATCACGAAAATCTGCAAGAGCAACGGTTAGTTTTTTCGTTGATGTATCAACAGTATCACCTGCACCTATTTCTTTGACCCTCAAAAAGGGACCAATTGCGACTTCTCAGGGAACTTTTGCAAATTCTTCGTTTATTTTCTCGATTATTGATGATATTACAGTTCCTGTTGCAAATGGAATTGCTATTTTTAATAATATTCCAATTTATGAAGGTCCACTAATCACTCAAAACTTCACTATTAATTCTAGAGACTATAATCAAAAGTTTATTTTACCAAATTCTGGTATTGACACTGATTTAATGTCAGTTTTTGTTAGAGATAGTGAAACTGCAACGGCGGCAGCACGTTATTCTAGGCAAGATAACTTATTTGGGTCTAATAGATTTGCAAAAGTATACTTTTTACAAGAAGTAGAAGATGAACGGTATGAAATTTTGTTTGGAGATGGTGTTTTTGGGTATAAATTAAATGATGGCAACATTGTAACGGTAAATTATATCAGATCTAATGGTGATAGTGCTAATGGAGTCAGTAATTTTACATTTAATGGTCGAATTACGTATCAGAGGAATGCAACAGAGTATACTGTAACCGATGGAGTTTCATTATTAACGACTGGCATCTCTTCTTCTGGTGGAGAAAATATCGAAAGTGTAGAATCTATCAAAAAATTTGCTCCAAGATCATTTACGACCCAAAATAGAGCAGTTACATCTTTAGATTATGAAACTTTAATTCCATCAAAAATTTATCCTGAAACAGAATCTATTTCTGTGTTTGGAGGAGAAGAATTAGTACCTCCTCAATATGGAAAAGTTTTTATTAGCATAAAACCTAAATTTGGAGACTTTTTACCAAATTTAATTAAAGAAAACATTAAACAAAAACTAAAAAAATACTCTGTAGCAGGAATTGTTACAGAAATTCTTGATCTTAAGTATCTTTATGTTGAAATTGATTCAAAAGTTTACTATAACTCAAATTTAACTCCTTCTTCTCAGCGGGTTTCCTCAATTGTACAGAATAATGTTCAAAAATATGCAGAATCGACAGAATTAAATAGATATGGTGCAAGATTTAAATATTCCAGATTTCAAAGAATTATTGATGACAGTAATCAAGCAATTACATCTAATATAACTAATATCAGTATACGAAGAGATTTGAGAGTTGTCTTAAACACTTTTGCTGAATACTCTATTGGTTTTGGTAATCAGTTCCATATAAAGAGTCTTGAAGGATACAACATAAAATCATCTGGTTTTACTGTTAGTGGAATTCAAGAGACTTTATATCTGGGAGATGTTCCAAATTTTGATAATTTAACTGGAGATTTGTTCTTTTTTACTGTTCCAACGCTAACTTCTCAAAATCCCAGTATCGTGAAAAGAAACGTAGGAACAATTGACTATGCTAACGGTGTTGTAACATTGAATCCTGTAAATGTAACTTCAGGAAAAATAGTTGATGGACAACCTGTTATTGAAATATCAGCAGCACCTAAATCTAATGATGTAATTGGTCTTCAAGACCTATATTTGCAATTAGATATTGGAAACAGCACTTTTGATATGGTAGTTGATGATATTTCTTCAGGTGTTGACTCTTCCGCATCTACATACATAACATCTTCCAGTTATGCAACTGGTAACTTAGTCAGATCTGGAGGAAGAGCAGGTACAACTCCCCTCGCAGAAGCGCGAGCAAGGGCAGGTACTAGAGCAACTGCTACAAGTGTATATAATACTGGTATTTCGCCTACATCTGCCACACAGCAGGCGAATACGCCGTCTCAAACACCAACACCTTCCTCGTCTTCGTCATATTCGTCATCATCATCTTCTTCATCATCTTCTTCCTCCTCATCTTCTTCTTCCGGTTCTTCCGGTTCTTCAGGTGGCGGTGGTTACAGCAGCGGATACTAATACTTAAATTAAAATGACAGAAAAAAGAGTTCAACTTTCCAAAATCGTTAAGAATCAAGTTCCTGAATATGTCAGGTCGGATTTTCCTCTGATATCTGAATTTTTAAGAGAGTATTACAGAGGACAGGAGTATCAAGGTGGTCCAATTGATTTGATCAATAATATTGATCAATATAATAAAATTGATTCTTTTACGAATACAGTATCTTCTATTAAGTTAGAAAAAAATATTAGTGCTTCTGATAATGAAATTGCAGTATCTTCAACTTCAGGATTCCCGGATGAATATGGACTTCTAAAAATTGAAGATGAAATTATTACATATACTGGTAAGACTGCAACTACTTTTACGGGATGTATTAGAGGATTTAGTGGTGTTTGTGAGTATACAGATATCAATGAATTAGATTCAGTGTTATTTGAAACTACTAATGCTAAAAGACATAAACGGAATAATGATATTATAAATCTTAGCGTTCTCTTTCTATCCGAATTTTTAAACAAAAAGAAAAAAGAACTTGCATTAGGGTTTGATGATAGAGAACTTAGTTATGGAGTAAATCAAAATACCTTTCTTAAGCAGATAAGAAGTTTTTATGCATCAAAAGGAACTGAAGAATCTTTTAAAATTTTATTTAAAGCTTTATATGGAGTAAATGTAGAACTAATAAATCCTACAGAGTTACTTTTTAGACCTTCAGATGCACAATATGATCAAGTAGAAAGTTTGGTAATTGAACCCACTCTGAACGCAGATAAGTTTGATAACATTGAAAATATTACTATTTTTCAAGATAGACCTTCAAAATCATATGCACCTATTGCATATTCAGAAAGAGTAGTTGGAGATAGTGGAAAAATATATTATAGACTTGATATTGATGCTGGATATAATAGGGATATTACATTTGATGGAGCAATTTATGGGGATTTTAAAACAACATCAAAAACTAGATTATTAAACAAGGTTTCTATAGGTTCAACAATTCTTGATGTTGATTCAACAGTTGGTTTTGCTAAAACTGGCAATTTGAGAGTTACTTACAGTGACGGAACATCTGGGAATCTATACTATGGTTCTAAAACAATTAATCAGTTTAGAGATATTGATTTCATCTTTAAAGAAATTGAGGAAGAAGAATCTGTATCAGATAGTAATACTTTTGCATATGCAACTATAGATGGTGAGCGTGTTGAAGGTAATATTTCTTCAATAATTAATTATGCGGATATTCCAAGTGGTTCTCTTTATAATAAAAAAGGAATCTTATCCAGAGTAAAAACCATTGGTTTCAATGGTGAAGGTTATAAATTTAATAGTTGGATTTATAATCATAAAATAACTTTTACAGTTAAGTCAATATCTACAATTGATTTAACCGATAATACATACTCACTAGAATTAAATAATAAACAATATTTTCATGATGGTGATATTATTGATGTAATTGATAATTCTGGGGAATTAATAAGATCTGAAATTAAGTCTATTGTTAGTGATACTAAAATAGACCTTAGATCAGATTCTGAATTAGATGTTAATAAAATCTATACTATAAGAAAAAGAATTTCAAAGGGTATTGCACCTAATTTTAAAAATATAGAAAATTACCATTCAAACGTTCAGAACGTCTATAATGATTCCAATAATAATATTTTAGTAGCATCTTCATCCATACCATCAAAAGGAATCTCTATTGGTTCCATTGATTTAGATATCAATGGAACTTTTGAAGGAACTGAAGTTTCATTTACTAAAAATCATGGATTAAATACTGGAGATAAAGTTCAATATTATTCTGAAGTCATTTCAAGAAATTTTTATGATATAAATGGAAATAAGCAAACTGAAAATATTGAGGGAACTAAATTATTTGATGCTGGTGCTTATTATGTCAGTAAGGTTAATGATACTACTTTAAAATTTTCTATTAGTAAAGAAAATATTTTCTTTAAAAAATATGTTACGTTTGAATCTACAACAGTAAAAAATAATAAGATTAGATTATATGATTATTATGATCAAATTTTACAGGACCAGAAACTTTTAAGAGAAATTCCAGTACCATCACAGGAATCCTCAAGTATTATTAAAACTCGTCCAGGAATGACTGGAATTTTAGCAAATGGTGTTGAAATTTTAAACTACAAGTCGAGCAGAAATATTTACTATGGAGAAGTTAAAAGTATTGACGTAATCTCTTCAGATAATCAATTTGATATCATTAATCCACCAAATTTAATCATTGAAGATTCTAACGGAAGAGGCGCAAGTGGTTTTCTTGGAGTTACGGGTTCTTTAGATTCTATTAATATTATTAGTAGAGGATTTGACTATGAAGGAACTCCTACTATTAAAATATCTGGTGGCAATGGAAAAGGTGCCACTGCTTCAGTAAATATGAAGTTGTCTGACCATATTGCTGAATTTGATAGTACTATTATTAATAAAACTACCAACACAATTGGATTTTCTACATTTCATAAATTTAGGAACTACGAACAAGTTACATATAGGACTGCAAATCAAAGAGCAATTGTAGGATTGACGACCAATGCATCATATTACGTTGGAGTTGCAAATTCTACTCATGTAAAACTTTTCAATACTCGCAATGATGCTGCTGCCGGTATTAACACCGTAGACTTAACTGGGAATGGTATTGGTAGACATAATTTAAAAGCACTCCTTAAGAAGCGTCAGATAGACTCTATTAGTGTCATTGAACCTGGTGAGGGGTATTCTAACAGAAAGACTACTTCTCCCCACGTAGGCATCAATACAGCGCAAAATGCGATCACGTCTATTAATCATGGGTATATCACTGGTGATATAATCCAATATTATGGTTCTACAGAAACTACACTAACAGGTCTTGATATAAACACTGATTATATTGCAACCGTTTTAGACAAAGATACATTCAAACTTTCTGTTCTTGGAGTCGGAAATACTGCGAATATATTTTTGAATAGAGGCGAATATGTTAATTTAGTTAGATCTGGAGTTGGTACTCATACTTTTAATCATCCACCAATTACCGTTACTCTTTCTGGAAAAACTGGTATTGGATCAGATTTTGTTGCTCAAATTCAACCAAGATTTAGAGGATTAATTGATAATATTCATATGAGTAACGGTGGAGTTGGTTATGGTGTTACTGATATTGTAGATTTTGAAAGAAATCCCGTTGTTCGTTATTCCGTTGGACAATCTTCTCAAATTAAAGTTATTACTAACAATGGCCAAATAACTAAAGCAATTCCTTTGAATAGAGGTCAAAATTTTACTTCTTCTCCAGATATTATTGTTGATGGGGATGGAACTGGTGCCGTATTAACCTCAACAATTAAAAGTGATGGTACACTTGATAAAATTATCGTAATTGAAGGTGGTCGTGGTTATAGTCCAGATAATACTACAATTCGTGCAGTATCTTTAGAATCTCTTTCTCAATCTAAATTGAAACCCAAATTGCAATCTTGGAAAATAAATTTATTCCAAGAAAATCTAGATAAACTTGAACAAGATGATGGAGTATTGACACGATCACTTACTAAAGATTATGGTATTCAATATGCTCACATTTATGCTCCGAGATATTTGAGAAGACTAATGGTTCCAAGTGACTCTGAAGGTAATAAGGCATATGGAACAAACGATATTCCTTTTAATAGAACAGAACTAGACTCGAAAAATCATTCTCCCATCATTGGATGGGCATATGATGGAAATCCCATCTACGGACCCTATGGATATTCTTTAAGGTCTGGTGGCATAGTTACTAGAATGAAGAGTGGATATATTGATGAATCTTCTCTTAAAGACAATAGACCTCCTAATTTTGCTTCTGGATATTTTATAGAAGATTTTACTTTTTATAGAGTAGAAGATGAAAGTGTTCTTGATGAAAATAATGGAAGATATTGCATAACTCCAGACTTTCCAAATGGAACCTATGCATATTTTTGCACTATAAGTGATCTTGTTGATGGTAGTGGAGTATTTAAAAATTATAAGAAACCTATTTTCCCATACGTAATTGGAGAAAATTACTATTCAATTCCAAGTAAATTTAATACTGAAAGAATTTCAAATCAAGATGATTTTGATTTAAATCAAAGTGATTATAAGAGAAACACTTCAGTATATAATTTCTTTGACAAAAATACAAGATATCCATACATTACACTTCCAAATGATCTAAAGCAAAAATTAACTACAAATACAGTTCGTAGAGGAAAGGTTGATTCTGTAAAAATATTAAGTGGTGGAGATTTATATAAAGTAAACGATAGATTAGTTTTTGATCAAACTAAATCTGGAGGATCTGGTATTGCTGCTAGAGTATCTTTTATTGAAGGCAAAAAGATATCAAGTATTGCATGTAGTACAGTATATAATAATATAGATCTTTATCCATCTACAAAAAAAGGCGAGTTTATTGCTATTGGAACAAGTCCCCATGACTATAGTGATAAAGATATAGTAACCCTTTCAAATTTTTCAACAGTAAAATCTCCATATAAAGGAAGTTATACAGTAACTGTTCCTGCAACAGAATGTACTCTTGTTGGTCTTGGAACAACGACTTATGCTTTAGATATTATTGGCAATAGTGGTTCTCCTGCATATCTGTATGTTAACAATACCAATTTTGATAAAATTAGAGAAAATGATATTCTTCAAATATCTGATGAAAAGGTTAAGGTTCTTAATGTCGAAAAACAATCAGGTAGACTTAGAATTCTCAGAGGTATTGATGGAACATCTTCACCAATTCACCTTGTAGGAACTGCAGCAACAATTTTACAAAATAAATTTTTGTTTAATTCTGATTATGACAATTCTTTTAAATTTAAATTAAATAGAGAAATTTATTTTAATCCTGTTGAATCTGTAGGATTATCTCCTAGTATTTCAAATCCAGGTTTAGGAGTTACTATAAGTTTTGCAAATCCTGGTACTGGAGCAACAAATGTATTTGTTTTACCGCAAAAAATTTATATAAAAGATCACAATCTTCAAACAGGTGATATTGTCAAATATAATAAAAATCGAAGTGATGCAGTTTCAATTAGTTATGAAGATACTACTACATCTATTGGTTTTGGATCTGATTTTATTGATGACAGAAGTTACTATGTTGCAAAATTTAATAAAGATTTTATTGGAATTTCTACAGTTAAAGTTGGTATTGGTTCTACAGGGACATTTGTGGGAGTTGCAGCGTCAACCAATAATATTGGACTAGTATATTTTGTCGGCGCTGGAAATAGTTCATATCATAGTTTTACTACTCAGTATCCAAAAATTACAGCAAATGTAGTTAGTAATAAAGTAACAGTTAGTACTGCAACTACTCATGGATTAAGTTCTGGGCATAGAATTGTATTTGACATTAAACCTAAGATTGAAAAAACTGTAGTTGTAAAATATGATGATTATAATAGAAATATTATAATAAATCCAAAAACGTTTGAACCTCTTGGTATTGATACAATTACCGGAATTGTTAACATTGAAGACCATGGTTTCTCGACGGGAGATAAACTTATCCATACTAGTGATAAAGCACTAGCGGCATTTAATCATAATACTGCATATTATTCAGTCAAAATTGATAAGGATAATTTTAAACTTTCGGAAACCTTATATAATTCTCAACTAGAGCAACCGATTACTGTTGTTGGTATAGCAACCACTACGGGAACTTTAAGTCCAGTTAATCCTAAAATTGATGTTGAGGGATATAGTATAGTTAAATTTGACTTATCAGATGAATCTTTAAAGTATACTTATTTTCAAAATGACTATCCTGCATTTGATTTAGATTTTTATGAAGATAATACATTTACAAAACCCTGGACAAAAAATTCAACAGATACTGAATTTAAAGTAATAAAAACTGGAAGAGTTGGTCAAGATTCAACGATAATTTTAAATGTTGATGATACCACACCAAAAGAACTTTATTATAATTTACTTCCCAAATATACTCCTGGAGTTCCACTACAAGAATCTAAAAAAGGTGTATATCTTGATAAATCTGTATCTGGCGCAGGTTCCATTACAATTATGGATAGTGCGTACTCAGGTTCGCATAAAGTAACAGTTTCTACTGCTACCAGCTTTACTTATAGTTTGAGTAAAGTTCCTGAAAATGATTTATATACTTCTGATAACGCATCATTATCGTATATAACTGATTGTACTCATACAGATGGATCAATCACTGAAATAGAAATGCTGAATACTGGTGAAAACTATAAGGTTCTTCCTGGATTAACTACAGTTACAACTACAAATGGTTTTGGATCCGTATTAGAACTGCAAAGTTCTGATATTGGAAAAATTGAAGATATCGAAATTACTGATTATGGATATGATTTCCCATCGGATCAAACACTTAATCCAATATTTTTCTACTCACAATCTTTACGTATTACTCCATTTACTTCTATTGAATCTATTGGAATTTCTTCTCTTGGTAGAGGTTATCTTGACGCTAAAAATTTAATTGTTGTTGATGGAATTACTGGTAAAATTGTAGAAGATATTGATCTTAGATTTAATAGTAAAGAATCTAAAGTAGAGATTCTTAAGAATACTTATGGAATGAATAATGTTCTACCAAAGATTTATCCGATTAAATCTGGTGCTGGTGTTCCAGTTGATGTCGGTCCTCTCAGTAATGGTATGGTATATGATCCAACAACAAGAACAGTTGCAGCAACTATAAAAACAGAATATTCTACTGGAGATTACTATCCATTTGTTGTTGGTGAAAAACTGATGGTTGAGGGATGTAATCCTGGTATTGGTTCTTCTGAGCGAGGGTTTAACAGTTATGAATATAATTATGATTTATTCACCATTACTGCGGTTGATCCTAACATTGGTGGAGCAGCAGGAGTTGTTACGTTTAGTATTGGAGATCAATTAGGGACTGGATTGAGTGTTATTGAATTTGATAAAATTGCATCTACTCCAAGATTACTTCCTCAAAGAGATTTCCCAATTTTTACTGTAGATATTAAACAAAATAAATTTATTGTTGATGAAATAATTAAATCTGGCAACAAAACAGCTATAGTTGAAGATTGGGACGAAGAATATTCAATTCTCAAAATTAACTCTACTGATGAATTTATTGCAAACGAAAAAATTACTGGAGTTACTTCAAAATCTAGAGGATTAATTGATGAAAATATATTCCCATTCAAAGCATATGGTAAGTATGGAAGTACTATAAAAAGAGACAAGGGATGGAAGCAAATTGCAGGTTTCTTGAATAATGACCTTCAAAGAATTCCCGATAATGATTATTATCAAAATTTCTCATATTCTCTAAAATCTACTGTACCTTTACAAAAGTGGAATGATCCAATTTCTGCAATGACTCACGTTGCAGGTTACAAAAAGTTTGCTAATTATCAACTTGAATCTTATCAAAATCAATCTTCGTTTACAACTTCACCAACTAAAGGTTCTTCATATGTCAATTTAATTAAAGACATTGTAGGAGTAATGGATATTAATTGTGTAAATGATTTTGATTTAGTAAGAGAAGATTATGCTGAACTTGGTGATGATTTAATTTCAACTAATATAATTTTTGAATCTAGATTCATATCTTCTTTTGATGAAGCAATTGGTAACAGAGTCTTGGCGATAGATGACATTAGTCCTTACTTTAACCATAGACCAAGAACAGAAGAATATGTTGACCTTGACGTATTTAACTTAGATAGTCATAGATTTTTAAGATACATTGTCCTTGCTAGAGATAAGAGATTTACTTCAGAAAGACAAGTATCAATCTTTGATGTAATTCATGATGATAATTATAGCTACAGTAACGAATATGGTATAACTAATACCACAGATAAAACTCTAGGTTCTCTTGATTTTGGTATTTCGGCAGGACAAGGTTTTGTTAGATTTTATCCTGTAGATGAAAAAGTAGATTTTAATGATTTTAATATTTCTTATATTTCTTACAAAATTGACGATGAATTTGCTGGCATAGGAAATAGTTCTTTTGGTGATATTGCTGTAATCAATACATCGAGTACCAAATTTAATAGTGTTGGAACTGGAGTTACTATTGTTTCCATTGGAAGCACGTATAATGCACTATCTGTTATGGTTTCTATTAATCCCGATAGTGGTTCTCAAAATGAAGAATTTGCATTCACACAGTTAAATTTACTTCATAATGGAACGGAAGTGTATAATCATGGTGATGATGGTTTTGGACAGTTATTTACAACTCTTGGTAGCAGTCCTGACAACGTTGGATATGGAACTTTCTGGCAATATCTTGATAATAATAATATTATAGTTGAATTTATTCCTAATGCAGGAATTGGAACAACTGCAGTAATTAATACTATTCAGGTTGGTCTCGCACAAACTGCAACAACAGGAATTTCAACTTATAATATGAATCATGCAAAACTTGAAGCTAGATCTACTAACATTCCATCTTCAGCATCCCCAGGAATCAATACTATTAGTGGATATCGTTTTATTGAAAATTCGGAAGAATATCATGCTACTAAGTTATATGTTAACGTTTCTGATAAAACAAATAATGAACATGAATCTTTAGAAATAATTGTCGTCGAAACAATTGATGCTGTTGGTGTTAGTAGCGAAAGTTACATAGTAGAATTTGCAGGTCTACGCACCTCTTCCGGTTTGGGTACATTTGGTGCAGAAATAGATTCAACTGGTTTTGGATTAAATGTACACTTTACTCCAAATGCAAATATTGAGACTGAAGTTAATGTTTTAGCTCATCACCTAAAGTCTGCTTCAAGTGATGATGTTGATACTCATCTCGATTTTACAAATGGAGTTATTACTGGAGATAGAGATGATTATATTGGAACATTTAATGCAGTTAAGACTGACTTTGATCTAACTCACGATAAGCAAGACATATTCGAATTTTGGTTTGATGGGGGCAATGTTGGAGTAGTTAGCGTAACAGATAATATTATTAAGTTACCAAATCATTTCTTTATATCTGGAGAAAAAGTTAGTTATTTTAGAAATGATATTAATGACAAATCTTCTGCGATTGGCATTGCTCAAACATTTATTACTGGAGTTGGTCAAACAACATTACTTCCAAATGATGGCGAAAATTTATTTGTAATTAAAGTTGATGATGATACTATTGGATTGGCAACAAGTCCTCAAGCAGCTCTTCTTCCTACCCCAACATTTATAGATTTCACTACGGTCGGGAGTGGAACTTCTCATAGATTATTGACAACCGATCAAAATTCTAGAGTTATTGTAACACTTGATAACTTTATTCAAAGTCCTATTGTATCTACAGCGATTACTAGTTCACTTAGAGTTACTGCTCTTTCTACTACAGATATTCTTGAATTTGTAGGTGTTACATCATTCTTTGGTGGGGATGATATTAAAATTAATGATGAACTTATGAAGATTACTGGAGTTGGCGTTGCTGGCAGTGAAACTAGAATTAGTGTTAGAAGAGCAAGACTTGGAACACGGTTCTTAAACCACCCCGCAGGATCTTTAATTACTAAAATTAGTGGAAATTATAATATTACCAATAGTACAATAAGTTTCTCTGAAGCACCTTATGGTCTTGAACCTGTAAGTGATCCTAATGTTTCTAGCGAAATTGATTGGCAGGGAGTTGCAAAAGGATCTACGTTTAGTGGAAGAAGTTACATGAGAGGTAAAATTACTTCGGCAACAACTGATACATATACCAATAATCATGTCTTCCAGGATATATCTGATAGATTTAATGCTATTAATTCAATTTTTGAAATTCGTGATGATGATGGAGTTCCAATTACTGGAATTGCAACTAATAATGCAGTAATGTTGGTGAATGGAGTTTTCCAACTTCCAGGAGTAACAGTGGACGAAGATTATCGTCTTGATGAAGTTGCTGGAATTACTAGTGCGATATTTACTGGTAATCCTAAAATATTATCAGAAGATGTTGGTATTAGTAGTTTCCCTGTTGCTGGTATTATACAATCAATTGGTTCATCTGAAGGTTTTGGGTATCAACCACTGGTTTCGGCAGCTGCTACGGTGTCTATTTCGGGTCTTGGAACAGTAATTTCATTTAACTTTACTGGTACTGGCACCAACTCTTCTATAGGCAATACTGGAAGTGGTTATAGAAATAATGAGTTTCTAGAAATTTTAACAGAAACAAATCACATAGTTTCTGCTGGTACAACAGAAATCTTTATTGATAACCAAAATAGTGTATTCGGTATTCTTAATGAAGTTTATGACGGGACGAATACTTATATTGGTATTGGTACAATTAAGAAAGCATCTCTTTCTAAAGTTGCAAGTATTGGAGTTGGAAACACTTCAGTCAATCTTACTATAGGCAATCCAACTTTACTTGATATTCCCTCCGGAACTCAGGTAAGCATTGGAGTGACACTTCCATATGGTATTGTTAATGTTAGTGCTGCTACGAGTAATATTAGTTCAGGAGCAGTTTCTGGTCTTACATATAATGTATTGGATGCAGATTATGATGGTACAACTGGAATTCTGTCTCTAACTATTCCAATAGATCATGAATTAAATCAAGGCGATTACATTACGATTAATGATAATAGTCTAAGATTTACTTGTAGTAGTGACAATAATACTAGGGTTAAAACATACCCCAGACCAAATCTTGATACAAATTCGTGGAATAGACCTTTAAGGCTTGAGGATGTTTCTGGCGAAAATATACAAACCTTTGTTGGTTTTTCAACCTTTGTATATTTTAATATTTCAGATGCTACATATGATCATAATACTGGAGACTTAGAACTTACAATTGGTAGTCATAATTTAGTTGTCGATCGAGGTATATCTCTTGAAACTGATTCATTAACCTTTACTTGCGCTCAAGATAGTCATGGTTCTAATCACACATATCCTAGAGCGACAGATCCTGCAGCAAATACAACTCTTGATATTTCTGCTGTAACTGCCACTACAATTACTGTTAATGTCGGAACTAATCCAGCTACTGTTTCTGCTGGTATTCATACATTTGTAAGTGCTACATCAAATGCTGTTCGTACTGGTGGTCAATATACACATACATTTGTTTCTTCCGATGAAGGTGCTATTGTTAGTACGGCAACTACATCTATTCAGCATATTGGTTTTACAACTGTTATAACTGGAACTGGTAATATCTCTACTAGCGTCAATATTACTAATCCTGGATTTAATCTTAACATTGGTATTGGATCTGATACTGTTCTTCCTGATATTATATTTGATGAACCATTACCATATTCAAATATTCCTTTAGTATATTCAGATGAAAATACTCTAACGGGAGTCGGTACTCAAGCAAGAGTTAATGTTGTAGTTGGAAATGGGTCTAGTGTTGTTTCTTTTGAATTTACAAATACTGGATATGCATATGGAAATGGAGACATTTTAACTATTCCAATAGGAGGACAAACTGGTATTCCTACTACAGGTTCTTCAAACTTTGAAGAATTTAAACTTACTATTGATAAAACTTTTGACGACAACTTTAATGGTTGGAGTCTTGGAGAACTTGAAGTTTTAGATAATGTTAATGCTTATATTGACAGTAAGAGAAAACTCTTCCCGTTGATTAGAAATGGCGAAAGAATTTCAATTATAGCATCTAGAGGATCTAAGATTGATCCAGCACAATTATTATTGGTGTTCCTGAATAATATTCTTCAAGTTCCAGGAGAATCTTATTTATTTGCTGGGGGTAATAGAATACGTTTTACTGAAGCACCTAGAGTTGGTGATTTCTTAAGAATTGTTTTCTATAAAGGAAATGGAGCTGGAACTGATGTTGTTACTAAAGAAGTTATTGAAACTGTCAAGATAGGTGATGATCTTAGAATAAAGTCTAATGATATTAGATTAAATGAAGATCCTAGAATTGTTAATGATATTGTTACCACAGACACTGTAGAGACATTTCCATATTATGGTCCAGGAAATACTAGTGATGTTGAGTTAACTAGACCAGTAGATTGGTGTCGTCAAACTGAAGATAGAATAATTGATGGTCTTGTAGTTTCCAAATCAAGAAAATTCTATGAACCTAATATTTTACCGTCAGCAAACTTAATTAAATCTGTGGGTATTGGTTCTACTGTTTTCCACTTAGATACTGCCAGACCAGTATTTAATCAAAATAATGAAAATACTACGTCATTACTTTTCCAAGATAAAATCAAGATACATCAATTAGTTGAAAAGCAATCTGCAACCGCGACTGCAACAGTTTCTGCAGCAGGAACTGTTTCTTCAGTTGCAATAACAAATGGTGGAAAGGGTTATGTGAATATTCCCAACGTAAGTATAGCAAGCATAACTGGTGTTGGTATTGGAACAACTACAACAGCATCTGCTAGTGCTACTATTACCAATGGAGTTGTTACCGGCATTACAATAACAAATGCTGGTGGAGTTGGTTATTCAACATTATCCACTCCAAAGGTCTTAATTTCTCCACCAGAATCGGAAAATTTTGAAGAATGTAATGTATACTACCCAGGAGGATATCGTGGCGATTCTGGAACTGTTGTTGGATTTGCAACAACAGCAATTGGAGCAGATACATTTGCGTTATTTGACCTATACATTCCAGCAAATGATGTTGTATTTGGTCTCAATTCCTTTACAGTTGCAGAAAATGGTACAACTCATAAGTACACTCCCGGAATCGGCATAACAATTACTCAAATTGATGTTGGTGATGCATTTATTCTATATAATTCAAATATTGGATCTGCAACTACATCAATAACATCTTATGATGGCGAAGGTAATGTTTTAGGGATAAGTACTTCATATCTTGATGGAGTTTATGAACCGGTAGAAGTATCAACAATTTCTAAAGTTATTGGTGGAATAGGAACAGCAGTAGTAAGAGTGCGTGCAAAAGTTGATAATCCTCCAGTAGGATTTGATTTTGATGCTAATTTTAATGGAACTACTGGAATGACAACATCTAACTATCAAGGTTCATATAGTTGGGGAAGAATTTCTGTGGAGACTAGACAAACTGCTATTGGATATAGTGCATATAATATGCAAGGTATTGGTGGAATTTCAACATCACCTAATATTTTAAGGTCTGAACCACTGAGATTCGTAAATTATGGATAAACGAGATAATATCTCTAATAAATAAAGAAAAACTGTGGCAAAATGTCTGCAATAATTACTGATCAAATTAGAATTTTGAATGCTAAGAATTTTCGTGCTGGTGTTGTAACCAGCACTAATTCTTATTACACTTTTGTTGGTTTACCAAATTCTACTGATTATGATTCTAATTGGGAAACTTCACCACCTTCTCCAAGAGATAGTTTTGATAATGAAAATAACCATTGGGATTCTATGCTTGCAATGAAGAAAATTACTTCTTCAGATATTATGCACGTTATTCCAAAAAGAATTTGGTCTTCTGGTGTGAAGTATGACATGTATCGTCATGATATTAATGTTAATAACACTGCTGCAGTTTCAAGTTCTACAAACCTATATTCGTCATTTTTCTATGTAATGAATAGAGACTTTAGAGTCTACATCTGTTTACAAAATGGAACTAGTCCCGATAACCCAGCAGGAAAACCATCTCTTGATGAACCACTTTTTACTGATTTAGAACCTAGAATTGCTGGTTCTAGTGGTGATGATTATATTTGGAAATATTTGTATACGTTAAGTCCTGCAGATATTATAAAATTTGATTCTACTGAATTTATGCCCGTTCCCAACAACTGGGAAACTTCTTCGGATAATGCTCTTGTTAGAGATAATGCTGTTGGGGGGTCTATCAAGATTGTTACAGTAACAAATAAAGGTCTTAATATAGGAGCAGCAAACTTACAATATAGGGATGTTCCAATTAGGGGAGATGGTATTGGTGCTCAATGTACTATTACTGTCGATGAGAATTCTCAAGTTAGTTCTGTAGAGGTTTCTAACCAAGGTAGTGGATATACTTATGGAACTGTAGATTTAGTTGCAGGAGGTGTTCCGACAGGAACTACTAGACCAACATTTGATGTTATCATTCCTCCACAAGGTGGTCATGGTAAAGACATTTATAAAGAACTTGGTGCATCAAATTTATTACTATATGCAAGAATTGAAAATGATACCCAAGATCCAGATTTTGTTACTGGCAATAAAATTGCAAGAGTTGGTATTGTAGAAAATCCTACGGAATTAGGTTCTTCAACAATTTTAAATAAATCAAAAGCAAGTGTTGTTGGTGCATTAAAGTTAGTTGGAGCAGGGTATAGTACTGCAGAGTTTGTAGCAAACTCATTTATTTCGCAAACAATTTCTCTTGGGACAACTGCTTTTGGTAGAGTTGTTAATTATGATCAAACTACAGGAGTTTTAAAATTTTGGCAGGATAGAAATCTAGTAGGTTTTAATACAGTAGATGGTACTGATATTATCAAACCTAGATATGGATTTGATTTATCTGAGTTTACAAGTTCACCTGATGTGAGTGGAAATCTTACAGTTATTCCTGATAATGGAACAAATTCTTCATTGTCAATTGATAGTAGTTATACGGGTGTCTCTACAGTAATAAATAATAGGACATATTATTTTGGAATAGAGTTCCAAGACGGGATTGCGTTACCGGAAGTTCAAAAACAATCTGGTAACATTATTTACGTTGATAATAGACCTTCTATTATTAGATCGTCAAATCAAAAGGAAGACATAAAAATTATTTTGCAGTTCTAAAGGATTATGCCACAACAAACTAATCTCAACGTATCGCCATATTTTGATGATTACGATCCGTCTAGTGATTTTCATAAAGTATTATTCAAACCTGGTTATCCAGTACAGGCAAGAGAATTAACATCTCTTCAATCGATCTTACAAAATCAGATCGAAAAGTTTGGGCAGCACTTCTTTAAGGAAGGATCAAAAGTAATTCCAGGTAATACTGGATACACTCAGCTTTATTATAATGTCCAGTTAAATAATACCTTCCAAGGTGTTCCTGTTGCTGCTTATGCAGATCAACTTGTAGGTCTAAAAATTACAGGTCAACAGTCTGGTGTAACTGCTGTTGTAGATAGTGTTCTTCTTCCAAACGATTCTTCAAATGGAAATTTAACACTTTATATAAATTATTTAAATTCAAATACATCAAATAATGCGACCGAGCAATTTTTTGACAATGAAGAATTAGTTTGTAGCACATCAATCAATTCCAATCTTTTAGGAAATTCTACAATTCCCGCAAATAGTCCATTTGCAGTAACTTTTGTACAAAATGCAAGTTCTATTGGTTCTGCATTCCAAATTCAACAAGGTGTATACTTTATTAGAGGTCATTTTGTTCAAGTAGATACGGAAACTTTAATTCTTGATCAATACACTAATAGACCAAATTATAGGATTGGTCTTCAAATTAGAGAAGAAATTATAACTTCCGATTTAGATGAAAGTCTTAATGATAACTCTCAGGGGTTCAATAATTTTGCCGCACCTGGAGCAGATAGACTCAAAATTTCTGTAAGTCTCTTCAAAAAACCACTTGATGATTTTGATGATAATAATTTTGTCGAATTGGCAGTTATTGAAGATGGGGTTTTAAGGACTCAAATTAAATCTACAAATGGAGGATCAAATCAAGTATTCCGTGAAGATTTAGTTGATACACTTGCACAAAGAACTTTTGATGAGAGTGGTCATTACGCAGTAAAACCTTTTGATGTATCTGTAGTAAACTCTTTAAATAATAATCAAGGAAATGGTGGATTACTCTCTGCAGGAGATTTTACTTATGGTGGTTCTTTAGCATCTGAAGATTTAGCTATCCTTAAAGTATCTTCAGGAAAGGCATATGTAAAAGGATATGAGATTGAAACTACAACTCCGACTTTTATCGATCTTGATAAACCAAGAACTACAAGAGATGTAGATGGTGAGTCATTATCATATAATACCGGAACAACATTAAAACTCAATAGAGTATTCAGAACACCAAATGAAATTGGCGTTGGTAAGACCTTTGTTTTAAGTTTGAGAGATTCTCGTTGCGAAGAAGTTCAGGATTCTGCAGTAGCTCCTGGGAACGAAGTTGGTGTTGCTAGAGTATATGACTTTAAATTAGAGTCTGGTTCATATTCTACAGATAATTCAAATACTAATGAGTGGGGTCTTTCCCTATTTGACGTACAACCATTTACACTCATTACCCTAAACCAAGCACACACTTTAACTGTTCCTACTTTTATAAAAGGTGCAAATAGTGGTGCTACTGGTTTTCTTAGAGAACCTGTCTCTACATCTGCTAATATTATTGTTTATGATAGAAATGGATCGTTTATTGAAAATGAACCATTAATTTTTGACGGTGTTGCAAATGGTAGAGTTGCCATTGCAGTTACAGAAAAATCAATAGCAGATATTAAATCTGTTTTTGGAACCGATGATGGGTTAGTTGGTATTAATACTTTTGCGGGAGATGTTGTTCAAACTAAAGCATTTAATGTTGGTGTTGCAACAGTTAGTGATGTCGGAAATGTTCAGAGTGCAAATCCAAGATTTTTAGATAATGTAAGAGTTGGAGATCTATTAACATATTCTAATCTTGATACCTCAAATGATAAAACAATGGTTAGAGTAACTGCAGTATCTAACATTGGTGCTACTGTAACAGCTATTCATACTGTTGCTGGTGTTGTACATGGTGGTTTGCACTTATCTGGTGCGGTCAATGTTTCTGAT
>TARA_B100001093_G_scaffold519876_1_pt1 | contig 23810 bp, 15 predicted proteins | sample TARA_B100001093 | Tara Oceans TARA_B100001093 (sample SAMEA2623116) | marine metagenome | biome: marine biome (ENVO:00000447); feature: surface water layer (ENVO:00002042); material: "saline water (ENVO:00002010), including plankton (ENVO:xxxxxxxx)" | depth 5 m | reverse complement strand
CTGTTGTTGCCGTCGCATTTGAATTACCCGGTGTTGAACGATAAATTGTAATTATACTAAATGGAACACCCGCTACATTTCTTTTTCTTAATCTCATTACTCCATCATTACTAACAGCAATTTTGTGTTTATCTCCTACCCACATTGAACCTTCGCCTACAAATATATCATTAAATCTTTTATCTACCGAACCTAAATTTAATGTTTTATCTGTTTCTGGAACAATAGATTTTTTCAATACTATATCACTTGTTGTATTGGATGTAATAGAACCAACTTTAAAATCTATGGTTTGTAATACTCCACTAACATCAAATAATTCTGTAGGTGTTTGAGTATTTACACCAATTTTACCATCATTTTTAATAATCATTCGTTCACTACCTGCCGTTACAAACAATAATCTATCTTCGTCTTGTCCAGGAGCAGATTCAGCATTTATAAAAGTATCCTTATCAATATCAACAACATCTCCAAATTTCTGCCAACTTATTCCATCACTACCTTCGAAAATAAGAGTTTCACTATTATAACGAATAGCTCCCTTCGCTGTTGTTCTTTGTGATGTTTTTCCATATGGTATTATTACAGAATTAGTTGAATCTAATTTTATTATACTACCACCTGTTTGTGTTCCGGGTGTTGATGTTGCTGTTTCTGTTTTACCTCCTATAGTCAACATATTTGAAGTAATATCAGTATAAATTGCCTTATTTATGTTTCCACCAGCTTTCAATAATCCATCAACTTGTAAATCATTAGTTGTTTTTACTGTACTAGTCGTTCCACCTATTATGATATTATTCACATTCACATTTTTGAATATTTCTTTATCTTCATCTATTTGTGTTACTATATTACCACTAAGTTCTAATGTTCCCGGAATATTTATAGTTGTTGAACCACCTCCTAGAGTTAATTTTTTATCACCCATATTCGCAAAAATACTTTTATCTTCTACCATATCTGATGTTATATCTCTTTCACACTGTAATTGTCCCTTTATTGTTGTTTTTGTTCCAAAATTTGCTATTTGTATATCACTATTTTGAACATCAGCAAATATTGTTTTCACTTCATTATTATTACCAATAATTTCATTATTGACTTGTAAATCACCAGCAACAACTACTGTACTCTTATCCGTTCCATTAACACCACCAATAGTTATCTTTTCTGATGTTATTCCTGTAAATATATCTTTTGATTCATCAGCATCAGTCAAAATATCATGTTTTACGGTAATATCATTTCCTACTTCTACATTATTACCTAATTTTATTAAACCACCCAATCCTCCAATAGTAATCGTATCTGTTCCTATGTCGGTATATATATTGGCTGCTCTATTTGAACCAGCCATTAAATCAGCATTTACTTGGAAATGTTGTTTTGCAACCACTTTACTTGCTGTTCCAGAACCACCTATCATTATATTTCCATCAACCAAATCTGTATATATCTCTTTATCTTCATCTTGATCCGATATAATCTTTCTATATACTTTCAAGTCATTCTTAATATTTACATCATTTCCTAACGTCACCGTACCACCTGAACCTCCTATTTCTACATCATTATCCACACCAGTATAAATCTCTTTATTTGTATCTGTTTTTGATACTATCTTTCTTGTAACTTCCAAATCATGATTAATTTGAACTTTACCAGCATTACCACCTATTAATACATTACTATCTGTAACATTAGTAGCAAATATTTTCTTTGTAGTATTGGTTGCTGAAATAATATCTGATGTAACTTTTAATTTATTTCCAATTACTGTAGTGGTTCCACCACCACCAATTGTAATATTGTGATTATTCGTAACATCTGTAAAAATTTCCTTATCTTCTTGAGAACCACCTTTAATATTTGTATCCACCTGTAAATCACCTGCTACAACTGTCGTTGAACCTACAGCCCCTAATGTAATCGTTTTACTTGTTACATCACCATATATCATTTTATGATTATTACCACCCGCTGTTATATCCGCATTTACTTGGAAATTATTATTTGCTATTACGGTTGCTGCACTTCCACCTATAGTAATTGTCTTTCCACCATTACCAACATCCATAAATATCTCTTTGTTTTCATTTGTTCCTCCTAAAATATTTGTATCCACCTGTAAATCACCACCAATAACTGTTGTTGAACCCTCCGCACCTATGGTAATATTTCTACTTGTTACATCAGTAAATATCTCTTTATGTTCATCTGTTCCTGCTATTATATTATTATCAACTTGTAAATCATTTCTTATCATTACCGTACTATTTGTGCCTCCTATCTTAATATTACTACCCGCAACATCTGTAAATATTTCTTTGTTCTCATCAACACCAGCTAATATATTCGTATTTACTTGTAAATCACCACCTGTTATTACTTTACTACTTGCTCCACCAATTGTAATATTGCTTGTTGTTACATCTGTCCATAAATCTTTATTAGCATCCAAATGCGACATTATATTTTGTTTTATCTTTAAATTACCACTCATATCGATATGTCCATCATTCACATTCATTGTTATCTTTTTATCATAACCATCCAACACATGAACATTAAATTTATCCATTGTAAAAACTAATTTTGGATTTGGAATTGGATGTTGCGAACCCACATAATGTTTTATCACATCATCATTTCCTGTTGCTGGACTCGATGTATTATCAATTTCAATATAAGTATCTCTATCATAATCTATCATTTTATCGAAACTTACCCATTCACTTCCATTATAACCTTCAAATTGATTATAAGCCGTATCAGTATTTAATCTAATATAACCAAAATAATTATTTGGATAAGCACCATTTGTTGGTGGTCGTTGTAATGTTGAACCTTTTGGTATTCTAATCGCACCATTATCACTTATATCTACTATCACATTTGCTTGAACATGACTACCACTTACATCTAATCCTATTGCATGTTTCCCTGATTGAAATAAAACATGTCGTTTCTTTCTATCGGAATATGTTACTACAGCTGTTCCTTCCACCTGAGAACCTGTAATCACTTTACCCTGATTATCTACGTCTGGAGCACCTGGTGTTAATTTAACCCACGCTCTATTTCCAAATGAATCTACACTAACACCTTTAAATAATCTTTCCTGACTATTATATCGTATCATTCCTAAGTATGTATCATCATCTGGCGAAGGTCTTTGAACTGTTGTTCCTACTGGAACATGAATAGCATCCGTTCCACCTACCCATAAACCTATCGGAGAATTATTTACTCTAATACCTACTCTACCTAATTCATCTATTCTCATTCGTTCAATACCTGCTGTTACAAACTTTAATTGATCATTATCTATCTGATGACTATCTTCAGCACTAATATACGTGTCCTTATCAATATCCATTACACTTCCTAACTCTCTCCAACCTGCTGGACTATTTTGTTGAACACATCCTTCAAAATTATTCGTATCTTTATTATATCTTACTGCTCCCAATTCATCATATATTCTTTGTCCTGTTGTTCCTGATGGTATTACTAGAGTATTATTAGAATCAAATTTAAATCTTGTTTGACTTGAACCAAAAGTTATCGTACTAGCAGATATATCTGTCCATACATTTTTATCTTCTTCTTCAACTGTTGTTATATGACCACCTAATTTCAAGTCATTATCTGTTTGAATATTATCTAACCATAATTTACTCTTTGTTCCTATTCCTACTGTCTCACCAGTTCCATCGTATGTCGTATTACATAATACAAAACTACTATATGGTTCATGCCATCCTAAAAATTGATTACTACTATCTCTTAAAATAGTAAAACCTGATGAAAAATTAGCATTCGCATTCTGACCTATTCCCTTATTCAACAATATCACATTATCACTAATATCCATATTTCTAGTATGAATAAATGTTCTTGTTCCTCTTACAGTCAAATTACCTTGCATAATTACATCATTTGCTACTTCCAAATCATTACCTACCCACAATTTACTTGATGAACCAGCAATATAAATATTACTACTTGATACATCCGTCCAAATATATTTATCTTCATCTGCTGAACCCTCTTGACTTAATATATTTGTATTCACTCTCAAATCCCCTCCTATAATCACGGTTGAAGAACCACCACCTATTGTTATCCTATTTGTTGATACATCTGTAAATATTTCTTTATCTTCATCTATTCCCGCAATCATATTCCCACTAACTTCTAATGTTCCACCAATAAATGTTTTACTATGGTCACCACCTATATTTATTGTACTTGTAGTCAAATCAGTAAATATATTTTTATGTTCATCCACATCTGAATACAAATGTCTTCCTAAAAACATATCACCATGTTTATTCACTGTTAATATATTACCATCCACCTCTTCAGAACCTAGAGCTAATCTTGTATCGCCACTCACACTCGCCTTATAACCTAATGCTATACCATGATTTACACTGTCTATAGTATTTAATCTACCTAATGCAATCGACTCATTACTATTATTTTTTATTACATTCGAATGACCAAAAACCATTGTTATTATTGAATTGCTTATATCATTTGATTGACCTAACGCAACGTTTGTATGTCCTCCTTCTATTTTATTGCCTGCACCACCTATTAACGATTTATCAGATGATTTTAAACTATTTATCACACCATAAGCCATTCCAGCATAAATATTATTCACAACATTCTGTCTACCATTTATAAAACTTTGTTTGGAATCTGATACTGTATGTGTTGAACCTGATATGATTACATCACTACAATCGGTCACAATATTATCACTTCCAACTACCATATTATTCAATCCACCTTCAACTTGATGACTTTTACCCGATACTAATAAATTTGTTCCACCACTTATATCTTGTAGATTTCCAAATACAGCATTATTAGTATTAAATCTTGTATTATTTGATGTTCCCATTATAAAAGATTGATTATCCTTACTCACTGTATTGGTTAAACCTACTATTAATGTTTCTTTGTTATTATTTGTATCATTTTGTTTACCTACATTCAAACTATTTTTCTCACTTCTCAATTTATTACTTTCACCAATAACTAATATATTTACACTACCACTTATATCTTGTTCATTACCGCCGATAATATTTTGTAGTCCATTGTATTCTTTATTTTTATTACCAAATACTGCTGTGTTTTGTGTATTTCCGCTTACATCATGTAAATAACCAAATACTACATTGTTGGAACCATCTACCACTTTATTTAAATAACCAGACACTAAACCATTATTTGTAGTTACTACAGTGTTTTCGAGACCAAAAACCACTGATACATTATTTCCAGATAAGTCATTGATTTTCCCCGAAACCAACACATTTTTATCATTCGTATTTTTATTTGATTCTCCTGAAATTACTACATTTGAACTATCTACTACATTTTGTAATTCACCAAATAAAACTGTATTTATTCCTCTTTTTAAATCATTTGATTTACCTACTACTAATCCATTATGACCTTTATTTACATTATTACTTGTTCCACCTACAATACTATATACAGAACTATTACTAATATCATTTGTTAACCCCATTACCATTACTGAATTATTTAACCTCGCGATATTGCCTTCACCTCCAATTATCGCACCTGAATTATCATATAATACATTTTTCGTTCCTATAACAAAATTATTATCCCCTTCTTCTTCTTTATTATCATGTCCAGTAACTAATGATTTTGAACTATTAATCACAGTATTTTCTTTGCCTGTAACTAAATTATTATTAGAACCTGAAACCGTTTGATTATAACCCATTAATACATTATTTGTACCATTACTTTCACTATGTATATGACCCATTATAACAGATTGACTAGAAGATGTTACAGTATTTTGCATACCTTGCGTTAATGTATTTGTTGAACTTGTAACCTGATGAAAACTACCTATAATAGTAGATTGATTTCCATTTGTATCTTTATTTGATTTACCTGTTATAACACTTGCTTTTGAATTTTTCACATCATTTAAGGTTCCAAATGTAGCATTGTAATCGCCATTATTTTCTTTGTTCTTGTATCCTGAAACAAGTGAATGAATAGTTGAGCCGCTAACATCATGTTCTGAACCAAAAATAGCAACTTCATCTATATCTTCTAATTTATTTTCTTTCCCCACGACTACTGAATTGTTGGTGTCTAAAACAACATTCGCTTTACCTTGGGCTAATAAATTTGTAGAATCGCTAATATCTTGGTTTTCTCCAAATATCGCACTATTAATTAGCTTATTTAAATAATTATGTCGTCCTTGAACCATACTATTTATTGTATTTCCCGACATATCATTATATTCACCATAAATTACCACTCTTCCATTGGAAAATACATTATGATTCTCTCCCATAATAAACGAATCACTACAATCTACTACACTATTTGTTGTTCCCATTATTGTTGAAGCTTTATTTTTCTTTGTACTATTACTATTTCCACTGATTAATACATTTTCATCTTCTTGTGTATTATTTCTATAACCAAATATAGCTGTATTCTGTGATTTACCACCTTTATTTTCTTTACCCATAGTCAAAGAATTTAATACATTATTACTTAAATCATTACTTTCTCCAATTACGCTACTGTTTTGTATAGTATTTACTATGTTTGATTTACCAATAAGCATACTATTAGTCAATGTATCTACATTTTGAGAATCACCTGAAATTATATTTTGCGATCCATCCAATATAGTATGATTTCTACCAGTTACAAAACTATTCGTTTCTCTTGTTACATCATTAATATTACCTACAATAACATTATTTAAACCCGCTTTCTCTAGATTTGTTCTACCAGCTATTAAACTATTCTTTGTCTGTTGTGATACACCATGATGTCCACCAAATACTGCTACTGATTCTACATTTGCTATTTGATTATCATTACCACCTATCAAGGATTTTATTGTTGAATTTATAACATTTGTTTCACCAAATACAGCATTGTAACTACTATCTTTCATTGTATTTGTAATACCTGTTGTAATCGAACTTTCAACATTCACAATAGTATTACTCTCACCAATAGTAGCATTATTTTTTGCTCTTCCTTCTTTATTTAATAAACCACTAATCAGTGAATTTGTTGTGTTATTACTTATATCATTTTGTTGTCCTAATACTGTTGTTTGGTCAATATTATTTAACACATTACTTCTACCAATAGTCAATGTATCATTAGAACTTGTTATTTGATTTAATATACCACTCGTTAATGTTCTATTTGCTACATTTAATTGATTTTGTTTTCCACCTACCTGACTATCTACAGATAAATTACTTGTGTTATTCTGACCATATATTACATTATGTAAACCTCTTGTTTCGGTATTACTATATCCAGAAACAACACTTCCTTTCGTTTCTCCTAATAAAACACCAAAATTATTGATTTCGCCTCGAACGGTATTACTCCAACCTGATACTACTGTATGTTGATTATTAGTCACTAAATGTTCCTTACCAACAACACTACTATTATAAACATTTTTCAAATTATTTTCTTTACCTTGTAATACATTATTACTACCATCTACCATTTTATTGGATATACCACCAATAGTCATATTTGATGAATTTACTGTTTGATTACTTTCACCGCCTGTAATATTAAATCTTCCTTTCCATTCTTTATTACTATTACCAACCGATAAACTTCCATATGTATTACTACTTATATCGTGTGAAATACCTATAACAGCTGAATGATTTACATCCAATACAGTATTACTTTCACCTAATGTTAAACTATCTACCACATTCGTTATATTATTTGATAAACCATATGTTACATTTCGTTCGCTATTATTTATTATATTTGATTTACCACCTGCTAATACATTTGTTGAATTCGAGGTTGAATTAGATTCTCCAAATACAGCATTTTGATTACCTCCACTTTCACTATTCGATTTACCAGTTAAAAATGAATTATTATCATTTGTCGCACTTAATGAAATACCCATTACATTTGTATTTGTAGAACTACTTACACTATTAGATTCACCTGAAACTATAACATTCGTTGCTGTATTAATGGTATGATCCTTACCACTTATAATAGATTGTTTTCCTGTATTTATAGTATGGTTTTTACCCGTTGATAGTGTATTTTCTGATGATGTTGTTTCATGTTCTTCACCAAACAAAGCATTATTGGACCCTGTTGTTTCAACGTGTGATTTACCAGAGACCAATGAATTTAAACTATTCGTTTGCACTTGGTTACTTAATCCAAATACTAACACATTTGACGAATCAGTTATACTATGTCCTTTACCTGAAACAATACTATTATCACCATTATTAATAGTATTTCCATCACCACCAATTTCACAATTACTAGAATCACTTACAGTGTTTGATTTACCACTTACAATTGTATTTGAGGTTGATGTTATACTATTTAAATGACCAACAATAGTATTATTATCAGCTGTTGTTTCACTATTTGTATTACCACTTATAATAGAATTCATTGAACCATTTAACGTTTGATTATTACCAAATATAGCCATTCTATCACTATTTGTTGTACTATGACTTTCACCTACTATTACACTATCATTACTATTTATTATAGTATTATCTTTACCTTGGACTAAATCTCTTTTTGTATTACTTAAATTATTATTATCACCACCTACTAATATACCAGTTGTTGTATTTAATTCATTACTAAACCCATTCACATTACTCAAATTATCACTAAATACTTGATTGTTTTTACCTTGAACAATAGTATTTATAGTATTACTTATTAAATTAGATTCTCCAGCAACATTTGTTCTAACTAGTATATTACCACTATTATCGTAACCAGAGACTAAACTGTTAGTTATCGTAATCATTTTATTAATTTCACCTACAATCTGACTATTTTTACCGGTATTTACAAGATTAGATAATCCACCAATAACTGTATTTTCGCTAGTTATAGAAACATTTGTTTTACCATAAGTTAAGTTATTTTTACCTGTAGTTTCTTTATTTTGATTACCAGATACTAAACTATCAACACTGTTTACACTTATATCATGACTAGAACCAAAAACAGCTACAGTGGTGTTGTTTTCAAGATTATTATTTTTACCTGCTACAAATGATGATGTGTTTGTGTTGCTATTGTTATTCAATCCCAATATGGTATTATATGTTCCTGAAGATACAGTATTGTCTTTTCCCATAATAAGAGATTGTGTTTCACTAGTAGTAGTATTACTTAATCCTGAAACCATAACACCTGTAGAACTACTAGTATTATTAGTTTTACCATTTACAAATGAATAGTCGTTACTTGTTGAACTATTAGTATCACCAACTATCATACTGTTAGTATTTGTATTTGACGTATTTTGTGTTCCGAAAGTAGAAGTGGAAACATTATTAGACAAACTATTATTTTTACCAGATATAAAAGATTGTGTGTTAGTATTACTTGTATTTTGATATCCAAATACTTGATTGTATGACCCGTCTTTTACTGTATTCTTCCAACCACTAGTGATGGTTATTTTTTCATTATTAATATCATTTACTTCACCACTTGTTAAATTAGCATATCCTGATTTTTCTTTATTTGTAACACCTGTAGTCAAAGAAAATTTTGTATTTCCACTAACATCATTATTTTCGCCAGTAACTAATACAGATTCATTATTTTTAACTTGATTTTTTTCACCAGTAACAAAAGAGGTTGTATTTTGTGTTAGTATATTTTCTTTGCCCATAACGCCTGAGTTTTCATCTGATAAAACAGTATGGTCATAACCATTTACAAATACATACGATGAATTACTAATATCATGTGTTTCACCAAATACTGTATTATTAATTCCATTATAATCTTTATTATCTTTACCTTTTACCATAGAATAATTTGTATTCGTCACCATATTACCAGTTCCTATCACTTTCATTAACATGGAGTTGTCTACAATATTAGCACTACCATCAACAAATGGTGTTGTTGAATTATTAACTATATTGTCTATACCAATAACACTACCATTAGTAACACTAGTTACTGTATTATCCTTACCACTAGTGAAGGTATTAATGGTTCCACTAATATCGTGAGATTCTCCAAATACACCATCTCTTTTGGTGTTTGTGATAGTATTGCTTTTACCACTAACAAAACTATGAGCTGTATTACCACTAACATTATTTAATTCACCAATAACAAAAGTTATATTATTATTAGTTAATGTATTATTTTTACCCGATACAAATGATTCATCATTATTTGTAATTGTATTATTATTACCCAATGCTGTGTTCATACTGGAATCAATTATAGTATTATTATAACCAGAAACCAAATTGCCTTCACCATTATTAATGTGATTTAACTTACCCAAAGAAGCATTATATTGACCATTATAATCTTTATTATGACTACCAGATATAAATGAGTTAGTTGTATTATTACTAGCATCGTTATGTGAACCAATAACTGTAGTAGCATATGTATTTTTTAATTTATTTTGGTCACCGCTAGTTAATGAATTAGTAGTAGTATTTAAATTATTATCATTACCAAACCCAATACTATTTAAAACGCTAGTTGCTATATTATTAAGACCTGATAATATGGAATTACTTGAAGATTGTAAATGAGAATTTTCACCTAACGCTACATTTTGAGAACCACTATTAACATGATGATTTTTTCCTGAAACAAATGTATTAACAGCATTACCTGAAGTGTCATTATTATTACCAAGTAAAACGGTTCCTGAAGTATCTCTTAACTTATTATCTTTACCCATAGTCATAGAGTGATAAACGTTAATAGCATTATTGGAAATACCAAATACTACACTTTCTCTACCTGTATGTATATAATTATCATTACCACTAGTTATACTATTATGAGTTGAAGTAGCACTAATTTTGCGACCAAAATGTGCGTTATTATTTCCATTGGATTCTTGGTGTTGTTCACCAGATACAATAGTGTTATTTGTTGTATTAACTACAGTGTTAGATGAACCAAAAACAGCTGCGGAATTAGTATTAGTTATAATATTATTTTTACCACTAGTAATATTTTCTAATGATGCGCTTACTATATTTGATTTACCAGTAATCAAATTATTAGTAGCATCTGTTAATGAATTTGATTTACCACAAACTAAATTTTGTTTAGAACGCAATGTTGTTTGTGTATTACCAAATAAAGCATTATATTCTCCTGTTGTTTCAGTATGAGAAATACCTGATAACAAAGAACCTGATGTATCTTGGAATATTTGATTACTAAAACCAAAAACAAAACATCCACTACTATCCTTTATATAATTACCAGAACCATCAACCATAGACATATAACTTCCACTAATATCATTATGTGTTCCAAATGCTGTATTATAATTACCTTTAATGATAGTATTTTTATAACCAGCAGCATGAGAAATATAAGATAAAACAAAATTTTCTTTACCCATAGCACTAGAAGCATAAGCTGACCACTCTCTACCACCAGCGATATAACCTAATGTATTGTCTTCACCAGCAATAAATCCAGCAGAACAATCAAACATACGATTATTTATTCCAAAAATAAAATTAGCGGATGAATCTGCTGAGTTATGTATTAAATTATCTTGACCAAAAATAGTTGCATCTCTACCATCTATAACTCTATTATCCGAACCCATTACGAAAGACCGATGAGTTAAATTAGTAGAGGGGTCTGCTATAATCGTATGATTTTGACCAAAAACAAAATTATAACCTGATTTTATATCTATCTGTCTTCCCATACCTACACTATTCCCACTTACATCAACGTCATCCAAACCACATTTTATCCACGGAGAACCCAATAAATTAGTATCCAACATAGCTTTAGGATTATGAGTATGAATACCTACATTATGTTGAACAGATAATATACCATCACCAGATACATCAACTATAGTTGTTCCTGAAAATATTGGAATTTTCATCCAAGCTTGATCTCCCACTATTATTCTTCCTTCTACATTTAATTCTGCTTCAAATAAATCCTGATCATATAAATTTCTTAATATACCTACAGGAACAGCCTGTAAATATACTGTAAAATTTCCTTCTTCATCTTGTCCACTTGACCAATCCCCTGTTGCTGCTACATCAGATTCAACCTTAATAACCTGATCTCTACCATCATCATCAAAATATATTAATTTTAAACCATCATACCTTATTGCACCCGGTGGTTTATAACCAGTTATTGTTTCTACTTTATTTAAAATCATATAATTACTTGTTCTTATATTACCTGATACATCAAACATTGCAATATTAAATGGTTCTAATGCTGTTGTATAATCAGGGTCATGACCTAATATTAATTTACCATCATCACGAAGCAACATTTTTACGTTTTGTCCTGATGTATCCATAGTATTATTATTATCTTTATTAGCTACAAATTTTAAACCAGTAAACAATCTTTTTAATGTTGGGTCATTATTTTTAAAACGTTCATAAAATCCTATACCACTCGCTTCACTACCATCATTTTTTTCACATAAAGCAAAATTACCATTATTAGCATAAGGCAATCTTCGCTGTCTTGCAGAATCACCAAAAGACAATCTACTATAAGGAGCATTCGTGCCTATACCCAAATAGGTTGTACTACCATCATTATCATGATATAATTCTAAGTTCGAACCTCTTTCCCAAAAATTAGATTTTTCCATTAAAACACTGGTTGCCTTCACATTTCTGTTCTTTTTTGCACCACTTTGTTGTTTCCAAAAGTTAGCCATTGTATATAATATATCTATTTATTTTATTAACTAAACTAATTATAATTTATATTTTTATTTCTTATATACGCTTTGCTTTTAAACAAAAAATATTATTTTTTTTAATGCTAATAAGTGTAAAAATTTACTAAATATTATTTTATTTAGTAAATTTAAATGGGATTTTTTATTGAATTGTCGTATTCTCTTTCTCTTTATAATTCTACCGAAATTAAGGAAAAAATTTTAAACAAGTCTCTTGAACTTCGCTGTGATTTTAATTATAATCATATTGAATATTTTAAAAAAAAAACTAGTCAAATCATGTCTTTTTCTTTTCCTGAACACGATGAAATTTTTATCGAATTTATTTACTTTGTTAAAAAAATCCCACATATTTATATTGAAACAGCAGGAATTGATGATTTAAAATTTACTCAATTATATGCATCCAGAAAATATATGGGTTCAATGGAAAAAGAGTTAGCACAAAAATATATTATAAATAAAAAAAATGGAAACCTTAAAAAAATTAATCCTTTAGTTTATAATGCTTTAATCAAAAAAGTTAAGAAAGTCTTTTAACATCTTATTTTCTCCTTTTCTTCCTCTCTTTTTACTTTTTCTTCTCCGTTTAGGTGCTTTATTTTTCTTTGTACTTCTTTTTTTCTTTTCTTTTTTCTTTGGTAATAATTTCTCTAAATTGTCTTTTAAACTTTGTTTATTATTCTTATTCACCAATAAATCTTTTATTTCATCGTTACTTAACCTTCCCAATACTAATTTATTTGTATCACCATCATATAAAGCCATTTTTACATTATTTCCATCGTAATTTATTTTATATTGTTTATCTTGAACTATTCTTCCATCTATCGTTGTCTTTACTTTACCATGACTCTCTAATAATTCTTTCATATATTAATTATAGTTATATTAATTTATAATTAATATCTCGTTTATTAATATGATTAAATATCCTGTTCCCAAAATCACAGAAAAAATTCATGTAAAAAAAGATAAACAAAAAAAAATTACTAGTAAAACTGAAAAACATCTTGATAATCTTCTTTCTAAAAAATTTTTACAGTCTTATTTTAAAAAGTATGAGTAAATATTGATTTTATTTCTTTATTTAACTCTTTAGTCAACCACATATTCTTCTTTAATTGTGTTATTATTACTCCTAACAATATTAAACTCATTCCTATCCATTCATTCGCATCTACCTTTTCTCCAAAGAAATATCTTCCTACTAGTAGTATACTTATACAAGACAAACCTGACCATAATACTTGAGCCATCCCCATTGTTGTATGGTCATAGGATTTATTCAAAAAATATACTACTAAAGTATAAAATCCTATTCCCATTAAGTAATAATATTTTGAAGGTATTTCATGATATTGTTTTATATAGTATTGAGCCAATGTTTCAGAAATTACTATCGCTGCTATTATAATTACCAGGTGCATATAGATTATATAAATATATAAAATTGATTTAAAAATTATTTTTTATTTAAATCAAATATAACATGAGTCAAAACGCAACTTTCATCAAAATCTTAGAAAAAGTTCAATCCATCAAATCCAAGAAGGGGGATTTTATGGGTTCTAAAGCAGCACAGAGGGCTGTTGATGCTTTAATTTTATATAACAAAGAAATTGAAAATGCTCAAGAATTGAATGCAATTAAGAACATTGGTGCTTCTACTATAGCCAAATACAAAGAGTTCATGGAAACAGGAACATTGAAATTTATTGAAAATTTCAAAAACGATCCTATAAACCTATTTACTAATGTTTATGGTATTGGTCCTAAAAAAGCCGTATCACTTGTTAATAATGATGTAACGACAATTGATGAGCTTAGAGAATATCAAGACGATTTATTGAATGATGTTCAAAAAAAAGGGTTAAAATATTATGAAGACATCTTAAAACGTATTCCTAGGTTAGAAATTGAACATTATCGGACTAAAATGAGTAAAATCAAAATAGCTACTGATTTTCATTTCGAAATTGTTGGTTCTTATCGTAGAGGTGCTGATAATTCCGGAGATATTGATGTTATTATCACATCTTCATATGATAACAGAAATGTTTTCGACATATTTATTGATGCCCTCGTTAAAAATGGTATTATTATTGAGTTGTTGTCTAAAGGAAAGAAAAAATCATTAACAGTTGGTAAATTGCGGGGACATCCTGCTAGACGATTGGATTTCATGTTCACTACTAAAGAAGAATATCCTTTTGCTGTATTATATTTTACAGGCAGTAAAATATTCAATACACTTATGAGATCTCAGGCATTGAAATTAGGTTATACTATGAATGAACACGGTTTATATACCTTCAAAAAAGGTATTAAAGGTGCAAAAATAGACCGTAAATTTAAGAATGAGAAAGATATATTCGACTTCTTAAATATCAAATGGGTTGAACCAGAAGACCGTGAAACTGCTGAGAATTTTAAAGTTTTTAGTAAAAGAAAAAATAAAACTAGAAAGAAAAAACATCAGAATCTTCATAAATTAGTCATGGACTTCATCAACAACAATAATGTTTTGGAGGATTATACTGAAGAACAGCTTACTTTCTTAGTTAGAGAAGCTAATATTGGTTATTACAATAATAATCAACCAATAATGAGTGATGCTAAATATGATCATCTTATTGATTTAATCAAAGAACAATATCCTGAAAATAAGGTTGTTGATGAAGGTCATAGTCTTATCAAAATTGATGAAGACCGCAAAATGAAACTTCCTTATGAAATGTGGTCTATGGATAAAATCAAAAAAGAAGATAAAGTTAATAAGAAAGCAAAAGAATGGAAAGGCACACACGTAATCAGTGCTAAATTAGATGGTTGTTCTATGGGATACTCTACTGAAAATGGTAAACTATTATTATATACCAGAGGTAATGGTAAAGTTGGACAAAATGTTACTCATTTAGCACCATATTTAAACCTACCTAATTATCCTGGTATTAGTGTTAGAGGCGAAATACTTATTTCAAAACAACTATTTGCCGAAAAATATAGTGATAAATTCGCTAATCCAAGAAATTTCGTATCTGGTATTCTAAACGCAAAATCAGTAAATCCTGATGTTGTTAAAGACTTAACATTCGTCGCTTATGAATTAATCGAACCTCTAAGAAGTCCTGTCGAACAACTACAAATGTTGAAAAAAATTGGGTTTAACGTCGTTGAACATGCTGTTACAGGAGGATTAAAACGCTCAAAAAATCCTTTCAACTCATTAAAATCAGCATTACTTGGATGGAAACAGTATTATGAATTTGAAATTGATGGTATTATCATCACTCAAGATAGAATTGTTGAAAGAATATCAGGCAATCCTAAACACGCATGGGCATTCAAAATCATTACTGATGACCAAATCGCACAAACAGTTGTCGAAGAAGTTATATGGTCACCAAGTAAAGATGGATATTTGAAACCTAAAATAAGAGTAAAACCTGTTAATTTATGTGGTGCTACTATTACATTTGTAACTGTTCATAATGAATTGTATCGTCGCAATAATGGAATTGATGTTGGTGCTGTTGTTGAAATCATTCGTAGTGGTGATGTTATTCCAAAAGTTCATAATGTCTTAACTCCTGTTGAAATTCAGCCTCCTCCTGAAAAATATAATGTTGAATTAAAAGGTGTCGATTATGTTCTTACAAATCCTAATGATGATATGACTGTAAGATTAAAAATGATCCACGCATTCTTCGTTAATATTGGTGTTGTTGGTTTAGGTAGAGGTAATGTTCAAAGAATTATGAATGCTGGTTTTACTAGCGTACAAGATATTCTTAATATGTCTATCGATGATTTCCTTACTGTTGATGGGTTTAAAGACAAAACAGCCAATAAAATTCGCAATAGTATTCAAAAATGTATTATTAAATCCACATTACCAGAACTTCTCGTTGCTACTAATATACTAGGAAGAGGTATGGGGTTGTCTAGAGTAACTGCTATATTAGAAAAGTATCCTGATATACTTATTTCTGATGAATCTGATGATATCAAACTTCAAAATATAGCAGAATTGCCTGGTTTTAAAAATAAAACTGCTATGTTATTTGTTCCACACATCAAGGAGTTTGTTCAATTTATGACTGTTATTCAACAACAAAATAAATTAAAATATGTTAAACACACTAACGTCAATACTGCTCATCCATTATATAGTAAAAAAATTGTTCTTACTGGATTTAGAGATAAGAAATTAGAAGAACAGTTCAAAACATTTGGTATTATTGTTTCTAAACAAGTTAATTCAAAAACACATTTAGTATTAGTAAAAAATAAAAATCATGACTCCTCTAAGCTTAATAAAGCCAAGGAACTTAACATCCCTATATTCACTATTAAAGAATTCACTCAAAAATACTTTTAAATATAATTAATAAATCTAACTTTTTTATTAATTATATTTTATTATTAATTAATATATGTCTAAACTTGATGAAAATATAAATGTTACTAGGTTTTCAATGAAGTCTGTCGATGAAAAACTCAAATTTATGAAAGATAATATTGATCAATATTATAAATCTATTACTGATGGAAAAGTAACAATTAATATAAAAAGAAAAGTCAGTAATAAAACAATAAAAGCAAAAGTATTACCAACTGATCCTGTTCACATGATTAAATTTCATTGGTTAAAAAAAAATACGAAAGATAATGATATATGGGCTTGTTTTATTTATCACGGTCCGGGTGGTAATGATAAATTAGTCGACACCACAAAATTTGAAGATGTTCCAGGGTTTCGTAACTCTGGTATTCATTTTGTTATCAAAACAAAAGAAGAGTCTGAAGTGGAGCCTGTGAATAAATTATTGAAAAGAAGTAAAAGTATGGAAAACGCCGCTAAAAAATTAAAAAGAGCAGTAAAAATTAAGGGAGCATTAAAAAAGTTAAAAGATGATAATACAATAGAAATACCTGAAATGGTATTAAAAAACACTTAAAAATAAGCACTGAGAAAAAGGCACTACCTACTAGGCCATACACGATTACTAGGTTGACTTAAATTAACATATAATGCTAGACAAGCTACACCTCCAATAAAAAGTAACATAATACCTACAGCAACTATTGAACCTACAGTCATATTTTATATAAATAAGGTAGACAATGCTTTAACTCATTTTTTTCATCTCCTATCTTTTTATCTATCATTTGTCCTATATATGAACTATGACTTACTATTGCTATATTTTTTTCTGGTCTTGTTTTAATATAATCTTTCAATTTTTGTATTCGTTTTTCTAGCTCTTCAACTGTTTCATCTTTCTCTGGCCAATCTGTTTTTTCACTTATATTATTGAAATCTATCCAAGGAAAATTACTTTCCAACATACTTTTATCTTTTCTTTTATTACATATATCATTTCCTCCAAATGGATATTCAACTAAACAATCCAATGCTATTGTTTTTGTTCCTACTTTATCAAATATATTAGTGCTTGTTTGTAGTGTTCTCATACATGGGGAAACCAATACTAATTCTATATTTTTTATTTCTTCCCAATTATTTTTTAATGTATTTGCCTGATTATAGCCTTCATCCAATAATGGTGTATCCATATATTCTGTATATGCTTTTGTTCCAATATGCCAAAACATTACATTATGCAATGCTAAACCATGTCGAATACAGTATAAATTCTTGTTCATATACTACCACATACCATAATCTTTCTAAATCCTTTGAGTTATAAATTTTTTACCAGATAATCTTATCTCACTATAAAATTTCTTTTCTATTACACTACTATTTTTCAAAAATTCACCATTACCACATAGTATCTTCATATCATTTAAATATTTATCGTTTTTATTAACATCATACACATCTATTTTATCTTCATAATCCTTGTATTTGATAAATAATTTTCTTTGTATCAAAGAAACAATATTTTTAAATTCTTGATCTGTTATTAATCTCCACTTTTTATCATATACATATATCCCTTTCAATTCATTAAAACATCTTATTGGTATATGGTCTTCATTCCATTCATTTTTACAACTATTTAATATTATTTCAATAACACCTTTATTGAAACCCATTTCCAATACATATTTTAAGGCTTTCTCATCCACATCTATTGTCTCTATCCATTCTTTATAATTCTTTCCTTCTCTCATATTTTTGTTGAACCATCCTATTATATCTATCTTCCTACTAGTTGTTCCTATGCTTTCCATTTTTTTTATTTTATTTTTCAATATTTTATTATCTTTTACCAACATTCTTACTAGATTAGTCAATTGTAATGTATCAAGTATTTCTGTTTTCTTTTCAGCATTCGCCAAAGCATGACATATTGTAAAATGTTTACCAAATGATGAAGCGGTCTTATATTCCTTAAAGCAATGAGGACATTTTGTAGGCATTAATTAAAATAATAATTATACATTCTAATCAATTTTATATTATTATCTCACTCTTAATATATATGAGTTATTCACTAAATAATAGTTGTTTTGGAGATATATTTAAACCTAGAGATCCGCGTTTAAATGATAAAAAATATAAACAAAAAGCAAGCACAATTACTGTGAGTAGAAAAATTCTTGCTGTTACAAAAGAACAAGCTGAAAATCAAACTACTAAAACTAATAATAATTGTCCTAGTAATTTACAAATTACTAATACCGGTGGTCCTGGTAATAAAACACATACACAATCTACTAATAATACGTTCTTAATGAATGGTGGTAATGTTAATGGACTTAGAAATAAACGTAGATTAATTGATACAGGTAAAGGTATTGATAAAAAACATAATAGCTACGATAGATATTTAGCCAGAAAAAAAGGTTGGGTTTTAAGAGACCAATTATGCTAATTTTTTTATATAGAATACGTAATTCATTGGTTTAGAGACACATATACAATAATCCCCACCATTTTCTTTGAGTTTTTTTGATATTGTTGAAGCATCTACTAATATATCCCTTTGTATACGTCTTAATGATGGATATATTTCTACACTTGTATCTGCTTTTATTACAAGATATTTATACTCTTTTACATATTTTTCCATAGTTTCTTCTTTTGTTATAAATCCTCCTTCCATTTCATAAAAAGGCATTATTAATATAAATCATCATAAACTCTTTATATTAATTTAATTATTCTACTTCTAAACTATTAAAGTGATACATCGAAATCAGACTAAATAACAGCAAATTTGATAACGAATGTGACTCAACAAATAAATGTGCTAAAATTATAAACATCGCGTGTGCTAATGCTTTCTGTAATGTTTCATTATGACTAAAAATAACTAATATAATACTTAATACTAATAATACATATGATAATTCTTTTTGTTGAGGTATTAAATATTTAATTATATGTTTATAACTACCATCAAAATATATTTTTATTATTAGTAATAATAATAACCCCCCTACTATCATATTGTGATATTCATATTCTTCAGAAGTAATTTTCTTTTCTAATTTTTTTTCTCCTTTATTAATATTTTTAAATAATTTATTTATTCCTAGGTTTAACATATATATTAATAAATGATTTAAATTTTCTTTTATATATATTAGAAATGATCAATGAACTTTTAGATAATTTCTTTAAAGGAACCATCTCTTCTGCAGCATCAAAAACTTTCACAGCACCTATCGAGTTATGGAGAATACAAAGACAAAATCATTTCATTCCTAATTCAACTTTAAAAGATGTTATTCTAAATGAAGGTATTAGACATTTATGGAAAGGAAATTATATAAATCTTGTAAGAGGAACACCTCAATACACCTTAAATTATATGATTTTTAAAGAAATTAATAAAACGATCGAAAATAAACTTGTTTCTGGAGCTACTTCGGGTTCTATCAGCATGGCTTTAATTTATCCTCTCGAAACAACTAGAAGTTATTTATCATTACAAACCAATAAAAATAAATATAAAGGTATAACCGATGTTCTTAGAAAGACACCTATAAGAAATTTATATGGAGGACTAGGAACTAGTATATTAGGATTCGGAAGTTTTAGTGGCTTTTTATTTTACTTTCAAGATTTCCTAAAAAAAAATAACACACAATATCCTATTCTAAATGGTGGTTTAGCTAGTATTATGGCTTTAACTATCACTTATCCTACAGATTTATTAAGAAGGAGACTACAATTACAGGATTATGACTCAACTGTTCCAAAATATAATGGTTTTACTGATGCAATCAAAAAAATTTATCATACCGAAGGTGGTATTCCCGCTTTTTATAGAGGATTACACGCCAATTATGTTAAAAGCTTCGCACAATGGTCCATCTATTTCTACATCATTGATAATATGAAAATGCGATAAAATCTATACTATATATATATGCCTAATAAAAAAATGAATAAAGCTTTAAATGTTATAAAAGCTGTTAATCTTATGAAACGATTCCAAAAAGAACACGTAGAACATATAAAAAACAATCAACAAAATCAACAAGATTTATTTGAAGGAAATCCTACTAATAAACAAATAGTAACAGATAATCCTGAATCTATTTGTTATAATCTTTATCACGACCATCAAGTGTCTTCAAGTTCGGAAACTAACTATAACAACACTATTATTTCTTTTTTAAATAGTGAAGGTGATGAAATAATTACACAGGGAAACAAAGAAATTCAAAGAACGAGTTATAAAAAAAGTGGACAAAAGGCACTTGATTTAGTTAAAAAAATTGTAGGAGTTGACCACGATATAACAATAGGACAGGAAATAAAGAAAGGAAAGCTTACTATTTATATAAATAACGTAAACCCAAAGGATATAGAAACAGCAACCACATCCGTTTATAATGTAGAAGATAACACAGTAGGATTCATTCATTTACCTGGAAAAACTTCGTATTTATTTATTAAGGAAAATGGTAATGTAAAAGTAAAAGGTCTAGGCGATTTTTTAACCCATTATTCAAATAAATTAGAAAAGGACGGTTCATCAAGCTTGGACCATATAAGAAAAGCGGCATCAATTAAACAACAACGAGGGGGCAATCCTGGTGATTTAAATGAGGGTCAAGTTGTTTGTATAATAAATGGTACTGTTGTTAATGATATTGGTGATAAAAATACACAAGAAACCGTTAGAAAAGTACCATGGCTCCATTATAGAAAGAATCGTGAAATAGTGGTTGTACGGATCGCTATATTGGCTTCGATTGTTACTGGTGGTTCAGCGTTTGTTCCTGTTTTGGCTTTTGGGACTGCTTTAATTGCTATGAATTGTGCGTACAAATGGTTAATGGGAAAAGAACGTTGCACTAGTTCAATATGGACTAGTGCTAGAGGCATAAGCTCAGCAATGAGCTTGGTATTTGGTGCTAGGAAAGGAGGAAGAAGAAGAAGGACTCGTAGAAAAAGTACAAAGAAAAGACGTAGAAGAAAAAGTACAAAGAAAAAGAGAAGACGTACAAAGAAAAAGAGAAGAAGACGTAAAAGAAAAAGAAAAACTCGTAGAAAAAAAGGTGGTACATCGACTACTATTGGTGAATTTATAATTACAAGCTCATCGAAACCAAAGCCAGGAATAGCTATGGCTATTGCTATTGATGAAACATACAATGATAATTATTACGGCCATTGTGAAAATCATAGTAGAGCATTATATCCAAGATCACCAACGTGGGCTAAGAGTACCAAAAAAGTTTGTAAAAAAAAGGTGGATACTTTTAGACAACGCGTATTTAAAATGCCTCCCCGACGATAGGGTTAGTTTCCTCATTAATTTCATATAAAGTTCTCATAGGCTTATCATATTTTATATGAAATTCTTTATCTAAACCTGTTTCTTGTAATAACTCTTCTGGCTCTTCAATCACTAACTCTACTCTATCATAACCTCTTTTTCTCTTCACCTTTTTATATAATTCATTGTATTTATTACTTATATTCGTGCAGCAAACATTTAGATGATGTCCTGTATTATAATTTTCATCTAATATATCCCAAGTAAATAATGAACAATGACAGCAACAATACAATCCCCAAAATGTTAAACATAAGGATGGACATATATCAATCATAATTACGTATTATATTAAAAAATAAATTATATTTAAATACATATAATTTATGGTTAAACGAAAGAGTAGAACTCTATCTCAAGTTGGTTGCGAGTTATTTACTACAGTTAATATGCTTTCAGAAACAAAATCATTAAATAGAATGAATAGTTGGGACCATACACCACCACCATCACCGACAAATCAAAATAGAAGAAAAAGTACAGGTTGTATGGGATTCAAAAAATTTAATCTTAAAAAGGTGTTTCTTGATTTGATGACTACTGATTTTGATAGAAAACTTGTTGAAAATACTAATACTATGAGAAAAGCAGCAAAAAGATTGATAAGTTATCTATATAATAGAGAAAGGTCAATACCTTATTATACCAATAATGCTGTTACTAATCTTGTTATATTGATTTTAACAGATGGTGAAAAATATTTAACACAACAAAGAGTTAAACATAATGTTCACTTTTATTTAAGATTAGCCCAAGCCGCCATGAAAGAGCAAGACCATCAGACAGCTATTTTAATTAAAACAGCACTATTAAATCACAATATAAGTAGATTAAAGATAAAACTTAATAAACAAGACATAAAAATAGAAACTGAGCTTCATTATAATTATGGTGGATTTAAAGACTGTCATGGTAAACACATGAGACATTTTCTTGATAAATATAATATTATTAATCGTAAATGGGAAAAAGAAGGTATTGATGAAGAATGGATTCCATCAGCTATGGTTTTACATATGCATACCACAAGAAATAAAGCTTATTCAAAAGCATTCACAAGAATTGGTAAATATCCCAAAGATTTAATAAAAATGGATGAAAAATTAGAATTATTAAAGAAGTTTTACTGGAAAGCATTCTTTCTTAAAAAAGAAACTGAATTAACTAAAATTTATGATACTAAACCAGATGACCTTCCTATTGTTAAGAAAATTAGA
>TARA_B100001093_G_C26860465_1_pt1 | contig 23852 bp, 23 predicted proteins | sample TARA_B100001093 | Tara Oceans TARA_B100001093 (sample SAMEA2623116) | marine metagenome | biome: marine biome (ENVO:00000447); feature: surface water layer (ENVO:00002042); material: "saline water (ENVO:00002010), including plankton (ENVO:xxxxxxxx)" | depth 5 m | reverse complement strand
GAATTGCTCTAATTCATAAACAGCACGCATACCTTTTCCACCCCCACCAGCAGTAGCTTTTAACATGACAGGAAAGCCTATTTCAATCGCCAGTTTTTCAGCCGCTTCATAAGTTTCTAAAATACCTTCTGAACCAGGAATTGTTGGAACTCCAGCAGCTTTCATCGTTGCTTTAGCATTTGCTTTGTCTCCCATCCCATCAATCATTTCAGGTGAAGCTCCAATAAATTTCAAATTATTCTCTTCACAAATTTTCGAAAAATTCGAATTTTCTGCTAAGAATCCATAACCAGGATGAATTGCATCAGCATTGGTTATTTCAGCTGCTGCGATAATATTTGGTATTTTTAGATACGAATCAGTGCTCGAGGCAGGCCCTATACATACGGCCTCATCTGCAAACTTAACATGAAGACTATCAGCATCTGCAGAAGAATATACTGCCACTGTTTTAATACCCATTTCTCTAACAGTACGAATAACACGAAGGGCTATTTCGCCACGATTGGCAACCAAAATTTTCTTAAACATGGCCATTTTTTATGACATAAAAATTATGAAGGATCTACCAAAAATAATGGCTGATCATATTCGATTGGACTCATATCTTCGACCAACACTTTTATTATTTTACCTGATATTTCAGATTCAATCTCATTGAATAATTTCATCGCTTCCACAACACAAACAACAGTTCCAATATTAACTTCATCTCCTACATTAATAAAAGGATCTTTGTCTGGTGAAGGCTTTCGGTAAAATGTCCCAATCATTGGCGATTTTATTGTAACATATTTTGAATCATCAGTATCAGAACTAGTAACCGGAGTTTCGACTGCCGCTTCAGGAGCAGGAGCAACTACAGGTGCAGACTGAACTGCTACAGGTGCAATTGGAGGTGCTGAAGCAACAGGAATTTGCTGAACAACTGTTTCTATTTGCCCCTTACCCTTTTTAGGTGGCGTTTTGATTGAGATTTTCATGTCTCCCATTTCCAAATCTACTTCGGAAACACCAGATTTTGCAACGAACTTAATAAGTTCTTGAATTTCTTTTATATCTAATGCCATAACAATTATTAATGTTACTTATTACTTTTAATATGCCCATTTAAGGTAAATAGACCCCCAGGTAAAACCACCACCAAAAGCAGCTAATACCAAATTATCTCCTTTCTTTAATTTATCTTCCCACTCCCATAAACACAGTGGGATTGTTCCGTTTGTTGTATTCCCGTATTTCTCAATATTCAACATTACCTTTTCAGTTCCAACACCCATTCTTCTAGCAGTTGCATCAATAATACGTTTATTAGCCTGGTGAGGAACTAACCAAGCAACATCATTCCCTTTAAGGTTATTGCGTTCCATAATTTCCTCAGACACATCAGCCATATTTGTAACCGCAAACTTAAATACAGTTTTACCATCCTGATAAATATAATGCGCCTTCGCATCAACAGTTTCATGTGTCGATGGGCTAACAGAACCACCACCTTTCATATTCAAATAATCTCTTCCAGACCCATCGCTTTTCAAAATAGCATCTTGTATCCCTAAACCTTCTTCATTTGGTTCTAACAATACTGCACCAGCGCCATCTCCAAATATAATGCATGTTGTACGATCTTCATAATCAACAATAGAAGACATTTTATCTGCTCCAACTACAACTACTTTTTTGTAAGAGCCTGACTCTATATACTTTGAAGCAGTAGACAAAGAGAATAAAAAACCAGAACATGCAGCCATTAAATCAAAACAAAAAGCATTTTTTGCTCCAATTTTATCGGCAATAACACACGCAGTAGAAGGGAAAAGCATATCTGGAGTTGCTGTTGCACAGATAATAAGATCAATCTCGTCAGCCTTTATATTTTTCTTCTTTAACAAACCCTCAACAGCTTTAGCACCCATATCTGAGGAGCCTAAACCTTCACCTTTAAGGATTCTTCTTTCTTTGATTCCTGTACGAGAAACAATCCACTCATCATTCGTATCTACCATAGTAGACAACTCATGGTTTGTTAATTTATACTCAGGCACCCAACCATTCACTCCTGTAATAGCTGCTGTTATTTTACCCATTTTTGAAAACTTATTTAACTTTTTATAATAATTTCACATCTCACATTTATGACAAATCAAATGTATCTAGTTAAAGCTTTATGATTTAAATCTAGGGGTTAAAAGTATCAATAGAGAACATTTTCTAAAACAACTTCCCACCTACTCATTTATTTAAAAATAAAAATGTAGATCTAAACTCAATTAAAAACGGGTTTAAATCTACATAAAATCTTAATACGCAAATAGTAAAAAAGAATAAATATCAATTAAAATGATGTATTAATATTTAATGCATGTTATTCTATAACTACATTACCTTTGTAGTACATTTTACCTTCATGCCAATATGCTCGGTGGTACAAGTGTGCCTCTCCTGTCTTTGAACAAACAGACACAGTTGGTGCTTCAGCTTTATAATGCGTTCTTCTCTTGTCGCGTCTTTGTTTAGAAATTTTTCGTTTTGGATGTGCCATTTTTACTAATCTTTATCCGTTAATAATTTTTTTAATGCTGACCATCTATCATCAACACTTTTTTTTGCTTCATTTTTTTGATATTCTTTAAGTCTTTTTATTACCTCTTCATCACATATTTGCCCATTTGTTTCTTGATCATGAAACTTTCTAATTGGCAAACCTAAAAAAATAGTCTCATATACAATATGCGACACATTAATTTCGTGGTCTTCACGTCCGATAACTAAAACATCATCTGTATTATCAAAATCTTCTTGAGAAAATTTTACAATTCTCATTTCTTGATGATCAAGAGGCAGCTTTAAATCACCTCCACACCTATCACACAGACAATTAACATTTCCTTTTGCTCGAAACATTAACTCCATGTGATTTAATCTTTTTTTTAAAATCAAATCTACTTGAAGGCATCCTTCTTGTAAATCAGTGTTATCAAATTCTTTAAAGAACTGCCGATCAACATTGAACTGATAAGAATGCTCACCTAACTTAAGCCCGATTATGGGTATAATGAAATCTGTGAGCGCATCCATTCATATTAGTTTTTCGGTCTGCAAAGATAAAAATAATTTTCTTAAAAGAACGGAATTCTTAATAAGCACAATATTAAACATTAAACCGTCTGCATCTTTTATTAAAGTGCAAGTCTATTTGTTCTTAGAAATTGGGGTTATTTCCAATGGGTTTTCGTTTAGTTTTGAAAATTCTAACCTGTTCTTAAAAACCTTACACGCAAGGTAAATAGCTTCACGAAATGAAGACTCTTGAGCCTCATTTTTTCCAGCTAAATCATATGCCGTGCCATGATCTGGAGATGTCCTAACAACAGATATCCCCGCTGTAAAATTTACTCCCCTATTAAATGACATATTCTTAAAAGGAATTAAACCCTGATCATGATACATAGCTAATACAGCATCAAACTGAGTAAAAACATCAGAAGCAAAAAAACTATCAGCAGAATAAGGACCATAAACTAATTTCCCAGAATCAAAAGCCTTTTCTACAGCAGGCAATATTATTGCATCGTCTTCTTTTCCAATAACACCTTTATCACCACTATGTGGGTTAAGGCCTAAAACCGCTATTTTCGGTTTTCTAATATTAAAATCACTCTTTAAAGACCGCTCTATTTGATCAACTTTTTTCAAAATATTTTCTATAGAAATAGAAGACGCTACATTAGCAATAGGAATATGACCCGTAACCACACCTATTCTTAAGGAGTCTGCAACCATAAACATTAATGCATCTTCTCCATCAAATTCATTTGCCAAATATTCTGTATGCCCCGGAAAATTAAATTCATCGGACTGAATATTATGTTTATTTATTGGAGCCGTAACCAATGCGTCAACATCACCTTTTTTTAAAGCATCAACAGCTGCAGACAATGATTTTAATGCATAAACTCCACCTTCATCAGTTTCTTTACCTAAAGTCAACTTAACATCTTCTTCCCAACAATTAATAAGATTTGCTCTATTAGAAATGATTTTCAAATTGGGCTTCACAAAGTTAAAACTAAAGTTTTTCATACCCGTTTCTTTCTGATATGCCATAACATAATTTGACGAAGCATAAACCACAGGAGTGCATAAATCAAAAATACGATTATCAGAAAATGCTTTCATAATAACCTCTAGTCCGATTCCATTAATATCACCAACAGAAATTCCTAAACGGACTTTCTTGTATTTTGATTGATTTCTCATTTTTAGCTTATTAAAAAAGTTCTATAGTTGGTATTAAAAAATAAACTTTTAACCTCTAAAATTTATTATTCTGCATTTACACATTTCTTTAGCAAATAATCAAATAGAAGACGAACGCCTGTACCTGTACCTCCTTTTAAACGATAGTGGTCATCACTTGATAAAAAAGCAGGTCCAGCAATATCAAGATGTATCCATGGGTAATCAGTAAAATGTTCCAAAAACTTACCAGCAGTTATTTGCCCAGCTTCAGCTGGTCCCAAATTTGTCATATCTGCTATATCCGATTTTAATAATTCTGAGTACTCTTCCCAAAAAGGCATCATTGCCAATCTTTCATAAGTAAAATCTCCACTTTCACGTAATTCATTTTGAACTCGGACATCTACATTTCCCATAGCAACAATACCATATTTACCAATGGCTCTAACTGCCGCACCAGTTAAAGTAGCAAAATCAATAACCAATTCAGGATTATACTTCTTTGCATAACATAGGGCGTCTGCCATAACCAAACGTCCTTCAGCATCCGTATTAAGAACCTCAACAGAGGTGTTATCCATCATGTGAATAACATCACCAGGCGCATAAGCATTACCTCCTGGTCGGTTTTCTGTAGCAGGTATTAATCCAACAACATGAACAGGTAATTTAGCTTTTGCTATAGCATACAAAACACCAAGCACTGAAGCACCACCACCCATATCACACTTCATCATATCCATAGAATTTGGAGTAGGCTTTAAGCTCAATCCACCAGTATCATACACGATTCCCTTACCCACTAACACAAATGGCTTAGAGTTAATATGGTTTTCTGATTTATATGTAAGAATATTAAATGTTGGAGGTTCCAAAGCACCTTGATTTACAGCAAGTAAGCCTCCCATTTTTAAAGACTCTATTTGCTTTTTATGAAGAACCTCTACCTTAAAACCAGCCTCTTTTCCTAAAGCCAACATATCATTAGAAAACTGCATAGCTGTTAAATAAGATAAGGGCTCATTAACAAAATCACGAGCATATAAGGTTCCCGAAACAACAGCATTCATATTATGAATAACTGATGATTCAGCATTAACAAAAATTGCTTTTAAGCTGTTTAGTTTTTTTTCTGGGGTACTAAAATATTTTAAAAACTGATAATTTGCTAAAGCCATACCCTCCGCAACATATAAACTTAAATCACGACTTGATAAGCTTATTAATTCTACTTCTTCAATCTTAGCCTCATTAAATTGTTTTATTAATTTAGCACCTCTTTCCCTTGCTTTTTCAATATTATTACTTTTTGTAGATTCTTCCTGTAAACGCTCAATAAATATACTCCGCGAATACTGATTGATATGAATAGAGAGCTCTCCTATCGCTAATTTAGATGTCACAAAATCATGCTCAACCATACTTAACCCTATCTCAGACCAGTCTGAATCTAGAGATCCCAAAACCACTAAATGTCTAGCTTCCGAAACTGCCTCCACTTTATGTAAAATACTGTTCATTTTTTCTTAATTTTGAAGAGTAAAAATACGCATTTTAATGGAGACTCAGAAGCTATTAGATAGAGCATTACAATTTGACTTCCTCAACGCAAATGAAGGGCTTTTCCTTTTTGAAAACGCTGCAACATCAGATTTGATGTTTGTTGCAAATGAACTTCGTAAAAAACAGGTGCCAAGTAACAAAGTTACTTGGATAATAGACAGAAATGCGAATACAACTAATGTTTGTAATGCCAACTGTAAATTTTGTAACTTCTTCAGAATCCCAGGGCATAAAGAAGCTTACATCACAACCTTAAAAGAATACACTGAAAAAATTGAGGAGACCATTCGATATGGTGGAGAACAATTACTACTTCAAGGTGGTCATCACCCTGACCTCGGATTAGATTTCTATTGTGATCTCTTTAGCAGTATTAAAAAGAAGTTTCCAAATATTAAACTTCATGCTCTAGGGCCACCTGAAATTGCACACATAAGTAAAATTGACGGTAAAAGTCATAAAGAAGTTTTAAAAGCTTTAATTACAGCTGGATTAGATAGTCTTCCAGGGGCAGGAGCAGAAATACTTGATGATAGAGTTCGCAGGATGATTTCTAAAGGGAAATGTGGTGCTCAAGAATGGCTTGATGTCATGAGAGAAGCACACCAATTAGGACTAACTACATCAGCTACCATGATGTTTGGGCATATAGAAACACCCTTAGAACGTTTTGAACACTTGGTTAAAATTAGACAAGTACAATCTGAAAAGCCTGAAAACTCAAATGGGTTTCTTGCATTTATTGCTTGGCCATTTCAAGATGATGGGACTTTACTAAAACGGGTCAAAGGCATCTCAAACAATGTAGATGGAGATGAATACATCAGAATGGTTGCGCTATCTAGAATAATGCTTCCAAACGTAAAAAACATTCAAGCATCATGGCTTACTGTCGGAAAAAAAGTTGGACAGTTATGTTTACATGCAGGGGCAAATGACTTTGGATCAATTATGATTGAAGAAAATGTAGTTTCTGCTGCAGGCGCGCCTCATAGATTCACATCCACAACAATTCAGGAAGCTATAAAAGAAGCTGGATTTGAGCCTCAATTGAGAAATCAAGAATATGAGTACAGAGAATTACCTAAAATTATGGAGGAACAAGTGATTAATTACTAAAAATTCCATTTAAATTTATTACTTCAAAAGAAAATAAAACGCGCTATGTTCACAGGCATCATTGAAGAATTAGGAACAGTAAAGAAGATTGAAAAAAATAAAGGTAATATTCACCTTACTATTGACGCCTCATTTACACCTGAACTCAAAATAGATCAAAGCATTGCTCATAATGGTGTATGTCTTACTGTTATTTCTATAAAAAATAATGAATACACTGTCACTGCAATCAAAGAGACTCTTGAAAAAACAAATCTTGGAAATCTTACCCCAGAAGATAAGGTTAACCTAGAGCGATGCATGAAAATAGGAGACAGATTAGATGGACATATTGTTCAAGGACATGTAGATACAACAGCTATTTGCAATAAAATTGAAACTATAGAAGGCTCATGGATATTCAGTTTCGAATACGCCAAAAAATCTATTTCAGAAATGACTGTAGAAAAAGGTTCAATAACAGTTAATGGAACAAGTCTTACTGTTGTAAATTCACAAGATTCAAAATTTTCAGTCTGTATTATTCCTTATACCTTTGAAAACACTTCTTTTAAGTACTTAAAAAAAGGAGATCAAGTAAACATAGAATTTGATATCATCGGAAAATATGTTGCCCGAATGATGAAGAATTAAATAAAAACTAGGCGTTAAAATTATTGCAACTAATAGAATAAGTTAACCACACCCTTATACACATCTTCTTCCTGAGTTACTTTATTACCAACTTTCAAAACATAAAAGTATACACCTGGAGCCAACTGATCATATTGATGCGTATTTTTACCATCCCACCAAGAACCATCTAATCCATAATGTCCGTTTTTGTATACTTCATCTCCCCATCTATTATAGATACTCATATTGCTATACGAATAGTACTCATAAGTAAGATCTTCTATTGTAAACAAATCATTGTATCCATCACCATTGGGGCTAAAAGAATTAGCTGTTTCTAAATCACACATAAAAAGCACATTAAATAATACCGAAGTATCACATCCGGTATACATTAATGTATAATCCCCATACTCAGGGACCTCCAAATCAGTTTCAAATGAAAGTGGGTCACTGAAAACAGGAACTGCAGGACCATCGACAAAACCCCAGCCTTCTTCCATACCAAAAGACTCTACTTCTAATATGGCATCAAAATCACAACGAACGAACTCTTCAATATTAAGTTGTGGTATTGCCTGACCAAATTGAACCATTATAGTATCCGACGTTTCGCAACCATTAATGGTATAAGCCATCTGGTAGCCTCCAAAATCATCTACTTCCATCGTTATCATTGGATTATCAAAACTTGAAATTTCAGCAGAAGTGTGATTAGGTTGACTAAGTAGTTCCCAAAAACCATCAGTTGGTGAAGGATTATTGGCTTCAAGCTCAACTTCCCAATCACAAACTTGAACTCCAGGATTATAGATAAAAGGGTCAATAGTAATAAAGTTGACGTCCATAGTATCTGTTCCGAAGCAAAAATCTACGGTAAAGGCAACCTGATAAGTACCAAAATTATCTACGCTAAGATTGGTCTCAAGCATACTTGCATCTGCTATAGAAGCATTAGCAGAAGTATCCGAAGAAAACACTGTCCAAACACCTCCATTTCCTGTAGGATCAATAACGCTTATGGAATTATCTAAGACACATATAACATCTTCGGGATCATCAATGATAGGATCAACAACTTGAACATCAACCGAAACAGTATTTGACAAACCACAATCATTCTCTGTAAAAACAAACGTGTAATCGCCTACTTCACTAACTGTAATTTCAGGGGTAAATGAATTTGTATCTGGGTCAAAAGAAAGAGATGAGTCATCTGGACCATCAATCCACTCCCAATAACCACCTCCTGGCGGAACATTTGTTACCTCTAAATTAAACTGATCTTCACACTCAGAAACTAAATTTGGACCAGTTTCTGGGGTACTATAAACATCTAAAATAAATTCTTCAGTGTAATCACACCCATAACTATCAGAGAGGCTCATCACATAAGTATGAATACCTGGCGTGGTAGGCTGAACAACAACCATTGTTGAATCAAAAGTAACGATAGAAGAAGGTTCTTCTTCACAATACCATCCATAAGAAAGTATTTCTGGGACTAAAGAATCTATAATAACCTCATCTTCTTCACCAACAACATTCATTGTTATATTCCAAGAACAAATAAATCCATTATCAATAGCCCAATTATCTGTTATAGATAAAGTCCATAGACCATTTGCTGGTGAGCCTTCAAAATTTGAAAAATTCCCTTCAGGGGCATACAATCCAGGAATCATAGATGAACCAAAAGCCTCAATGGTAACACCCATGGTATTACCAAGAGAATTGGGAAAAGTTCCAAATTGAGGTTCGACAGACCAGCAGTATTCCCAACACTCTCCTGCTGGATCATTAGGACCATCACCAGTATCATCAATAGGATCACCTAGATAAGTACCTCCTGCAGTAGACCCATAAGTATTAAATAAAAGAACTGTTGTTCCGTTAGGTGATGTTAAACTCATATCAAGATCACCTAGATGGGAATGCTCGATCTCAACACAAATTTCTTGAAAATCATCGTCATCTAAAATAGCATCAGTATCGAATGCTTGAATATTTACTGTTGTAGTATAAACATCACCATCACCATCAGGTAAATATATTGGATCACCAAAATCTTCACCAACGTTCAGAGGTTCTTCTGAAATAACCCATGTAACAGGACTAAAAAAATAAATCACACTATCTGTACCAGGAATAGAAGATCCTACCTCAACAATAGTTTCTGGACATACTTCATTATCTTCTGGAGGAAAAATTGAAGTCATAACACCAGGAGCATCATTAATTACTTCGATAGAAGTCTCCGCTGTACATCCATTAACGTCAGTAGCGACTAAACTTAAATCAAATGTATCTAATTCAGCATACAAATATGTTACAGACTGGTCATCAGAAACTTGATTGTCTCCAAAAACCCAATAAAAAGAAGTTGTATTATCTTCTTGGGTGTAATATTGGTCATTGTTGGGGTAATCTGTTAGTGCATTTAAATCAATATCATAACAAGCTTCTAATTGACCAAGCGGGTTAATCAAATCACTAGACTCAATTTGAACCGTAAAATCTTGGCAAGGATACTGACAATCAATCTCTGCAAACCAACCATCTGACACATTATTTCCAGAGCTAAAGGAAATCGTTAAACAACCACTCTCATTATCATCGGTAGCAACTATATTACCTGGTGGAGGGTCTCCTGCACCATTATATGAGTATAAGACAGGAGAAGTTGTAGTCTCTCCATCATAAATAATCATTGTAGGTGACGACCACGCAGAACCTGTTAAATTAAAAGAGTAAAAGCTAATTACTGAACTCAAATCTGGCGAGTCACTACAAATTGTGAAAGTATAATTTTCATTGGCAGCGAAATTTCCATTTGAACCGCCAGAATCATAAAAATAGCCTGTACAAACGATCTCATTTCCATTCCCCATATATATATCAGGACCCTGAACCTCTGCCATCTCTGTCAATTCACAACCCAACGAATCAGTAATCGTTACAAAATAAACCCCTGGAGCAACATTATTTAAATTTTCAGTTGTGGCACCATTAGACCATTCATATGTAAAAGGAGGATTTCCTGCAAATGGAATAGTGATGATAGAACCGTCAGCAGAAGTTGCAGAAGATGCACTTGATTGCTCGAGGTCAAGACTGAAACAAAAACAGTTATCTGTTACAAAAGGCAATGAAAATGATTCAGAACCTCCAGAACCAGTCGGCGCATTCCCACTATTATTAATAAGCGGTGTATTTCCTCCACAGATAGAAAGCTCATACCAGGAACCTAAGCCCCAGCCATCTCCACCTGCATCATAAGTATTAAATGTATAAATCTCACCCTCAGGTAAACAAATTTCATCAGATTCATAAAGAAAATTTGCCCCAATCATAGAATATTCAAAATCTTCAAGGGTATCTCCATTACTATCCTGAATATCCCAGGAAACTTCTCCTGTGGAGAAAAGCTCTGTGTATTGCATCGAGACAAACACTCCTACTTCTCCACTTTCACAACTAGAAAATTCTTGGGCAAGACTTGAACAAGACATAAGAACAACAACACATATAAATCTTAGTGCTTGCTTCACCTTAAAAGTCGTTTTCATTAAACATTTCATTTATCACCTTTTTGCTCCTTAAAACGAGTAAAAGATTACTATCTCCAAACAAATAAGCTGTACTCTTATTTTCAAAGAACGGAACATTAAACATAAGAATGTTAAAATTATCTTTATTAATAGGCTCTTCTAATTGGTATTCTGAAGGTAGTGAAAGATATTCAAAAATATCTTGATAATCTTGCAACTTTTGATCCGGAATAATGCCAGCATCACGAAAATAATAGGAATTATTAAGATAAAAATTTAAATACTTTATTTGATTCGGATTCACAGACACTATATCATCTAATTGACTTTGAGAAAAGCGAAACAATAAACGATCATCTATCTCCAGTAAATCCTGAGCAGACGTATTCAAAACATTAACTAAACAAAAGAGAAACAGTATCTTTTTCATAAAACAAAATTCCAAGGTCAGACTACCTAATTAAAAACCAAATTCAATTTAACCGACCCAAACGACAAATATAACTTTTTTTTAGCTGTATTAGCAATTCGTATTATCATCAAATAATGTAGTTTTGCAATGATGAAACAAGAACACATTCGTAACTTTTGCATTATTGCACATATCGACCATGGAAAAAGCACTTTGGCCGACCGGCTTTTGGAACACACTCAAACGGTAACAGAGCGAGAATCTCAAAATCAACTTCTCGACAATATGGATCTAGAGCGTGAACGAGGTATTACAATCAAGAGTCATGCCATACAAATGGAGTTTCCATGCAATAACATCAATTACAGATTAAATTTAATCGACACTCCAGGCCACGTAGATTTCTCTTATGAAGTTTCCAGATCTATAGCCGCATGCGAAGGAGCCCTATTAATTGTTGATGCTGCTCAAGGCATACAAGCACAGACTATTTCAAACTTGTATTTGGCTCTCGAAAACGATTTAGAAATCATTCCAGTACTCAACAAAATTGATCTACCTAGTGCTAACCCCGAAGAAGTAAAAGATCAAATAATTGATTTAATTGGTTGTAATAGTGAGGATATTATTCCAGCCAGCGCTAAAACAGGAGTTGGAATTCAGAATATATTAGAAGCAATTATAGATCGTGTTTCATCTCCTGAAGGAGACGAAAAAGCACCTCTACAAGCTTTGATTTTCGATTCTGTTTTTAACCCATTTCGAGGTATTGAAGCTTACTTTAAAGTTGTTAATGGCACGATTAGAAAAGGTGATAAGGTGAAATTCTTTGCTACGGAAAAAGAATACTTTGCCGACGAAATTGGTGCACTTAAATTAGATCAAGAGCCGCGCAAAGAAATAAAAGCAGGTGACGTAGGATATATCATCTCGGGTATTAAAATAGCCAACGAGGTAAAAGTTGGAGACACCATTACCCATACAGATGAGCCTTGTGATGAACCTATTGAGGGTTTTGAAGATGTAAAACCAATGGTCTTTGCTGGAATTTACCCGGTAGACACTGAAGATTACGAAGAGCTTCGAACATCAATGGAGAAACTTCAACTAAATGATGCCTCACTTACTTTTGAACCGGAATCATCTGCTGCATTAGGATTTGGTTTTCGTTGTGGATTTCTTGGCATGCTACACATGGAAATTATTCAGGAACGATTGGAACGTGAATTCAACATGACCGTTATTACTACAGTACCTAACGTGTCATACTTCTCATACTCTAAAAAAGACGAAAAACTCCTGGTAAACAATCCATCAGATCTTCCAGACCCATCAGTAATTGAGAAGGTTGAAGAACCCTACATATCTGCTCAGATTATTACAAAATCTGAATACATTGGTTCTATTATCACTTTATGTATTGAAAAACGCGGCGTCCTTAATAATCAGGTATACCTTTCAACAGACCGGGTAGAATTGAGTTTTGAATTACCTCTTGCTGAAATTGTATTTGATTTCTACGATCGACTAAAAACCATTTCAAGGGGTTACGCGTCCTTCGACTACCAACCAATAGGCTACCAGCATTCAAATTTGGTAAAAATGGACATCCTATTAAATGGAGATCAGGTAGATGCCCTTTCTGCTTTAATACACAGAGATAACGCGCACAACATAGGTAAAAAAATATGCGTAAAACTTCGTCAATTAATCCCAAGACAGCAGTTTGATATTGCAATTCAGGCAGCTATTGGCTCTAAAATTATTTCGCGTGAAACCGTAAAAGCTTTAAGAAAAGATGTGACTGCCAAATGTTATGGTGGTGATATTTCGCGTAAACGTAAGCTATTGGAAAAGCAAAAAAAAGGTAAAAAGAGAATGCGTCAGGTTGGAAATGTAGAAATTCCTCAATCTGCATTTATGGCCGTACTTAAACTCGATTAAGACTGCACTATGAAAAATAAAATAAAAGCACTTAATGCTAAAATTTCAGAAGCCAAAAAAGGTGGTGGCGACAAAAGAATTGAAGCACAACACAAAAAGGGTAAATTAACCGCTCGTGAGCGTATTCACTTCCTTTTAGATGAAGGCACTTTCCAAGAAATTGGCATGTTAGTGACACATCGCTCTACTAACTTCGGTCTAGATAAACAGAAAATTTTAGGTGATGGCGTCGTTACCGGATATGGTAATATTAATGGTCGCTTGATCTATGTTTTCGCACAAGATTTTACCGTGATGGGAGGCTCATTGGCTGAAGCTCACGCTCAAAAAATATGCAGAGTAATGGATCTGGCCATGAAAAATGGCGCTCCAATAATTGGCTTAAATGACTCGGGGGGCGCACGTATTCAGGAAGGTGTTGTATCCTTAGGGGGTTATGCAGACATCTTTTACAAAAACACATTGGCTTCTGGTGTCATTCCCCAACTTTCAGCAATTATGGGACCTTGTGCAGGTGGTGCAGTTTACTCACCAGCATTAACAGACTTCATTATGATGGTAGAAGATACTTCATACATGTTTGTTACAGGACCCAACGTCGTAAAAACCGTTACGCACGAAGAAGTAAGCTCTGAAGAATTGGGTGGCGCTTCAACTCATTCGTCTAAATCAGGCGTGGCACATTTCTCTTGTGCAAACGAAGTAAAATTGATAGAAGATTTAAAAACACTTCTTTCTTACATGCCTCAAAACTGCGAAGAAGACGTTCCTAAAGTCCCTTATACAACTTCTAATGAGCACAGGGAAAACTTAAACAACATTATCCCTGAAAACCCTAATCAACCTTACGACATCAAAGAAGTTATTAACGAAATTACAGATGAAGATTCTTTCTTTGAAGTACATAAAAATTATGCTGAAAACATCGTTTGTGGTTTTGCTCGTATGGCTGGAAAATCAATTGGTGTAGTAGCAAACCAACCTGCATTCCTTGCAGGTGTTTTAAATATCGAAGCATCAACCAAAGGCGCCCGATTTGTTCGATTCTGCGACTGCTTTAACATTCCTTTATTGGTATTAGAAGATGTTCCAGGATTTTTACCCGGAACCGATCAGGAGTGGAATGGAATCATTACTCATGGCGCTAAATTATTATACGCATTTTCTGAAGCCACTGTTCCGCGTATTACCGTCATAACACGCAAAGCATACGGTGGCGCATACGATGTAATGAACTCTAAGCACATAGGTGCCGACATGAATTATGCTTGGCCATCAGCAGAAATTGCCGTCATGGGTGCCAAAGGGGCAGCTGAGATTATCTTTAAAAAAGAGATCAAAGAAGCGGATGACCAAAATGCGAAATGGAAAGAAAAAGAACAAGAATATGCAGAGTTATTTGCGAATCCATACAATGCAGCTGCTCGTGGTTATGTAGATGAAGTTATTGAACCTGAACATACCCGTCTAAAATTAATCAAAGCATTTAAAATGCTAAAAAACAAAGTAGATACATTACCAAAAAAAAAACACGGAAATATTCCACTATAACATGAATATACTAATATTGGGTTCAGGAGGTAGAGAACATACCTTTGCCTGGAAATTGGCACAAAGCCCCTTACTAAATAAATTATATATAGCTCCTGGTAATGCAGGTACTGCTACATTGGGTGAAAATATAAACATCAAAGTAGATGATTTTACAGCAGTTAAATCACTATGTAAAAACAAAGAAATTAACATGGTGGTGGTAGGACCAGAAGACCCATTAGTAAAAGGCATTCACGATTTCTTTTTAGCTGATTCCGACTTAAAAAACATCCTAGTAATTGGACCTCAAAAAACTGCTGCTGAATTAGAGGGATCTAAAGATTTTGCCAAAGAATTCTTATTCCGACACAACATTCCCACGGCTGCATACAAAACCTTCACTTCTGAAAATTTAGAGGAAGGCTATGCATTTTTGGAATCCTTAAAAGCACCATACGTTCTAAAAGCAGATGGTTTAGCTGCCGGTAAAGGTGTGCTTATATTAAACTCTATAAAAGAAGCAAAAACAGAATTAAAAGAGATGCTTACCGAAGCAAAATTTGGTTCGGCAAGTGCTAAAGTGGTTATCGAAGAATTTTTAGACGGGATTGAACTATCTGTTTTTGTTTTAACAGATGGGAAGAGCTATAAAATACTTCCTACCGCCAAGGATTACAAACGAATTGGCGAAGGCGACACTGGATTAAACACAGGTGGAATGGGTGCTATTTCTCCGGTTCCCTTTGCAGATGAAGCATTCATGCAAAAGATTGAAGAGCGAATTGTAAAACCTACTATTGAAGGCCTTAAAAAAGACGCTCTACACTATAAAGGATTCATCTTTATCGGATTAATAAAAGTCGATGATGAGCCTATGGTCATAGAATACAATGTTCGAATGGGTGACCCAGAAACAGAAGCCGTTTTACCTCGAATCAAATCAGATCTACTGGAACTATTCCAAGCTGTTGGAGAAGGAAAATTGGCCGAAAAAACACTTGAATTTGATCCACGTTTTGCAACGACTGTAATGATGGTTTCAGGCGGCTACCCAAAAGCATACGAAAAAGGTAAAAATATAACTGGAATTAAAGATGTTCAGGATTCAATTGTATTTCATGCGGGCACAAAAATCGAAGGATCGGAAATTCACACTAATGGTGGACGTGTAATAGCACTGACATCTCTTGGAGAAAAAATGAACGAAGCTTTGACGAACTCATTTGCCAATGCAGATAAAATTAAATTTGAAGGTAAGTACTACAGAACTGACATTGGTTTCGATTTGTAGTACTTTTATTTAAACAAAAAAGCGGCTATTTGCCGCTTTTTTAGATTCTAATTCAATGCCATGTTATTCTATAATATTCTTCTCAGCAACAGAAATTTTACCACAAAAATAAAGGGCTCCTGCTCCAACTATTCCCAAAACAAGGTTTGGCAGATTACCTGCTGAGGCAAGAATTTCAAATGAGGCCTCAAATAACTCCCCAATAGCGTAAATAAAATCGTTCATGTCTTATTAGTTTTTCTTATCGAGAACAAATTTACATATTTTTACAATATGATAGTCAATATCTTTCGACATAGTCAAATTACTTCCATCGCCATCATCATAAGCCTTTGTGTGTTTATATGGATGGGTATTTCTTTTGATAGTTCAGACATGGTAGAAGAATCATCAAGCTTTTTCTACAACTTCTTGATTAGCCCAATTGAATCCATGCCTCTATTACAAAGATTCCTTCTTGGAATTCTGATCTTTTGGCAATGTATGCTAATGAATAGAATGATGGTTCAGGAAAAAATTATTTCCACTAACTCCTTTTATCCTGCCTTGTTTTATTTTTTACTAATTAGCATTTCGCCGGAAATAACACATATAAACCCCACTATACTATCCATGGTATTGTTAATACTTGCAATAACGAAAATACTTAGTAGTTATTTAGATAAAAATGCTTACTCAAAGGTATTCGAAAGTGCTTTCCTAATTAGTTTAGCAGGACTTATACACACACCATTCATAGTTTTTATTCCAATCGTTTGGATTGGCATGTCGATCTTTTCTCAAGTGGAATGGCGTCACTGGGTATTAAGTATTATAGCAATATTTTGCCCATGGTATATTATGTTTAGCATTGCTACATTTTACTCAATTGAATACTCAGGTATCAGTTCATCATTACTTTTTTTAATTAAAGAAGGCCCCAAATATTCACTTAATTTAAGCGATTTTTTAGGTCTTATAATATATGGATTCATATGCTCTATAGCCCTTATCGAGCTTATGATAAGATTAAAACAAAAAAATATAAAAGCACGTAAATCATATATATTACTGCTTTGGATTATTCCATTTTCTGTAATTTACTTCTTAGTTAGTAATGACTTTTTTTACATGAAACTTATCATATCTGCAATTCCTTTATCTGCTGCGATTAGTAATTATTTTTACCATCATAAAAAAACAAACTGGCTGAATTTCTTAATTTTATCTCTAGTAATAGTCGTAATTTCAAATCATCTTTTAGGCTAAATCAGGAAATTATAGAGCAAATACTCGAGAAATATTGAAACCAAAATAAATGTCACCTTGAGTCCAGCTTCCAACTGTTTCGCCTATAAAAAACCTTTCAAACATACCCTGTGAATTTGTGACATGTAACTGAAACACGTGCCCACCTGTTTCAATATCAAAACCAAGCGAAAGAGAATTTGTAAAGGCCTCATCGGGTCGATTGAACTGCTGAAAATATTCAGCATTTATAGAAACTCTTTTAGACAGTTTGTAACGCCCCCCATATCCTATAGCAAAAAAATCATTATTCATGGTTTCTGTTTCAACCAAATTTCGATGGATGAAACTCGGTGTAATTTGTAAGGATAAAGAAGAATTAAATTTTCTTGCTATCATAATCTGATGGGCATAAGATAAACGTGAGCTAAAAAGGTTTTCGCGCTCAGTATTCTGCCATTGCAGAGAATTTAAAAACATGGCATGGTATGAGCTTACAGATACTGGACTTCCATTTTTTACCTTTTGCTTAATCAATTTAGACTTCATTGAACCCTCAAAAGTTTTCTGGAAAGAATTTCGCGCAAGCCCTAATGCCAATCCATCGCTTACTCCATAATCTAATGACATACGCATTTGAGCTTGATCTAACCCCCAAAGCTCATATGCACCACTATTAATAGTTCCAAAACGATGCGCTATAACAAATTGAAGTGTTCGTCTAGAAGGCAACTCAATTGATTGGCCATTAATTACTCTTGTTCCTTTAAAAGTAGATCGCACTTCAGTAACTGCATCGTTATCATTTATAAGATCAAACAAATCATCTTGGGCAAAAAGCGAAGACGCACCTAAGAAGATAAAAACGAATAGAATTCTCACAGCTGTTTATATTTTAGTTAAGGCAGCCTTTACGGTAACCTGAATTTCATTAGCTAACTTATCAGAAACTATTTTAGGGATTTTAATACCAAAATCCGAACACAACAAAACAAAATTAGAAGTTCCACCAAGCTCTCCATCTATAAACTGAAGACTAACATTTACTTCAATATCTTTTTGTACACCATGAAAATCCATAACTCCTGCTACAATCAACTCATGTTGTTTGCTTAGGTCTGCAGGAAGATTGGTAAAAGTTCCTTTAAAAGTAGCTTTGGGGTATTTTTCAGATTCGACATAATTTTCATTAAAATGCTCTTCCATCAAAGCAATTTTAAATTTGAAAGCTCTCATTTGAATCTGAAAAGCAATATCATTACTAGACAAATCTACAACAGCTCCCACTTGATTGTTGGTGGCCTCAACCACTTCAAATGCATCTTTATCAGATAAAAAATACACCTCTGCATTTCGTGTCATATAACGTTGAGCCATAAGCTGACCTGCGGAAAACATTAAGAGTAGTAATATAATTTTTTTCATAATTAATTATTTAAAGCACCTTGTTCTACCCATGCAACAATTTTATCAATTTGACATTGTGGAATTCTATAAGAACCAGGCATCATAAGAGGGTCACCTTCAGGACGACTAATTCGATCAATCATCCCATTATAAGGCTCTGTAGCTGACTGATAAATTTGAGCATGTGTTTCTAGCGCTAATCCGGCTAATGGTGATGGACCACCATGGCACATTGTACAATGCGAACTGATAATCGGGTAAATGTCCATTTCAAAAGACACAAAATTAGTTTCACAATCAGAAATGCCATACAAAGACCCCTCATTGTCGTAATTACAACTGTTGAGCAATAAGATGCTTAAAAAAATAAAAAATATATTTTTCACATGCATTTAAATAAATTCTTTAGAGTTTGTTAATGTAATAAAAATGATTCAATACTAATAATTTGTTTTACATATTATATATTGAAAAACATGTAGAGTAGACATCAATCTAATTAATAATAACACGAATGTCCTTTATTAATATTCTTTCAATAAATTTGAAAAAAGAAATACACCATGAATAAAAAATTACTTATTTGCCTGATCATATTTTCACTAGGCTTATACATCTCATATAAATATGTTTATCAAGAGCATAGAAACATCTATATAGAAGACCCAAAATATATTTTAACAAGCGACAGTCTGTTTCATCATTTCAGCATTAATCAAAAAGAAGCAAATCAAATTTATATCAATCAGATTTTAAAAATAAAGGGGGTCATAAATACAGTTTCTGAGAACCAACTTATTTTGTACCCGGGAATTGCTTGTTTGGTAGACAGCAATATCATAATAAATGGAGTTCTTCCAAAAGACACAATCGAAATAAAAGGACGGTGCATAGGTTTTGATGATCTATTTTTAGAAGTTAAAATGGACCAGATAACTGTTTATTAAAACACCAAAAACAATGTTTTGGCACGCTTATTGATTAAATCTTAAGTATATAATAAAGAACCTCGTAGGGGGGTGTGATATTATTATAGGCTCCGAACATTGTTCGGAGTTTTTTTTTAGTTAAATCATTATCTTTCTTTTTTTTAATCAAAAAACAAAATTCGCATCCTATCCAATGAAGATTAATATTAAAGCACTTTTCATTCTGCTTTTTCATTTTAATGTATATGCTCAACAATTTGACATACCATTTAAAAAAGGAGAAAAACTTCAATATAAAATTCACTATGGTCCTATTGCAGCAGGTGTAGCTAATTTTGAGATTAAAACATTCCAAAATCAATTTAAATTTATTGCAACTGGAAAATCTACAGGTGTATTTAGCTTGTTTTTTAAAGTAAAAGACCACTACGAAAGCATTGTCGACAAAAACAGCTTACATCCAAATCAATTTTATCGAGATGTTAAAGAAGGTGGCTATGAAAAAATTGAGAATGTGTTTTTTAATTATAAGCTCAAACAAGCAGAGACCACTAGAGATACAATACCTCTTCCAGAAAACACCCAAGACCTCTTGTCAATATTTTACTATTTACGAGCCAAAAATTTTGACACCTTAAAAGTAACAGATAGTATACCTGTTCAAGTTTATCTGGACGACAATTTTATGAATTCACAACTGTATTACTTAGGTAATGACACAATAAAAACAAAGTTTGGATGGATCGCAGCTACAAAATGGGTTCCTGAACTAGAAACAGGAAGAGTATTTGAAGAGGATAATGGAATGAAGCTTTGGATTACTGATGACAAAAATCAAATTCCACTAAAAATTCAGGCAAAAATCTTAGTTGGGTCAATTGAAATGGATTTAATTAAATATTCAGGACTTAAAGAACCTCTAAAATTCACTAATAAGAATTAAAAAAACAGTTAAAAATTAAATTTCATTTAGTACAAAAAATAAAATACTAGACTTATTTGACATTCAAATACCAAACTATTCCATGAATTTGTAAATTAGCCGAAATGAGTCAAAAACAAGATAGATTTAACAAACGTAGGCTTCGATCTTCATACATCTCTGTAATAGTAAGTATGACTTTGGTTCTATTTTTAATGGGACTCCTAAGTACAGTTCTCTTTCACTCTAAAGCAATAGCAAATCAAGTTCAAGAAAACATTGCTTTTACAGTTTTACTTAAACCCGACTCCAAACAAATTATGGTAAAACAGTTTCAACGACAATTGAAACTAAGTGAACATGTAAAGAAAACAGAATTCATATCTAAAAATGAAGCTGTTGAAACACTTAAAGAAGATCTGGGTGAAGACTTTATAAAGTTTCTTGGCTTTAACCCTCTTGCTGACGCAATCGACATTCACTTTCAGGCTTATTACACACAAACTAACAGCACAGAAAAAATTGAAGAAGAACTGCTAGCTGTTCCAATAATTCAAGAGGTAATTTATGATAAATCTCTTATTAAATTATTGAATGACAACCTTAAAAAAGTCTCTTACACATTATTATTATTGAGCTTATTTTTTAGTGTTATTGCTATTGCACTAATTAACTCATCAATACGTTTAACAATATATTCCAAACGTTTTTTAATTAAAACCATGCAATTGGTAGGTGCTACAAAACCATTTATAAGAAAACCATTTATGCAAAAGAGCCTGCTTCACGGCCTATTTGCTTCTGCATTAGCAATAATATGCATTGATTTACTTATAAGAAGCGGAACAGATATTATGCCCGAAATACATAGACTTCACAATCAAGAGGCAAAAATAATACTATATACATGCATTCTTTTATTAGGTCTTTTAATACCTTGGGCATGCACTTATTTTGCAGTACGTAAATATTTAAAATTAAATACAGACGAATTACATTATTAATATGGAAAATCAAAAAGAAATCTTCGGCAAAAAAAATTACCAAATTATGTTTGTTGGTTTAGCATTTATAATTGCAGGTTTTATATTAATGTCGGGTGGTGATACTGGAGATGAAACAAGCTTTAATCCAGAAATATTTAATTTCCAAAGAATTACACTTGCACCTATTTTGATCTTAACAGGTTTTGTTATAGAGGTTTTTGCCATCATGTATAAACCAAAAAAATAAAGTTTAATGGGACTCTTAGAAGCCATTATTCTGGGAATCGTTCAAGGCCTCACAGAATTTTTACCTGTTAGCAGTAGTGGGCATATAGAAATCGCCAAAGTACTATTAGGGAGTTCCCAAGAACAAAGTTTAATAATGACCATTGTACTTCATGCGGCTACTGCACTAAGTACAATTTTTATTTTCCGTGAGGATATTAAAGAAATAATTAGGGGTTTATTGCAATTTAAATGGAATAAAGAATTTCAATTTTCTCTTAAAGTCATTCTTTCTATGATTCCTGCAACAATTGTTGGTTTGCTTTTTGAAAATGAAATTGAACTTCTATTTAGTGGAGAAATTTTATTAGTAGGCTTTATGTTACTTGTTACTGGGCTTTTACTGTTTTTAGCAGACAAAGCTAAAAACACAAATCAAAACGTTAATTTTTTCCACGCACTCATTATTGGTGTCTCACAAGCCATTGCAATATTACCTGGTGTTTCTCGCTCTGGCGCAACAATATCTACTTCTGTTTTACTGGGGATAGACAGAGAAAAAGCAGCGCGATTTTCTTTTCTTATGGTTGTTCCTCTCATCTTAGGTAAAATGGGCAAGGACATTATAAGTGGAGACATTTTAATAGAAAGCGCTACACTTATGCCACTAATAACAGGTTTCACAGCTGCTTTTATAACAGGTTTGTTTGCATGTAAATGGATGATTAGATTGGTGAAAAAAAGTAAATTAAAATATTTTTCATTTTACTGTTTTTTAGTGGGAACTGTTTCAATTATTTCCATCTTTTTTTAACGTATTATTCGTAAAATTTAATGAAACTTTTTATTCTAAAAGGGTTTTTACTCCTTCCTCTAATTCTTTTTTCCCAAACAGAAAAACAAGTTCTATTTATTGGGAATAGTTACACGTATATGAATGGTTTACCTGAATTGATAAATCAGATAGCAATTTCAAAGGGAAATAGTTTAATTTATGAAAGTCATACACCGGGAGGCTCAACACTAATGCAACATGTATCAAATTCTAATGTACAAAGTTTATTAAATGCTACAGAATGGGATTATGTAATTCTCCAAGAGCAAAGTCAAAACCCTTCTTTCCCTCCTTCTCAGGTTTCCTCTCAGGTATACCCTTATGCTGAAAGTTTATGCGAAGACATTAGAGAGGCTAATCCTTGCACTGAGCCTGTTTTTTTTATGACTTGGGGAAGAGAAAATGGTGATTCACAAAACTGTGCCAGCTACCCCCCTATTTGCACCTATGAAGGCATGCAGGATCGACTGACTGAAAGCTATACGGAAATGGCTCAAAATAACGAATCTCTACTAGCGCCTATTGGTATTGCATGGAAAGATTTACGGGAACAACACCCTGAAATAAATTTATATTCATCAGATGGCAGCCATCCAAGTATACAGGGCTCGTATTTGGCTGCTTGCGTATTTTATACAGTTTTATTTGATGACTCAGCTACAAACAACTACACTCCTACTAACTTAAACATTAATGAAGCCCAATTAATTCAGACATTTGCCAATAATGCTGTAAATAATAATGAAACTGATTACAATAGGTATCCTGAAGCTCTTGCTGATTATGAAATCATTGGCGAAAATCTGCACCTATTCAATCAAAGCATTCATCATGATACAATTCATTGGGTAGGGCTTAGTCAAAACATAACATCATCTGAAGACTCATTAATTATTAATATAAATGAATTTACAGAATCACATGAAATAACACTTATTGCTGCTAACCAGTGTTTTGAATCTGAATTATTAATCCAAATCAATGATCTCAAACTCTCAACACCAAATAACACACCTATTATATACCCTAATCCTTCATCCGGTATTCTGAA
>TARA_B100001093_G_scaffold520473_1_pt1 | contig 23887 bp, 18 predicted proteins | sample TARA_B100001093 | Tara Oceans TARA_B100001093 (sample SAMEA2623116) | marine metagenome | biome: marine biome (ENVO:00000447); feature: surface water layer (ENVO:00002042); material: "saline water (ENVO:00002010), including plankton (ENVO:xxxxxxxx)" | depth 5 m | reverse complement strand
AAAAAAAATATATGAAGACTAATTATCTGGAAAACCAACTTTTTAACTTTTTTTTGTCCGAAAAATCAAAAAAATTAGTTGAAAAAAGTATATTGTATATATCAATAATAGGTTTTTTAATTCACCTATTGATAATATACTTAAACAAATCAAATTTAGTTTTAATTAGAGATCACTACGGATTATTTAATAACCCTATCTCAGCAATATATACTCCATTTTCATTTATTTTAATATATGAAATATATCAGCTAATTTATTATTTACCAAGATCAATATCTACATATATTTCAAAACAGTATGAAATTATTACTTTGATAATAATTAGAAGAATATTTAAAGATATTTCTGATTTAAATTTAAATCAAAATATAATTACTAATAATTTGAATGAGTATTTTTTTATTGACTTGTTAACTTCAATAATTTTATTTTTTCTAATTTTTTTGTTTAGGTTAAGTTCGAGAAAAAAAATAAAGGATGTTGTAGATAATATTAGCTTAATTAGGTTTATAAGAATTAAAAAATGGATATCTTCAATTTTAGTTCCTTTAATAGTTGTAATGGCTTTTAGTCACCTGTTTAATTGGATTAGCGAATACCTTTTAAATGAATCTATTTCTGATATAAAATCAATTAACACTGTTTTCTTCGACGAGCTATTTCAAATCTTAATATTAGTTGATGTTTTTTTATTGCTATTTTCATTTTTCAACTCTGATTTATTTCACAATATAATGCGAAATTCAGCATTTATAATTTCAACAATATTACTTAGAGTTTCATTTTTGACAGAGGGATTAAACAATGTTATTCTAATAATTATTTCTGTATTATTTGGTCTTACTATTCAATTGATATATAATGAGTGTGAAAAGAGAAAATTATTTTAAAACAGTTATTTTGATTGAAAATGATATTTAATTATTGTGAATAGCTTCTTTAATAAATTCATCATTTTTAGACTGTATAAGATAATATATTTCGTCTCCCCAAATATTTTGAGCTATTTTAGATATTAACAAAATATTCAAGTATTGTTTTTCTTTTACACCAAGATTATTAATATAATTTGATTTATATTTTTCGTCTAAAAACGATATAAAGTTAGAGAAAAATGTGCTTTCATCAAGATTTAAAAAAGTCGTTTTTTTAATACCTTCTTCTCTAGTTTTAATACTTTCATTAAGGCAAAATTCGTTAATTAATCCTAAACTAAGTAACTCATTTAATTTAGAAAAATTTAAACTAGAATCTAACTCAACTAATATGTCAGGGTAAATACCACCACTTGCATATACTTTTCTACCAAATTTGGTTTTGTAAATGGTTGAATCATAAACTTCTTCAATAAAATTATTTTTTTTGTAGGGTTTCTGAATGCATCTACCTGAGGGGGTATAATATCTTTGTGTTGTAATTCTTATAACCGAATTATCATTTAATTTTATTTGTTCTTGAACTAATCCTTTACCAAACGATCTTCTTCCAATAACTGTACCTCTATCGTTATCTTGAATAGCTCCTGCAACAATTTCTGACGCTGATGCAGATCCTTCATCAATTAAAACAACAAGTTCAGTATTTATTAAATCTCCATTTTTAGTTGAATAAATTTCGTCTTTAGTTCGCTTATTTCCTTGTGTATACACAATCAGTTGATTATCTTTTAAAAAATCATCACAAATATTAATTGCAACGCCTAAATATCCCCCAGGATTATTTCTTAAGTCTAAAATTAATTTTTCCATTCCATTTTTTAATAATTTTTCAACACCAAAACTAAATTCTTCATAGCTAGTTGCTGCAAATCTGTTTAATTTAATATATCCGATATTATTTTCTAGCATAATTGAGGCATCAACACTTTTAAGAGGTATATCATCCCTAACTATATTGTAATTAATAAGCTTATTTTTTCCTTTTCTGTAAATATCTATATTAACTGTGCTTCCTTTTACACCTCTTAACTTTTTAATTACATCCTCATTTTTGATTTTAATATTTGCAACAAGCTCTTTTTCAACATACACAATCCTATCTCCAGATAATATACCTAGTTTTTCAGACGGACCACCAGCAATAGGAGCAACAACAACTATGGTGTCATTGATAAGACTAAATTGTACTCCAATACCACTAAAACTACCTTGCATATCTTCTTTGACAGTGTTGAATTTTTCTGAGTTAATATATGATGAGTGTGGATCAAGATTGAGCATTATATCATTTATAGAATTATCATAAAGAGAATTTATATCTATTGAATCAACATAGTTTTTCTCAATAATTTTTAATATAGACTCAATTTTACTATTTTTTTGATTATTAGTTAACCATTCACTGAGAAGAATTCCTAAAATAATGAATGAAGTATATTTTAAGATATCTGTAAGATTCTTTTTCATAAAAAATTATACTATAATTTGTTTAATTTCAACACCAGCTTTTTTTAAAAATTTTAATCCTGAAATGTCTTTATATTGTTTGATATAAACAACTCTAATAATACCTGCTTGTAAGATTAGTTTACTACAATCTTTACAAGGAGACATAGTTAAATATAAACATGCATCTTTACAATTGTGATTTGATTTTGCAGTTTTTAGAATAGCGTTTGCTTCCGCGTGTAACACATACCAATGTGTTTGATTATTTTCATCTTCACATTTGTTTGAAAATCCTGAGGGAGTTCCATTATAACCATCAGAAATGATCATTTGATCTTTAACAATTAATGCTCCAACTTTTTTTCTATTACAATGAGATAAATTTGCCCATTCTTTTGCCATTTTTAGATAGGCAATATCATACTTATATTGTTTAGAGTTATTCATAAATATTAGTTGTACCCAGAGCCGGGATCGAACCGGCACGAGTTTCCTCATTGGTGTTTGAGACCAACGCGTCTACCAATTCCGCCATCTGGGCTATTAACAATACAAAAATATAAGTTTGATTTCATTTACAAACCTATTTTGCAAAAAATGAAATTTTATCTGTTTTAATATGCCTAAATATGTATCTTTGCCGACCATTTCACAACACTTATGAATAATGAAATTAAATTTTTTGCAGGAAGAAATTCAAAGCTATTAGCTGAGAATATAGCAAAATCATATGGGTTAAAATTAAGTGATTCTTCAATCATTGATTTTTCTGATGGAGAATTTGAACCATCATTTAATGAAACTGTACGAGGCGCACATGTGTTTTTGGTACAATCTACTCCGCCACCATCTGAAAATCTAATGGAATTATTGTTAATGATTGATGCTGCAAAAAGAGCGTCTGCTTACAAAATTATCGCGGTTATCCCTTATTTTGGATATGCAAGACAGGATAAAAAAGGAAAACCAAGAGTCCCAATTGCTGCAAAGTTAGTTGCAAATTTACTAACTGCCGCTGGTGTTGATAGAATCATGACCATGGATTTACATGCTGATCAAATCCAAGGGTTTTTTGAAGTACCTGTAGATCATCTTTATGCATCCACACTATTTATACCGCATATAAAATCCTTGAATCTGAAAAACTTAGTTATTGCATCACCGGATATGGGAGGATCTAGAAGAGCAAACACATATGCAAAGTTTTTAAATTCAGAAGTTGTAATTTGCTATAAGCATAGAGAGAAAGCAAATAAAATTGCAAAAATATTAATTATTGGAGATGTTAAAGATAAAGATGTGATAATTGTTGACGATATGGTTGACACTGCGGGAACACTTACTAAAGCTGCGGATTTAATGATTGAAAAAGGTGCAAATAGTGTAAGAGCTTGTTGTACGCATGGTATTTTTTCGTCAAACTCTTATGAAAAAATTGATAAATCAAGTTTAGTTGAAGTTTTTGTAACTAATACTATTCCAAGAAATCACAAATCAAAGAAAATAAATGAACTTTTAGTATATGATCTCTTTTCCAATACAATTCAAGGCGTACTTGATAACAGATCAATATCAAAAAACTTCATTTGTTAAATTAATATAAATTATAAATTACTTAAGTATGAAAACACTAGCAATTAACGTTAAAGAAAGAGAAAAATCTGGCAAATCTAATACAAGAGCGTTAAGAAATCAGGGTAATGTACCATGTGTGCTTTACGGGGGAGAAAAGCAAGTGGTTTTCTATGCTCATGAAAATGAATTTAGAAAGCTTATTTACACTCCTGATATTTTTGTTGTAGAACTAAATGTTGGAAATAAAAAAATTAATGCAATTATGCAGGATATTCAGTTTCATCCTGTTTCAGAAAAAGTTCTTCATATAGACTTTTTAGAAGTATTTGATGATAAACCTGTTGTGGTATCAATACCAGTTAAATTAAAAGGAATAGCATTAGGAGTAAGAAATGGTGGGAATTTAATGTTTAGAAGAAATAAGATTATTACTAAAGGATTGGTGTCTAAATTACCAGATGCAATAGAGATAAATATAGAAAATTTAGCAATAGGAATGTTTATTTATATTAAAGATATAAATATTGAAGGATGTCAATTTTTAGCACCTGAGAGTTCTGTCGTAGTTGGAGTGAAAACAGCTAGAAATGTTATTGAAGAAACAACTTCAGATGACGAAAGTGATGAAAGTAGTGCATCCGAAGAGTCTTCTGATAAAGATAATACAACCAAAGATAGTACCGATACAAATGACAATAAATCAGGTGATTCAGAAAAATCTGCTGAATGAAATATTTAATAGTAGGATTGGGTAATCCTGGTATAAAATATAAAGACACTAGGCATAATATTGGTTTTCAAATTCTGGATTATTTATCACATGATTTACAAGCTAGTTTCGTAACTGATAGATATGCCGATATAGCTACCACATCATACAGAGGAAAAAAAGTTATTTTATTAAAGCCTAACACTTTCATGAATTTAAGTGGTAAAGCTGTATCTTTTTGGCAAAAAAAAACTAAAGTTCAACTTAATAACATTTTAATAGTTACAGATGATATTTCATTATCTTTCGGCACATTAAGATTAAAGGCTAAAGGGTCTGATGGTGGGCATAATGGACTTAAAAATATCAATGAGCTTTTAGATTCAATTTGTTATGCTCGACTCAGGTTTGGTGTTGGAAGTGATTTTATTAAAGGTCAACAAGCGAACTATGTATTAAGTCCATTCGAAAAGAGTGAAATAAATTATATTACAGATTTAAAAAAAAATGCAATTGATATAATCAAATCTTATATGTTATTAGGACTTGATAGAACTATGAATACATTTAATGGTAAATAGTTTATACAAAAACTATTAATTTTTTTAGATTTGCAGATATATTGGTATCGTGGCCGAGTGGTTAGGCAGTGGTCTGCAACACCATCTACAGCAGTTCGAATCTGCTCGATACCTCAAAAAATATGCTCGTTATTTATAGCGAGCATATTTTATATATATTTGCCTAATCAATATGAATGTAAAGCAAATAATAATATTTTTTATATGTATATTAGTTAATACTAATTCTTTCTCTCAAGTATGTGAAATTGATTCTATTAACTATAATCATATAGATTGTTATGGAGAAAGTACAGGCTCAATAAGTGTTAAGCTATTACAGCCTGATAGTGTTTATCAAAAAACTTATTGGTGGACTGGTCCTGATGGATTTTATGCAAATCAAACATTAAATATCTCAAATTTAAAAGCTGGAGATTATGTTTTAACAATAATCGCTAACATTGTACCTGGTGACCCTAGTACTCCAATTTGGGATTCAAATTTAGAAGGTGATAGTCTTGGTGGTGCACCAATGGATACAATTCGTATTTATGAAAATTTACAAATTGGAGCGGATATTATTTTTACTAATCTTTGTAATAAGAATGATTCTGCAAGTGTAGTTACACAAATATATGGAGGTACACCCCCATACAGTACATTGTGGAGTAATGGAGATACTGCAAGAAATACAAGTGGACTTTTGCAAAACACTACAACCCCATATACTCTTACAATTTCTGATAAAAATAATTGTATTACAAATATTGACACCGTAGTTCCAAGTATTAGAGAAATGAATATTCTTATGAGTAATAATGTTGTTAGCTGTAAAGATGATAGCGATGGATGGGTTCACGCTAGAGTATATAATGGAACACCACCATATAGTTTTATGTGGTCAAATGGATCAAATATAATTGATAGGGATTCTTCAAGTATTAGAAATTTGACCCCGGCAATTTATTTTGTTGATATAACAGATTCTATGGGATGTATTGATAGAGACTCTGTCAATGTGTTAGTTAATCCAGCTAATTGTATAAAGGTGTACGATGCATTTTCTCCAAATGATGATGATGTAAATGAATTTTGGAAAATTAATAATATAGATGTTTATCCTCAAGCTATTGTTTTAGTTTATGATAGAAATGGAAAGCAAGTTTACAGAAGAAGAAATTATAAAAATACATATACAGATGCTTTTTCAGGAAGAGACCAAAAAGGTAAGATTTTAGCATCAGGAAATTATTATTATATAATTGATCTAGGTAATAGTGATAAAGTAATTAAAGGAATTGTAACTATTGTAAGATGATAAGATTAGTACTTTTTAATTTTGCTATGTTTTTATGTTTTTTTGTCTCTGCTCAACAAGAGCCAATTTTTTCACAATACTATAATAATGATATAATTTTAAACCCCGCTATTTCTGGCTCTAAAAAATATAATAAATTATCTATAAACACTAGGCAACAATGGGCAGGTTTTGAAGGTGCACCATTGTCAACTAATATTTCATATCATGGTGCGATTAATAATCGCTCAGCAATTGGTGGGTATATTTTATATGATAAAGCTGATCCAGTACTGAGAGCAGATTTAAGCTTATCATATGCTTATCATGTGCCATTGGATTACGATAATTTTAACTTATCGTTTGGTATTTCTTCAAAGTTAATATACTACAATTTAGATTATACAGATCTTGAAATACCAGTCTTAAATGATAACGCAATTTCAAACAAAACCTATACGAAAACTTCTCCAGAAGCTTCCGCTGGGGTGTTTTTGTATAGCCGAAATTTTCGTTTAGGTTACTCAACTATAAATATACTTCAAAATTCTTTTAAAGAGTCTGAGAATAAAAATTATGAGAATATTTTATATAGAAATCATTTTATAATTGGATCATATAAATTTGAGGCGATAAATAATGATTGGCAGTTTGAACCATCTTTTTTATATCGCAAACAAGAATTAAATACTTCTGTAACAACACTTTCTTTTAGAACTTTTTACTTAAGAGATACGTGGGGAGGAGTAAGCTTTAAAAATGATGGTAATATAGGTTTTAATCTAGGATTTGGATCTGGAAATATACATTTTGCATATGCATATGATTATACTTTTAGAGGAGATATTGCATCATATAATTTTGGATCACACGAGTTGATGATTGAAGTTCGTTTTTCATCAGAAAATTCCAAAAGACACATTAGTTTTTGGGAATATTAAAAATTTATGAAAAAAATTTCTCATATTGGAATAGCAGTCGCTGATATTGAAAAATCATGTGAATTATTTTCAAGATTACTTAATAAAGATTTTCAAACTGAATATGTTAGTTCAGAATCAGTAACTACAGCATTTTTTAAAATTGGCGAATCTAAAATCGAATTAATCTCCAGCGAACAAACTGATAGTGCGATTTCTAAGTATTTAAAAAAACATAAAGAAGGAATGCATCATTTAGCTATTGATGTTGATAATATTCAAGACGAAATCTGTAGACTCAAAAAAGAAGGGTTTAGATTTTTAAATGAAACTCCAAAAATAGGCGCAGATAATAAATTGATTGTTTTTTTACATCCTAAAGATACTAATGGAGTTTTAGTTGAAATTTGTCAGTCAAGATAGTTATTAAATCTTCGCTGTCTTTCAAATGATGAGTTACTATTCCAATTTTTTGGGCTGCATTAATATGTTGAATGGAGTCATCTATGAACAAAACATTTTTAGCTTTTAAATGGTTTTCTTTTAAAACATATTCGAATATTTTTACTGATGGTTTTCGCATTCCAATTTTATACGAAAAATAAATTTTATTAAATGCACTTTCAAATAATTTCCATTCAGTTTCAGATAAACTATTTTTAAAGCAAGAAATATGAATGCAATTTGTGTTGCTTAAAAGAAAAGTTTGATAATTATACATTATACGTTTAATGAATATTAGCTTCTCTAGAGGAAGATTTAAAAGCATTTTGTTCCAAGCATGTTTAATTTGATTTTCATTTGCATTATTAGTTTTAAGTTTGACAGCGTTAATAAATTCTTTTTCTGATATTTTGCCAATTTCTAGATCATTAAAAATTTTTTTTTGTTCATTTTTTGAATAATAGGATGTCGAATTAAGCACACCTAGCTTTTCAAATTCTTTAATTGTAAGATCATAATCAATATTTAATATTACACCTCCTAAATCAAAAATAATTGCTTTTATATTTTTCATTTTACAAACTTGCAAATTATTCAACAATTTTGATAGCTTTGTACATCCTTATTTTTATTAGGAGGGCCCATAGCTCAGCTGGTTAGAGCACTTGACTCATAATCAAGGGGTCGTTGGTTCAAGCCCAACTGGGCCCACAAAAAGCGAAACAATTATTAGGATAATTATTTCGCTTTTTTTATTATCATTGTAAAAAAACATGAAAAAATCAATTTTCTTTGCCGCACTTTTTCTTATAAGCTTTAATAAAGGTAAAGCTCAAAGTTTTGGACTAGGTTTTCAGGCAAACTTTCCTTCATATGGTTTAAGCGCAAAATATGACCTTAATCAGGTGCATTCTGCTCAGTTTATATATGGTGCATTCGGTGCTTTAGAGGCTATTTCTGGTAGATACCTTTATAATTTTAGTCCAAGAAGAAATGATATTAAACCTTTTGTTTATGCACAAGCAGGAATTTGGACATATACACTTAATTTATCTCCATTAGGAGGGGTTAATATTTCAGAATCGGTATTAGGATATGGTATTGGCGCTGGAATAGAAATACCGTGGTTATCGTTTATTACGGAAGACCTTAAATGGACACTTGAATTAGGAATTGGAATTATAGATTTAAATATTTATGAAGTAAAAGCAACTTCTTTTGGATCTGGAATTCATTATTATTTTTAATTCTTTAAATTTTAAGAGTAAAAGTGTAGTATCATTAATTAGATTTCAGTAATAATAATTTTTTATAAATTTTTTCTGCTTTTGATTTTAATATTATATTAACATTAGTATTTTTTAAATCAACACCTTTTTTATCGAATTTAATTGTTTCAATATCTGATAATTCTAAATTTATATTGTCAGAAATAATATCGATAGATTTTTTAGGATTATTTAAGAAATCATCATAGTCAATAATTATATCTTTTTTATCAAATATTTTAAGTAAAAATTGGTAGTAATTTATCCATACTTCAAGCCAATAATTTAAATGATTTTTATTTTTTTCAACAAAATCAAAATCAAGATTCATTTTTTTTTCATTCATTCCAAATTCGTGGTGACCAAGCCAATTCATATATGTTAAAATAAACGGATCTTCTTTCTGAAAACTAGAAAATTTTTTATGTTGTTTCAATAATGAAAAAGAATGTCCTAAAGGTTCTCTAAACATAAATATTACATTAAATTTATTATTAATGGACCGAAATGAATTATATCTTAAAATAAAATTATTGTTTTTAGTCAAATAAATTTTTTCGTCACAGAACGATTTATGAAATTTTAAATAGTCTTGATGAATACTTTCCGTAACTTTGTGTAATAGCAATTTGTTTTCTGAAATATAACAATCATTAAAAAATACCTTAAAAAAATACTCATCTAAGGCTTCAGCAGAAGAATAATTAATAAACGTTTGATCACCATGTTTTCTTTCCCAATTTTTGTCCGAATTTACTTTGTATATTTTACTCCATAAACTAGGTGCTAATATAAAAGGCATGTTACTATAATCTAATGATTTAAATTGATTTGATTTATTTAATATTGTAGTCAAAGCTGTAGTTCCACATCTTGCCAAACCACTAACAACAACAAATTTATTTTTAACTTTATTGATATCTTTAGTTTGAAAATCAAAAATTTTTTTACCAATGTTATAGTTATCTAGAATCATTTTATGAAAAACCTGTGATAATTCACTGTAAGATGTTTTCTGTGTTAAAAAATTAAATAAAATAAATGGCATACATGTACCCAAGGAAAAAATAATTAGATTATAAAATTTAGAAAATATATTTATTTCAAATGATGTTGAATAAATAAACTCATAAATTAAATATGGTATGTAAAATGAAAAAACAATTAATGAGATATATATAATAAAGTATAATAAAGACTTTATTGTGCTTTTAAAATTAATAACCAATTTAACAAACTTATCTTTTTCATTTAAATTTTTATCAAAAACAATATCAAGAAGACTTGTAGTTTTTAAAGCTAAATTATAAAAAGTATATCTAAAAAATAAAATTATTATTGATACTAAAACACCTGAAATAAAATCTAAAATTAACATTAGATCTATTTGTTAAATTTTTTTTTATTTTTTAGATAGTATCGAAATATGTAAATCATACAAAACATAACAATAATTAAAATTATTGCTACCAAAAAGACTGCTCCTATTCCTAAGCCTGGACCTATATATAACATTAGTAATTATTAATTTTAGTTAAACGTGACCAACATGTCATAGATACTTGATTATCTGCAGTTTTTTTAAAGAAAGTTTTAACCTTATCTTCTTCAAACACATAGACAATACCTGCACCTGTTTCTTCTATCATGAAATTATTTTCATCAATAATTTCACATAAGCCTTGATAACGTGTGTTTATTTTAAATTTTTTGAAAACTTCGGATTTAAAAATACGTTTTTGATTAGTTATAAAATTATATATAATAATTGAATTTAATTCTTCCAACCCATTACTTCTTTTTTTAACAAAAGTATTATTTGAAAAGATAGATATACATGAGTCATTATATATATCTATATCATGTTGAGCTTGGGACAAATTAAAATTATGAAACTTAATCTTACCATTTCTAGGGTCAAATAAAAGAATCATATTTAAATTTCTTAATGAAATTAAAACATCTCCTTTTTTTGCAAACAAATTGTCCTTCAAAATTGGTTGTATATCATTTAGGTGATGTAGATCCAAATAATTACCGTCATTTATAATTGGCCAATCTAACATCCAATTCAAATTATTTTCTTCCAATATATCTAAAATTGATTTACTGTAAATAGTTTTTCCATTTTTTGGATCAACTAAAACAATATAAAAGGGTATAGCGTTATCATTAAGTGCTAATGAAGTGTCAACATTTTTAAGGCCACAAGCCCATATATTGCCTTCCGAATCTTGTTCTTGAGAATGATGAAATGTAAAGTCATCATTAATCCAAAAAGTTTCATTACTTTTTTTTGAACATATTAAAGGACCTTTCTTAATATTATAGACAACTCCAAATTCATTAAAAAGAAAATGTTTAGGTCTTACATTATCATTTCTTGACTTATAAGAGATTCCATAACCATCTTGTCCAAAAGCATAAGGGTATAACATATTATGGAGATAATCTTTAGTGAAAAAATATTTTTTTTCTATACTATTATTTGACAGTAAAACTCTTTCAACATGAAAAGTATCATTAGAATGATAAGACCAATCTAAAAAATAATCTAAACTTAAATTTTCGTTTGGAAGATTAGCATATGAAAAATCATTTGAAACACAGTATTTTGAATCATTAATTTTTTTTAGTTTTTGTAAAAATTGAGGGAGTTCTTCAGAAAGGGCATATTTAAAAGGAATTGATATAAAACTAGGGAAAAATGATGTATGGTAAGAAATTACAAAAAAAAATGATGTAATAAAAAAAGTCAAAACTACGATACAAATGACAAGGATTCTATCCATTTTACTTTATTAAACAATTATTACAAACTTATAAAATTATCGTCCATTGTCTATAAATTTTAGTCAAAATTACTGTAGATCTAATGCATTTAGTTTAATGTTCATCGATTGGTTTATATACTTTAATTAATTTAATAATTATAGTTAAATCCTTCCCAAATTGTTGTATAATATTTTTGATTTTCATAGCTTATTTAATAATTTAGCTAAATTAATTTATGAAAACACTGGTTTTATTTATTTTCTTTTTAAGTCATCATTTACCCTCTAATAATTTCGTTGAAAATTTAGGAAAAATAAGTTCAAGTAATGAAGACGATAGTAAAGTATATTCAGTATTTGTTCAAATATTGAACGTAACTGTAGGGCAATCTGTAGAGAGTGCATCTTCAAAAAATGGTTTTTACTCGAACCCAAGAATTAAAATTCCATTTCCAAAATCAGATATTAATATAAAATCTAAACTAGTTGGTTTGGGCTTTAAAAAACAAATTGATGAATTTGAATATAAGATGAATGTTGCTGCTGAAAAAGCATCTAAAGATGCGTTAAATATTTTTTTGAAAGAAATAAAAAACTTAAAAACAAACAATATAAAGAAGATTATTGACGGAGATAAAGATGAAGCAACTAAATATTTGAAAAACAACTGTTATATGCATTTATATGATAGTTTTCTTCCAGTCGTATCTCAAAAATTAGAGAACGAAAACGTTATTAATATGTGGGATTTGCTAGTAAATAGATATAATAATCTTCCTTTTGTAAAAAAACTAGAGTTTGATTTACATGATTATGTTACAAATAAAACAATAGAAGGTATTTTTATTTTAATGGCGGAATGTGAAAGAAATATTAGACAAAATCCTAAAAGTTCAAAATCAAATTTAATCATAAATTTTTTTAATTAACCCGCTTAATTTTGCATAAGTTACTCTCACATATTAAAACTAATAAAATAATTTATTTACTTTCTTTCTTTGTAATTGTCTTAATTGTATTTCTGTTTGTACAAAAGAAAACTATGCAACAAGAGATGGATTTAAAGGTTCAGTTCATAGAACAAAAAAATATGTTACGAAATCAACTAGATGATATTATTGATGAACACGAAGATCTTCTAGATGAATATGGAGAATTAAATCAAGATTTACAGCAAAAAGATTCAGTAATAAGACAACAATTTTTAGAAATAAATAGTCTCCTCGAAACTAAAAAAGATTTAAAGCAGGCATTTAAAAAAATAGAAGTTTTAAAAACAATTTCAAAAAAATATATTGATACAATCGATTCATTAGTAAATGTTAATAATCGTCTTCGCTCTGAAAAAGACAGCGTCATTACAGTTAATAAAAATATTAATTGGAAAAATTATAAGTTAAACAAACAAAATGAAAAGCTAGCAGAAACTGTAAGCAAAGGATCTATTTTAGAAGTAGAAAGGCTAGAAGTTTTCCCTATTAAAAGAAAGATTACAGGTAAAGAAGCAATTACTAAACAAGCGAAGAAAACTCAAAAATTACAAATATGTTTTTCTGTACTAGGAAATTCTATAGCTGAAAGCGGAACTAAAAAAGCCTACATACAAATTGTTTCTCAAGATGGGTTAGTTTTGAAAAGTAATAGTTTAATCCAAACAATTTTAGAATTAGACACTGTCGATGTAACTACCTTTACAGAATTCGATTATCAAAATAGCACAATAGATCATTGTCATGAGTGGGAGCGTCTTAATGTTTTGCAAGAAGGATACTATTTAATAAGTGTGATTATAAATGAAAAAATCGTAGCCCAAACAACATTGAAATTAAAATAAATGCCTACAATTGTGTCATATAATATTAATGGGATAAGATCTGTTTTAAGAAAAGATTTTGATAGATGGTTAAAGATGTGTAATCCCGATGTTCTCTGCTTACAAGAAATTAAAGCAAATGAAGAACAATTTAATAAAGAAATTTTTGAAAATTTAGGTTATACTTGTTATATCAACCCAGCTGATAAAGCTGGTTATAGTGGAGTTGCGATTTTATCTAAAATTAAACCAAAAAAAGTTGAGTATGGATGTGGTAATTTTCAAATTGATATGGAAGGTAGGTTGATCAGGGCAGATTTTAATAATTACTCTGTACTTTCTGTTTATTTTCCTTCTGGTAGTAGTGGAGAAAAAAGACAAAAGTTTAAATTTATGTTTTTAGATTATTTTCAAAATTATATTAGTAAGATTAAAAAGTCAATTCCAAATTTAATTATATGCGGTGATTTTAATATTTGTCATAAAGAAATTGATATTCATAATCCTAAAAGAAATAAAAATACATCAGGATTTTTAATTGAAGAGCGAAATTGGGTAACTAATTTTTTAAATAGCGGATTCATAGATTCATTTAGATTTTTTCATTTAGATAGTGATAAATATACATGGTGGAGTTACAGAGCACGTGCGAGACAAAAAAATTTAGGATGGCGTATTGATTATAATATGGTTTCAAAGTCGCTAGAGAATTATATTTTTAGTGCAAGCATTTTATCTGATGTTATACACTCCGATCATTGTCCAATATCTTTAGAAATTAAAATTTAGGATTTGTTATATTTGCTATAAATTTATTAAATGGGTATCTTACAAACTGCTGAACGAAGTTCAGCAACAGACAGTTCAGAAAATGTTGTGTTTCAAAGACATTTAGTTGCTTACAAAGAGACTGCTAAATTGATTTATGGAACTGTTCTAGAGATAGGCAGTGGAGAAGGTTATGGAATAAGAGAATTAGTAGATAAGTGTGATAAATATATAGCGATTGATAAATATGCAACAAAAATTAATTCTCAAATAAAAGAATCTAAAAATATAACATTTATTGAATGTGAAGTCCCTCCACTAAAAAATATTGATGATAATTCTATTGATTTTGTAGTTTCATTTCAAGTCATTGAACATATTCATGAGGATAAATACTTTTTATCAGAAATAAAAAGAGTTTTGAAAAAAAACGGTAAACTTATTTTAACAACTCCCAATAAAAAAATGTCGTTGAGTCGTAATCCATGGCATATAAGAGAATATACTGTAAGTGAAATGACTGATTTATTAACTGATTTTTTCCCAAATACCAAAGTTATGGGTGTATTTGGAAATGAAAAAGTCATGAGTTATTATAAAAAAAATAAAGAGGCTATTCAAAAAATAACTCGATTTGATATTTTTAATTTACAGTATAAGCTTCCTAGATGGATATTACAAATCCCATATGATATTTTGAACAGATTTAATCGACATGCACTTGAAGATGATAATTCACAGCTTGTTAAGTCTATCACTGCTAAGGATTATCATATTGATACAACTAATGAGGAATGTCTTGACCATTTTTGTATTTCTACCAAGAACTAGAAAATGAATAGCCTAATTTTTTCAGTTCGATAATTATATCTTTTAGTGTATCTTTAAGTAATGTGTAAGATTTTAAGTTATTATGAAATACAATAATTGAACCATCTGAAATATTATCTAACACGTTACGTTTTAAACTATATGGATTTTTTTCTTTGAAATCATATGATAAAATATCCCACAAAATTAACTTGTATTTTTTTTTCAATTTAAATATCTGTCTACTTGTTATTTTACCATAAGGTGGTCTAAAAAGCACATTATTTTCCATTAATTTTTGACATTTTTCAATATCTTGTATATATTTTTTAGTAGATGTTTTCCATCCATTCAAATGAGAATTCGTATGATTTCCAATAGTATGACCATCAGTTTTAATTTTTTTATAGAGTGGTAGGTTGTTTGAAATATCTTTTCCTACTAAAAAAAATGTTGCTAAAATTTTTTCTGATTTTAATACAGAAAGTATATGTTCAGTAACTTCAGGAGTAGGACCATCATCAAATGTTAACCAAATTTTTTTGGCTCCTTTTTTTTTCCAAATTAATGAGGGATAAAAAAATCTGAAAAAAGCTAAAGGTTTAATAAACAAAATACTCTAATTACAGTTCTAAAAATTCAGTGACAAAAGAATTTATTCTAAATGTTTGATAATCTATTTCTATATCATTATTATCTTTTTGCATGAAATAATTACCATCTTTCTCAAAATAATTAAATCCAATATCACTCAACTTATGAATTGATATTATTTGGTTTAGATTTCCTAAAATTTGTAATGCAATTCTTTCATTTTGATTTACTCCGGAATGATATTTGAATGCTTTTAAATATTTATATTCGTCTACATATCTGTCTATCATTTCAACAAGAATATCAGTTCCTTTCTCTTTTTGTTGAGCTCTTAAATATATATCAATCATAAATGGAGCGTAATAACTAAACGGTACAACTTGTGAAGAAAACTCAGACATACATTTATCTAATGTTTCTATTGCTTTAGCAGTATCTTGTTTTTGCATTAATGATTCTGCCAGTCTTGAATAAGAATTTCTGAAATTTAACACCATTCTAGTATTTGTTTCATCAAAGTAATTGTTAGGATTATTATATCCTCCCCAAACAAAATCTTTAGTTAATCTTTGATACATTTTTTCAGTATGAACTATTCCTGGTTGTCTATCAGGAGATTGAGCGATATAAGGAACTAATCTATAAGTCAAACCTTCTAGTTGGAAATATTTTTCAAGACCCATGAAGTTGTCTTGTCCAACTGTTGTAGCAAAATAAATTGGACGTTCCCAATTAAAGTTTGCTAAAATATCTAGTACCATAAGTTTATTTTTATATAATCCATTTCCTTTCAATTGCCATTTGATTTCATCAACAATTCTATTTTGATATTCCTCAGGTATAAATGATTTAAAATATTTTAAAGTGTCAGTGTAAATTTTTTGAGACATTTTAATAGAATCTGAAATAGATGAAATATTCAAATTTTTCATTAAATTATATGTGTAATCTTTTGCTTTTTTTTCGAAATTTACTTCTAATTTTAATTTTTTTGTTGGACAGTAATTTCTTAGTCCTCCTGAAGTTCTTATTTTTCTATTTGCATTATTACTATTAATGAATTGTACAACTTGTTTTACATCTACACGTTCTTTAGTTTTTTCAAATATTGGAGTATAATCTCTAGTTCCAGATCGGTAATCTTCATGTTGTAATGATGAAGGTATTGGTAGAGCATCATAAGAAGCTCTTTTCATTTGGTCGATGTACCAATCAGTATTAAAAAGTGACAAATTAACTACCTTAATATCTGTTCTAATTCCTTCTACCTCTTGTGCATACCATAAAGGAAAAGTATCATTATCTCCATTAGTGAATAAAATTGCATTTTTATCACAAGAGTTTAAATAATTTTTAGCTACTTCTAGAGCGGTATAACGTCCACTTCTGTCATGATCATCCCAATTTTTAGCAAACATTAATGCTGGTGCCATGAAAAATGCTATTAAAATAGATGTAACTAAATTTACTTTTGAAGGTGTCTTAAGTTTAATATTTTCTTTTAGAAAATTATAAATACCTAGTACACCAAGTCCAATCCAAATTGAAAACGCATAAAAAGATCCTACATATGCATAATCTCTTTCTCTTGGTTGAAATGGAACTACATTTAGATAAACTATAATTAAAACACCAGTAAAAAGAAAGAATAGTAGTACAGAAATAGCATCTTGCTCTCTAGATTTAAAATGATAAATCATACCTATCAGGCCAAGTATTAAAGGTAAAAAATAATAATGATTTTTAGCTTTATTATTTGCTAAGTATTCAGGTGCAATAACATCATTGGAGTTTGGAGTTCCAAGTCGTGCATTATCTATAAATTTAATTCCGCTTTCCCAATTTCCGTGAAGAGAATTACCGTCCATGTTCATATAGTCATTTTGTCTTCCGGCAAAATTCCACATAAAATATCGAATGTATGACCAGCCAATTTGATATTTAAAGAAAAACTTTAAATTTTGAGCAAATGTTGGTTTTGAATCTTTACTTTTTAAATCAGCCCACATTTTATAGCCGTTTGCATGTCTTGATTGTGTGTTGCTCCACATTCTAGGAAACAACATTTTATCCTTTTTACTATAATTAGGTAAACTTTTTTTTCTATTGTCAATAATAATATACTTACCCTTTTTTTCATCTTTTGCGTATACTGGAGAGCCATCTACATAAGGATTTCTGCTATCTAATTCCGCATTAAAATGACGTCCGTAAATAATTGGCCAGCTACCGTATTGTTCTCTTTTTAAATATGATAAAAGTCCCACAGCATCTTCCGGATTATTTTCATCAATTGGTGGATTTGAGTTTGATCTTATAACAAGAATAGCAAATGACGAATATCCAATTAGTAACATGGTGACACTTAAAATAAATGTATTCCAAAGATGTTTTTTATTTCTTTTCGTGTAAGCTAATCCAAAGTATATAGCGCATAAAATTGCTATTAAATAAATAATAGCACCAGAATTAAAAGGAAGACCAATAGAATTTACAAAGAATAATTCAAATTTAGAGATTAAACTAACAGCTCCAGGAATGATAATGCCTTGTACTAGGCCTAGAATCCCAATTGAAATAAAAAAAGCTTTTATAGCGCCACTTTTAGTGTATTGGTATTTTTTGAAATAGTATATCATTCCCATAGCAGGAATGGTTAGTAGTGAAAGTAAATGTACTCCAATAGATAATCCAATTAAATAGGCAATTAATATAAGCCATCTTCCTGAACTAGCTTTATGAGATTGTTCTTCCCATTTCATTATGCACCAAAACGTTGCGGCAGTAAAAAGAGAAGACATAGCGTATACTTCTCCTTCAACTGCAGAAAACCAGAACGAATCTGAAAAGGTATATGCAAGTGAACCAATTAATCCTGAAGATAAAATAAGTATCATTTCTTCAGTTTTAATATCTTGATTTTTAAGTATCATTTTTTTACTGAAGGCAGTAATTGTCCAAAAAAGAAAAAGTATTGTGAATGAGGAACATAGTGCTGAAAGAGTATTAATAGCAACTGCTACTTCACTAGTGCCAGGGGTAGCAAATAGACTAAATATTCTACCAAAAAGTTGAAATAATGGCGCTCCAGGTGGATGTCCAACTTCTAATTTATAAGCAGTAGCGATATATTCACCACAATCCCAAAAACTTACTGTTTGCTCTATAGTAGACAAATAAACAAATGATGCGATAAAAAACACACTCCATCCAACTATATTGTTTAATTTTTTAAATAACTTCATAATTGTTAACTTTTGATTTGCGAATTTATGAAATAAATTTGTTTTTAAAGAAAAATGAAAAATCAAAAAATGTTTTGTTCTTAAGTCTTTATTATTATTTTTGTAGCGTTAAATGATATCGCAGAAAGCTCATTTAGTGCCCGATGGTGTAACTGGCAACACGTCTGGTTTTGGTCCAGAAGAGTCTAGGTTCGAGCCCTAGTCGGGCAACTAATCTCATTTCTCATATCTTTTCTATAAAAAACACGTAACTATAATTGTTAAATATTGTATTTGTTTATTTGGGTTTAATTTTTTAAATTTGCTGGTTCTACAATTTTTAATTGTATGATAAAAACAAGTAAAAGTAATATGACAACAATGATTAAACATTCCTTTAATAAATTATTTCTAACTATTCTTATATTTTTTTCTTTTGGACAAAATATATCAGTTGCACAAAATTGTTTAACACCTTCAGCACTAAATAGCTCCAGCATTTCAAACTTTACAGCAACTTTAAATTGGGACTCGGATACAAGTGTTCATCATTATAGAGTTCGTTATAAAGAAAGCGGTAGTGTATCTTGGAATTTTGAATATGGAATATATACTAATTCTGAAACCATAAATGGATTGCTGTCAAACACTGCATATGTATGGCAAGTTAGAGCATTTTGTTCTGCTGGCAACTCAAATAGTTCTTGGTGGTCAGTAGAAGATACATTCACAACATCAAATTTTCCAGTAGACTGTAATAATACTCCTAATGGCTCAGCATATACTGACAGTTGTGGCAATTGTGTCGATGGTAATACAGGAAATTTACCATGTATTCCTTTTTCTCCGACTGTTTCTATATCTCTAAGTAATCTAGATTGTAATAGTTATTCTGACATAATATTTTTCACTAGTCAAGATCCAAATGAACCAGATATCTCATCAACTGTCTTTACGTCAGACTCGGGTAGTTTTGACTTTAATGGTTTAAATAACAACGATACTATCGGTTCTAGTAACATTATTGCAGGTGGGGGGTTTATTAGTGTTAGTACTTTTTTATTAGTAGATTTTATAATAAGTTCTAATAGGATTTCTGTTAAAGCAGTCGACAGTATTACAGGAACAATATATGGATCCTTTACTTTAGAAAATACTAACCCAGGAGTTATGGTAATTGCAGCATCAGTTCCAGATAATAATAATGTTACCACCGGAAATAGCAATGAAATTTTTCTAGATAATATATTTTTAAATCCATCACCTGGAATAATTGTATTTACTTCTACAATCAATTCCGAATTAGGAGATATTGATATACAAACTGCAACTCAATCAATTCAATGCCCATGCGTCACATCATATACTTCATCTACGATAGATACTTGTGATAGTTATGCTTGGGACGGTGTAACTTACATATCTTCGGGTACTTATGCAAACACATACTTGGATGTAAATGGTTGTGATAGTGTGCATACTTTAAATTTAACTATCAATAGTAGTGATACAACAAGTAGTTCTGAAACTGCCTGTAATAGTTATTTATGGGATGGAGTAGTATATACTTCATCTGGTTCATATACAAATACATATACGAATGCATTGGGTTGTGATAGTATACATACTATAAATTTAACTATCAATAGTAGTGATACTCTAATTTTAAATATCACTGCAAATGCTACTTATGAATTTAACGGAGTTACATATGATACTTCTGGTGTTTACAGTTGGCTTGGTGCTGGCGTAAATGGGTGTGATTCATTAGTTATTTTAAATTTAACAGTTTTATATTGCAATGTACCCTCAAATTTAGCTACTACAAATATACTTTTAGATAGAGCAACTTTAAACTGGGATGCGGTTTCAGGTGCTGATCATTATGATGTTTTATTTAGTGCTGATGGAATAAGTTGGCAATATATTCCTAATATTTTTTCAACTAGTAGAACAAAATCAGGATTAAGTTCTGGAAACACATATTATTGGAAAGTAAGAAGTGTTTGTTCACCAAATGACACTTCATTTGTCTCTGAATGGTCAGATTCTGTAGTTTTTCAAACATTAACACCATGTGCTGTACCAACTAATCCAAATGAATCAACAATAGGACTTGATTTTGCTGATCTAACTTGGGACAATGTTTCAGGTGCTTGGGCTTACAGAGTTAGATACCGAAAATCAGGTTCGTGGATATTTGATACTACTTACACAAACACAATTACGATAAATAATCTGGATCCTTCATCAAATTATAATTGGCAAGTAAAATCAATGTGTGATCCATCAGGAGTAAATAATTCAGCATGGACATCCAATCAAACATTTTCAACACTTACAGCATGCCCAAATCCTTCGTCATTGACTGTAAATAATATAACAGCATTTAGTGCTACTGTTCAATGGACAGGATCAAATTCTGCAATAAATTATGAAGTATATTACAGGCAGCAAGGATCTAATAATTGGGATACCATTTTAACAACAACTACAAATACAACAATTCCAAACCTTATATTTTCAACAACTTATGAATGGGGTGTAATGTCAATTTGTGCTCAAGGTGGAATAAATAATTCCAATGTAGTATTAGGTAATTCATTTACTATAGATGATCAGTGTGCTGATCCGTCGAATTTAACTGTAAGTGGTATTTCTACTGATGCTGTAACTCTAAGTTGGGACCCTTTATCTGTAGTTGATCACTTTGAATTAAGATATAGAGAAGTTGGAACAAGTTCATGGACAAACTTTAATAATATTCCTGGAACTTCGACTTTTAAAAATTTAACAGGTTTAACTTTAGCTACTAACTATGAATGGGAGTTGTTAGCTGTTTGTGATTTATTTAATAATATATCTTCTTGGGTAAGTGGACCTTCATTTTTGACATTAAGTTGTCCAGCCCCTATCAATGCTAACACATCTAATATTTTATTAGACAAAGCAACATTAAATTGGGATGCAGTTTCTGTAGCAAATTATTATGAAATCAGAATAAAAGAAATTAGCTCTAACACATGGCAATACATAACTGCAAATAGTACTTCACGTACAAAATCAAATCTATCTTCTGCTACTGATTATCACTGGCAGGTAAGAACATCTTGTAATAGTTCTGGAACAAATGTCTCTGAATGGTCAGATACAGTGGTTTTTCAAACATTAACTCCATGTGCTGTACCAACTAATCTAAATGAATCGACAATAGGAGTTAATTTTGCTGATTTAACATGGGACAATGTTTCTGGCGTTTGGGCTTATAGAGTTAGATATCGAAAATCAGGTTCGTGGATAATTGACACCACTTATACAAACACAATTACGATAAATAATCTAGATCATTCATCAAACTATAGTTGGCAAGTAAAATCAATGTGTGATCCATCAGGAATTAATAATTCAGCATGGACATCCAATCAAACATTTTCAACACTTATTCCATGTCCAAATCCAAATGGTCTAACTGTTGATAGCACTGATGTAAATTCTGCTTATTTAAGTTGGAATAACGTATCTGGAGCAGATCATTATTTAGTTTTATATTCTGAATTAGGTAGTAATATTTGGAGTTCACAAGTAACAACAAGTCCTTTAATATCTCTAACAGGACTATCAACTTATTCCCCATATGAGTGGAAATTATTAGTGTATTGCGATCCAAACGGACTAAATAATTCTGATACTATTTCAGGCCCAAATTTTACTACTGCAAATCCATGTACAACTCCAAATAATCTTAGTGTTTCTAATATATTATTAGACAGATTTACAATGAATTGGGATGTAGTTGCATTAGCAAACAGTTATGAGATTAGAATAAGAGAAACAGGATCAAGTTGGGATACTATAACTAATGTCTTTGGAACATCCCGTACAAAATCAAATTTAAACTCAGCTACAACGTACGAGTGGCAAATCAGAAGTATATGTAATTTATCAGGCACTTCATTTAGTGATTGGTCTTCTACTCAAACAACAACAACACTTACACCTTGTGCTATTACTAATAACATGTCATCTTCTAATGTTTTATTAACATCAGCTAATTTATCATGGGATGCAGTGTCAGGAGTATGGGCTTACAGAGTCAGATATAGAGTTAGTGGATCTTGGATTATTGATACAACTTATACAAATTCAATTTCTCTAACCAATTTATCAAATAGTTCAACATATAATTGGCAAGTTAAATCAATGTGTGACCCATCAGGAGTTAATAATTCAGCATGGACATCACTACAAAACTTCACTACATTAACCCCTTGTACTAATCCACATAGCTTTTCTGTCTCACAAATTACTCTAACCTCTGCAAAATTATCTTGGTCAGGACCAAACAACCCACATAGATATTACGTTTGGTATAAAGACATAAATGATTCACTTTGGATACAATTAACAATTTTACCATCTTTCATTAATGGGACTAATGCTTCTAAAACTGTTACCGGATTAAGTCCTGCTACAACATATGAGTGGCAAGTTCAGGCCAACTGTTTAAGTAATAATACTAATCTTTCAGATACTGTTTATGCTGGCACATTTACTACTGTAACCCCTTGTGCTATTCCAACTAACTTAAACTCAAGTGTTAACGGAAATGGAGTGACACTAAATTGGGATGCTGTTACAGGAGCAGTAAATTATACCTTAAAGGTTCGTCAATCAGGAACAGGAGCATGGACAACATATAATCCAACATCAAATTCTAGAACTATTAATGGATTAATTT
>TARA_B100001093_G_scaffold165538_2_pt1 | contig 23922 bp, 46 predicted proteins | sample TARA_B100001093 | Tara Oceans TARA_B100001093 (sample SAMEA2623116) | marine metagenome | biome: marine biome (ENVO:00000447); feature: surface water layer (ENVO:00002042); material: "saline water (ENVO:00002010), including plankton (ENVO:xxxxxxxx)" | depth 5 m | reverse complement strand
AATGAGTATCTCTCTCTTGCTTTGTATCTGATATTACCTGTATCAAAGTCGCCTTCCATAGTTGTGGATAACGGAGTTCTTGTAAAGTGTTTGAATCCGTTTGGAGCGTCAGTTTTGATATAGAATGCATCAGCATCATTTAAGTAATGATTTACAGTGTAACCCTGTGGAATCACTCCCATGTTTCTGATTGCATTGATGTCATTATCAGCTGTTGCTGTTCTTAGTGTTGACTCCATTAATCTGTTAGCTGTGAACTGTAGCTGTCTTGGAATGATAAGTTTCATACCTTGAATAGCTGTTCTTAAGCCTCTCTCATCTCTGAAATCAGCGATGTCGATTAATGACTGCTCAAGTGATGTTTCATTCAAATCAGCATCTGTTGCTAATCTGTTTACTAAGAAACCACCTGATTGCAGTGGGTGTTGTGTATTTATAAGTGATACACCGTCACCACCAGGGTTTGTACCTGCAGCGCCTGCAGCAGCGAAAGCATTGTTAAGAACTGCAGCAGCTTTAACTTGCTTTGTATTTGACATTGAACGAGCAAGTGCTCTTGTGTATCTCGCAGCGAGTCTGTCGTAAAGGTTATCCTCTACAGCTTCCTCTGTGATTGAGAATGCAAGTGCAATTGTTTCGTGTGTATAACGAGCTGTGAAAGTTTCGTTAGCTGTGTCAAACGATACTGCTCCACCTTCTGATTTAGTTGGTGCAGAACCGAAACCTGACAACATTACTTCTTCTTCGAATGCTCTGTCAGATGACTCAGCATCAAAAATCTCAGCGTGCTCATTGTCATAACGTGAATATTCCAAGCCGAACAGGGCGTTCAAACCTGGCTCTAACTCTTTAACGAGTTGACTTCTAGATATAGCCATAATTTAACCTCCTATATGCCTGTAGTATCAGTTAGTGAGTGTAGGTTGATTTTGACAAGAATGTTAGCGTTTGCTAATGAAAAATCATTATTGTCTGGATCTGTAGATAGACCTACTACTCTTAAATTACCCCCTGCGTTGGTTGTAAAACTACTACCATCAACTTTAACGCCTGATACACCTGATATGGTGGATCCTGCTGCGTAAGTTGCGATATTACAGTTTGTACCAACTTGGGCCTGTGCTGCATTAGCGTCATCACATTTTACTTCGAAAACCGCATCTGGGTTGTCGATGACGAATGCCTTTATATTGTCTGCAGCGATGCTTCCTGGATAGTGATTGCTGAATGTTGGTTTGCTAGTTGTTGGGTCAACATACTCACAACCATTAAACACACCCAGAAGCTCTGCGCCAGCAGTTGATCCGATATCAATAGCACCGTTCGCTACTAATATAACTGGATCACCTTGAAAGATTGCGGATGCCTCGTTGTTGCCAATAGTATACTCAGTTTGACCAGTAGTATTATAACCACTGCCGAGCATTCTACTTGGTCGGAATCCGAAACCTGAACTTAAGTTTGCCATTTTATTACTCCTTAAAGTATTTGTTATTAGTAAGCGTTACATTTAGGTCGATTAAAAATTATTCACTTTTCTTCGAGCCACCGAACGTAACTTTAGTTTGTCGCTCGGGCTTATTAATTGGCATTGAAGGGTGTTGCTCCTTTAGAAGATCGTTATCAACAGCTTCCTGTTGACGTTCTGTTTGATCGGAGTAGTATTGATCTCTCTCCGCTGCGATCTCTAATGGCACCTTTGCCAGTAATAATCCTCCCACTGAAACAACACCTTTATGTTTTCCTTCAGACTCAGTAGGAAAATCAAAATCAGGATATTCGTCGGCTCTGACAAGTTCATAACCTTGTCTAATTCGACCGATAACATTTTTGTTATCTTCAAATCCTCTTACTGATTCCCTAATCCATCTGAATTTAAAACCTTCAGGCGGTGTCGGTGTTTCAAGCGAGCTTGGTGGTTGCCAGTTTTTTTTGCGTGCTTCTTTATCCCTTGTGGATGCAGATCTAGGTGTTTTATTTATCATAACGTTACCTCCTCTGTAACTTTAGTTTTTCCGACGCATATTGCTCGTTGGAAAGACCAAGTCGTTTAGCGATAGCCGCTTCTGAACTTGACAACTTAACTACGTTGCGTCCTGTGCCTCTGTTTCGATTTGCGCTTGCTACAGTCTGGACGGGCTGTTGCTTTGCGGGTTCTTCGGTTGAAGAATCTTGTTCAAACTTATGCGGGAGATTATCTCGCATACGTTTATCAATCTCAGTATAGTAGTAATCTGTTCTTGGATCAACACCTTGATTGACTAAATCTTCATGAATCGCATATGCGACGTTTGTCATGACTTTATCTGAACCAAACCATTCATTATTCGCTGCCCAAGACTCAGCTTTAGGATCTTTAACAGCAGATTGTGGTTGAGATTGAGGTATTTCTACCTGTTTTTCTTGCTTGGGAGCGGTTACTCTAGCCTCTTCTTGAGCCTTTATTTGCTCATAACGAGTTTGCTCTGCACCTAATTTTCCTATTTCTAGTTGTGCTGAGGCCATAGCGTCTGAATCCTGGTCTTCCACTGCCTTTTTAAGCTTTGCTTTTGCAGCTTCCATAGACCCGGTTAAACGTCCGCCCATTTCATTGACATAACCACTATTAATTTTAGAGAGTTCTTCTTGAACTTTATCTCTTTCATCTTTAATAGCTTGAGCAATTTTTATTGCTTCTTCTTCACGTCGTCTTGATTCACCTAATTGGTAAGCATATTCATCAAATCGTTTCTGAACGGACTTACTATAATTTTGTTTTGAATCTTCTTTAGGTTCTTCCTCAGTTTTTACCTCTTCTTGTTTTGGTTTCTGTTCAACAGGTTCTTCCTGTACTTCTTCTACCTCAGCTTCAAAGGTTTTACTCTCTTGAGGAATCTCAACTTCCTTTTCTTCTGTAGGTGCAGCGACCTCTTCACTCTCTACCTCGACAGAATACTCAGCTTTTTGTTTTTGTTCAGACTGAGCTTGAAGTTCAGCAACTTGTCTATCTACTTCGTTCATGTATATACTCCTAAAATATCTTCAGGACTTTCAACAGTCCCTAAAATTTCATCATCATTTAAAATTCTAAGCTCGCCACCCTCAATTTTAATTCGAGAGCCTGCGTATCTTGCGATGATTACCCAATCACCTTTTTTACACCAAGGTCCATGTGGAAATTTATCCTTGTCTGCATAGGCATCAGGTCCAGTTTCTAGGACTAAAGCACAAACAGAAGCAATCTGTTGCTCTTCTACGGCTTTATCTGTTAATAAGACACCACCTTTAGTTTTTCCTACACCTTTATAGGGAAGAACAGTTAGTCTCCACCCTGTGGGCTTTGGAACTTTATTAAGATCGGTCTTTTTTTCTTCTTTTTTCTCAGCAGGATTAAGTCCCACTATCTTTTTTTCTTTGGGCATAATCAGCCCCGTTGTCGACGTCATCGTCTACCTCCCATTTGCGATAAAGATCCCTAACATCTGAATCGAGTTTGCGAAGAGAAGTGAGTTGCCCAACTAGGAATTGATATTTGTCCCAATTCTCTACGTTTCCATCAATAAGTACAGACTTTATGTCGTCTTGTCTAGTAGTTATTAATCGTAAAATTGCTGAATATATATTTGTTTGCACTATTTCGTAATTTTCTTACTTTTTTCGAAGCTACGTAAGCCCGCCATTCCGAGCAAGGCTGTGACAAGCGGGAATAAAGTCGACATGTCAAGCTCGGGTAAAGGTGCGTGTTCAACACTAAATGCTGCCAATATAAATACTAAGAATTGTTTTAAGACGTACTCCCAAAATATAGCTAGAGCACAGGACATCCCGATGAGGGGGCGCCACGACCGCTGCATCATACCACCAAAACCTGTAGCAGTAGACTTAGCATCAGCTAAGTTAATATCCATTTGTTTAGAATTAATTTCGTTTTCTAATTCTTGAAGTTTTATTTTGATTTGACCTTTTTCTTCCTCTGAAGTGTGGACACTGTCAATAACTTTACCGACAGTGTCTACTAAAGATCCGCCTAATAATTTTGATAACATTAATTAGATAATCTGAGCGGCTACCCAACCGATAACTAGACCGATTACAAGCCATTTCTTTTTTGGGTGATCGTTCCAAAGTTTTTTAATCATATCCATTAGAATACTCCTTTGAATTTAGTACCACGAATCGCAGCACCTGTTCCTCTCATGCCTTGAGAGTTAGGTCCCTTCTTAGGGGGAACTGTTTTGGTGAGTCTTTTGTTCATCATCCCACCATCTTTTTTACCTAAAGCTTTTTTTATTTTCTTTAATCCACCGCCAATGAGTCTTCCTAAATCAGATCCTTTTTTATCTTTTGATTTTTCAAACTCATCAGTCAAAAATTTACCAATATCTTCAGAAGTAGGATCTTCATTACCTTCTAACTTCAAAGCTCTTTTCGCTGCTTTAATGTTTGAAGGATTATTAACAAACTGATCTCTTAATTCTTCAGACATTAAAATACTCCCTTGAAACCTTTTCCTGAGATAGCTGCTCCTGTACCACGAGCCATACCACCGTTAGCCATTTTCTTTGGCTTCTTCATTCCTTTTGCCATCTTCATTTCAGATTTTGTTGCAGGGCGTAATCCTATTTCAAGAACCATACCACCGTCTTTCATATAGCCCATTTTGTTTCTAACTTCTGTTGGAAGTTTTGATAGACCAGGGTTTTTAGCCTTGTCTACTGGTTTTAAATTTTTTTTCATCAGTGTATCGTCCTATTTAATTGAGGTACAACCTCGTATTTATAATTAGACAATAACCTTAGCAAATCTTGAGTGTCTTTTAAACCTATTTCTTTGTTCATTGCCCACTGTCCTGACGCTAAAAAAGCACTAGCAATGGCCAACGGATCAACGCCTTGCGAGGTATATAGGCTAAACATAATCTTGAATTCATTAGTTAGGGACTCAACGGTTTGTTGATCAATGTCTTCCCAAGGACTACTTTTTTCTTTTTGTTTTTTTGCCATTCGATTTACCTGCCTTATCTAGTGCAATCGCAATTGCTTGTTTTTGAGGATAACCTTCTTTCCTCATCTTAGATATATTAGCACTTATTGACTTTTTTCCACTACCTTTTTTTAGTGGCATTGAGTCTTTCCATTTGAACAGCTGTTCTTTGATTTTGAATATCGTATTGTTGTTGAATCTTTTGTGCGTCGTAAGATTTTTTATAGCTTAATCTTTCTTCATCTAATCTTTGACTAGCTAGATCATCAGCAGCATCAAGATTGAGTTTCTGTTGCTCTAAATCTAACTCTCGTGCTTTGATCTCAACCAACGGATCTTGTCCTTGTTGACCAAACCCTATAGCTTCTTGTTCTTCTGCTACGGCTTCATCTATCTTTGCAGCTATCTTGACTGCTACTTGTTTTTCAATCTGTGCCTGGAACTGTTGTTGTAGCTCTGGTGGTACCTGTCCACCGAACTTCATCGCTTGTCTGTTTAACTCTGGAGTTATTTCTGCCATCACCTCGGCTCTAGCTTGTGCGGACATGTGCTCAACAATATGCGATTGTAGAATTGTCATCACCTGAGGATTGTTTCTGACCAAATAGGAACTCATAAATGCTCTGTGTGCCTCGATGTGTGCTTCATGATCTTGTTCTGGGAAAACTACTAATGATTGCATACGAAGAGATTGTGCATTCTCCATACCAGGATCAATCGGTGTTGGTTTTGCAGGAGGAGGTAATATTGCTTCTACCTGTTGTACCCCTAACGCCATATACATTCTTCGATACGCTTCGTAGAGATTATGAACTTGAGGATTGCTTTGTGCTAATTGTAATTGTGTTTGTGCCAACATAATTCGCTGACTCATCGAGAAGATGTTGGGATCAGATACAGGTTGTACGTCCACTCTGTCATCAAAGTCTGTTGCTTTAATCTGTCTGTTACCGCCTGATACGTTATAAGGATATTCAGGTGGGAGGGATGTTGCAAATAATTTTGCTAATAATTCAAATTCTTGTCTTTGTCCGTTGTGACATCTTTTGTGAATACCACTCATGACTTTGGAACCTTGTTCTAATAATGCCATGGTTGTTCCAACAGGATTAGCCTGTGAACCATCGCCTACTTTCATATCAGCGATCGCTGCAAATCGTCTTCCTGCATCAACCACATAACCAAGTAATTGAAATAAAGTTCCATCAGGTCCTTTGTAGGGAAGGGGCATTAATGCATTACGTAAATCTCCACCTGGTGCATCAACGTCTCGGAATTCGCCCGGCGTTAAAGGTTCTTCATCATCTCTGACACGAAGACCTCGTGATTTGAAACCAGCAGGTAAGTTGGATAATGTACCTGCATCGAGCAGTGCTCGTAGTGCTGCCGTGGCTGTTCTTGTTAAACCGCCTAGCATATGCACTAAACCAAAACCATAAAATCCGAGACCAGGTAAAAACTTGTAGTGAACAAAATATTTTTGTCTCATGAACATCGGGTCATCTTGTAAGTAGTTTCGGTAGATTGATAAAATTTTTCCTGTGCCTTGTTCTAAAGTCACAACGTAAGGTAGTTTTAGTCCTGTGGGCTCACCATCTTCTCCAGTATTCTCATACCCTTCTAAATTCAAATCGACGTGCATTTCTAGCAACTCATATTGACCAGCATATTCAGACTTTTGTACGCCTTCTAACTCGTCATACTTTTCTTGAATATCAGAATACGAAGAATACAATTCGTCGTTCTCATCAATCTCAATATCTCTGTAAAAACCAGAAAGCATTTGTCGTTTCAAATCGTTCGGAGAAATTTTTATCACGTGAGTGATGCGTTCGGCATCTTCTAATTCGGATGCCCCGTAGTTCACCACTAAATCTTCACTCGGTATAAACTTTGCACACGGTCTTCCCATGTTGCCATCATAATAAATCTTTTTAAATGCACTTCCTGCTAGCGGTAAGTGAAATAACATTTGATCTGTCTCAGCGTCGTACTCTTTCATTTTGTACACTAGCTGATAGTTCATAAATTCTTTAACGCGCTCTGCTTGTTGTTCCACTTCATCGTTCACTTCTCCAATGATGGATGTTTTAACGGGACCGCCCGCAGGGAGAAGCTCTTTGTAAGCTCCTGCTTGAAACTGCGTGACGGCCTCGGCGAGTAGTGGATGAGAAACTGATGCAGCGCCTCGGAAAGGTTCGCTGACTTCTTGATATTTAAAACCTAATAGGTCTAATCCTTTGATGTAGGATTGTTGCCAATCTTTTCTACTGGTCTGATCGACCGAGAACTGTGATCGCAGTTCATTGGAAATCTCTGCTAAGGATTCTTCGGGAATTTGTTCTGCTAAGTTGTCGGCGAATCCTTGACCGTCGTCCATGGCCGATGGACCAAGGCTTAGTATCTCTTGATCATCGCCCTCGACTTCTACTTCCATAGGAGTCGTTGCTTCGTTTAGTGAAATTTCTTCTTCAACACCTTGAGGTGCTCCGTTTAATGTTTTATCTATTTCGGCCATAAATCTTAAAATATATCTTTTTTGGTATCATACAAGGGTTTATCGATAAACCCACCATTAGCTTTTTTGATAGGTTTTTCAAATTTTCTTATTTCGACAGATTCTTCAGGGTAAAAATATTGTTTTACTGAATGAGGTTTTACACCCGTAAGTTTTCCTCCTTTATATGTAATACCGTCATACCCGTTTCTTTGAAAAAACTCATTTATAATATCTAACTCATCTGTTATTTCGTTTGCTATCATATCTTCAGAAATTAACTCATCTCTTATTTCGTCGTAAGCATATTTCCAAGATTTGTTTTTAAAATTATTTAAATCAAAATTTATGCTTTCCAATAAAGATGGTCCTAGATAATTTTCAAAATCTTCAATATTTTTTTTGGTTATTTTATTTTCTAAATCAAATAGTTTATTTTCTTTTTTATCTGAGACTTCATAAATTACCCCTTTATCTTTTTTTCTTTTATAACCCTCAGCAACATCTAAAGCATCTGTCGTATAAAAGCCGTTTCCATAATAATTTTGATTATTGTAATAACCATCAATTAAAAGTTCAATTTCTCCTCTTGCTCCGTGGTATTGTTTTCCTACTCCTCTTGTATCTTCCTCTTCGTCCTTCTTGAGAATATCGGATAAGTCGATATTGGGGTCGGGATCGGGATCTGGTTTTTTCTCTTCTTCCTCTTCTTTTTTCTTTTCTGGTAGGTTATCTTTCATCGTCATAATACCAGAAGTTCCTGTTGCTAGCTGACCTGCTCTTTTTAATAATTCTAATTTTTGTTCAGGTGATATATTTTCAGTAGCTTGTTGTGCTCCGCCTATACCGAGCGCTGTTAAACCAGAAGCAATAAGAGGAATTGGAATCGCCATAAGTATTTATACTGTTAAGATCCATAAAAAGCAATTCTACGTTTTGGACGATTTTCGATCTCCTCGTCGTATTCATGCTGTAATGCACCAAACTGTCTGTAGCGCATTAATGCCTGAGTGGTTGAATCCACTAAGTCATCGTTCCTACCATAAGGGAAAGCTGCGCATTCTTCAATAACTTCTTCTGCCCATTTATACGGCGGATACCAAATCATTCCACTCTCAAATAGGGGCGCTACACTGTTCACTCTGACTAATTTGTCATTACCTCGACTGGGTGTAAAGTTTATCACGGGGATTCCCATTGCTTGTAATTCGTGTGTTAGGGGGAGACCTGTTGCTTTCGCCTCAATGATGATCTGTTCAGGTTGCCAATAATCATTCTTTTCTAAAGCAATCCTTTTTAATTCAGGAAAGTCCCATCTGCCTTTATCCGCTTCCATCAAAATAATATTTTGCTTTCCTGTAATCTCATTATAGAAAACTCCCCACGTGGTGATCGCTGAAAAGTCTGCCGTTGTCTTACTGGAAAACGCTGTATCATAACTTTGAATGATATATTGCAGCGGTGGTTGCGGTTTATCCCAACACTGCCACCACTCTCGTTTGATAATAGACGTTTCTTCACTTGTTGGTTGTTGTTGCCACTGTGCATTCCACTTAGCAACAGGTAGAGAAGCCTTGACTGATTTTAATTGATCAATCTTCCAGAACTCTGGCCATTGCGGTTGTCCGTCGTCCATGATCGCTGGGAAGTCAACGATATGCCACTTGTCTGCGTTGTCATCTTTTGACTGTGCTTCGATCAATCTTTCTGTTAGATCGTCCTCGGACCAACGGGTCATGACCACAACAATAGATCCGCCTGGTTGTAAACGCTGACGAGGTCCTGATGTATACCATTCCCATGCATTCTCCATGGCGGTTTTAGATAAAGCGTCTTGTTCACTATGTGGATCATCAATGATCAATAAATCCGCACCACGTCCTGTAATACTTCCTCCCACACCTGCAGCGAAATATTCGCCTCCATGGTTCGTCTCCCATCTTCCTGCAGCCTGAGAGTCGGCTCGTAGTTCACTATCTGGGAAGATGGAACGATAATCGGACTCGTTCATTAGGTTTCTGACCTTACGACCAAAACGATATGCTAACTCGGCTGTATGGGTGGTTTGGATAATTTTCAATTTAGGGTTATGCCCCATCATCCAAGCGGGGAACAGATAACTGGCAAATTCTGACTTAGTGTGTCTAGGAGGCATATTCACTATCAATCTAGAAATTTTTTTATCCCTGATGGCCTCCAACTTTTGAGAAATGATTTTATGGTGTCCCCCCTCTATGAAGTCGGGCCATATGGTTTTTACAAAATTGCCAAAGGAGTCCCTAGCTTTTTTTGCTGATTGCAATTGAAACTTTTTAAGTTCTAGCTTTTTCAGGAACAAGCGTTGCTCGTCCTGAGACATCGAACCTAAATCTGAAAGAAAATCGGTCATTATTTGTCTATATATTTATATATATAGTCACCTATATACAATGTCAAATTTAGGGGGTGGTGGGTGCGCGGACAAACGCAAACGCACAAACCAAAAACCCTTAGTATCTCTTATTGATGATGCATGATCCAATAAAAATCAAAATGGCCGTTGCTCGTGGGCGGTTGTCAATGACTAATGCATCACGAACCACCGCCCATGAATAAATATTAATTTTCTAAAATATAAACTACGCCTAAGAAAAGAATTATAATTAAAATAGTTATTATTATCATAATTACTTAGACGAAATTATTCCGATTTTATTCCATTATGGGTTTTTCTAGGATCATGAAACACCGACCACCAATCACGAACAAAGAACGAACATAAAAGGATTAATTTCAAATTTTGTTTGGTCTTTGTTCGATAGCCTTTGGCGTGTTTGTTATTTGATTAAATGTATATAAAACTATTGATAATTAATGGTTTATATTATTATAGGTAATTATAAAAAAATTTATTGATGTTTATTGAAAAGGGGGAATTTCACCCCCTTTTTTTATCTATGTATGAAAGGAAAATAGGCTAGATAAATTAAAGCTACGATTATTAATATATAAATAATTGGCATTATTTACTGTTATCAGGGATAATATCAGAAAGGCTAATCAAAAGGCTTTGGTCTTTTTCCTCAGCTCTTTTAATTTCTGAATCCACAAAATTATCTAAATTTAAAAGGCTTAAATGCTCGTAAGTGTAATCATAGTCTATTAGATCTAGTTGTTTTTTTTCTTTATTATTCATTAAAAAATTCTCACTTTCTAAGAATAAATTTATATTATTTTATTGTTTTTTTCAAATAAATTATGTAAATTATCCCATAATAACTAGAATATTAAGAAAGGCGGTAATGATGCAATATAATAGCTATATGGGTTATGATGTTTTTATAGAGCCTATAAACTCAAATGGATTTATAAACGTTAAAGCGGTTCACCCATACAAAGATATCATTATTAAAAAATCATATTTGGATTATTCAAGATCTTTTATTTCTCAAGATATAAGAAAAGAAATCAAGTATATGGAAAGGATAAAAGATTAAATGAAATCTAATAAAAATAATTTACTAGATTATTTTGCTAGAGATCACGATCAATTATCAAAAGAATATCTTGAAGATTGTGAAAAGTTTTTAATTAATCTAGGGAATAAAAGAAACAAATTTAAGGGCGGAAATAATAGATCAAATCTATTTATTTCAGCTCTAAAAAAAGGGGGGCGGATTTAATGCAACAGTTAATTCGACTGGGAAAAACTTCTAAAATGAGGGGTTTTTCTTTTGGATTAGATGCGCGTAATTGTGTGACTGGTTCAAAACTTAGAAAGATCGAAAATAGTGTATGTTCTAAGTGCTATGCATTAAAAGGAAATTTTAATTTTCCTAGCGTTAGAAAAGGCAAGGCTACAAATTTAAAACATCTTGAAAGTGATTATTTTGTTTATGTTATGACTTATCAGCTACAAGATATGAAATATTTTAGATGGTTTGATTCTGGTGACATTCCAAATATGAAAGCATTAGAAAAAATTATAGAAATTGCAAAAAATACGCCTGACTGTAAGCACTGGCTACCTACTAGAGAAATTAAACTTATTCAAGAATATTTGAAAAAAGGAAAATTTCCTAAAAATTTAATCGTGAGGGTATCCGCTCCCATGATTGACGGCTCACCGCCAAAGGGGTTTAAGAACACGTCTACAGTGCATAAAGATGAAAAAGCGGTGGGTTTTGATTGCCCGTCAAGATTTCAAGAAAATCAGTGTTTGAACTGTACGGCGTGTTGGGATAAAAGGATAAAAAATATTAGCTATAAGGCACATTAAGTTTAAACAATAGCCTTTTAAATAGGGCTATTGCTTAGGCTTAAACCTAAGAGAAAGCGAGAAAGCAAATGAATACACAAGCACAAGCACAGGCACAGGCACAGGCACAAGAAAAATTTAGTGTTTGGGTTTTATGGGGGGAAGATCCTCAATATAATCAGTGTGAGCCTTTACAATATAAATTTAATACACAAGCAGAGTTAGACGCATTTTTGCTAGGTGTTGAACAATGTGACGGTTGGTGGGGGTATGACTATATTAAGGGAGATAGTCAAAATAAACCTAGCCTAACAGAATTTGAAAACTACACGAGGGGGAATAATGACTGACAAAGAATTTATGAAAATAGATGATGAACTATTTAAATTAGTTATCAAACACTTTGATTATAATCCTGCAGATCAAGATCACATTAACGCCTATCATGGTTTTAGAAATGATGTCATAGATTTATTTACAAAGAAAGAAAAGGAAGAATAATGACAATTAAAAATAGATACAAAATAAAAGCTGAGGATTTTCTCGGTGCTACGACTGATCTTGTAGATCAAATTATGGACACGAAATATACTCAAGAAGAATATCAAAAACTTATTGAGTATGAAGATAAGGAAAAAACTTGTTCTCATTTCACAGATGAAGGACAAGAAATATTCAATAACATATTAACAGATGTTGAACATATCTTATATAGATATGGGATCATTCACGAGGAAGCAGAATAAAAATGAATACACAGGCACAAGAAAAATTTAGTGTTTGGGTTTTATGGGGAGATACCGATCAAGAGTTAAAACGATATGTTTTTCATTCTGAGGATGAAATGAACTTCTTTTTAACAGGGGTGGATGAAGCATACGAAAAAATAGGTTGCGCTGAATATGGTTATGTCACTCAACACAAGAAACCTAGCTTAACAGAATTTGAAAACTACACGAGGGAGGAAGAATGATGATAACTAATAAAGACAGAGCCTTAAAAGTAAAAAGACTTTTATTGCTAGACGAGAACAAGCATGAGGAAGATCAAGATAATACTTATCCTAGAGTTGCTGATGTAATTGCAGATTTAAGACATTTTTGTGATCACTTTGGTTTAAATTGGGAAAAGGAAATAGAATTATCTGAAATGCATTACGAAGAAGAAAGGGAAGAAGATGAAAAAATATAAAGTAGTTATAGATATAAACAAACAAGAAACATATTTTGTAAAAGCTAATAGTAAAGAGGAAGCAGAAGAAATGGGTATGAGTGGAGAAGGATATAGCGAAGCACATGATTGGCAGGAATGGGCAGGGCTTGTAGAAACAACAGTAGAAGAAGAAATGGAGAATGAAAATGACTAAAGAATATACTTGCGAGATAAAACTTCATTTTGTTGGCAACAACAGAGAAGCAAACAATATAGAAGAATATAAACAATTAATCATAGATCAGTATCAAGAAGAATATGGTATTGCTCTAGATGAAAACGAAATAGAAAACATACAAGAAAGCGAGAAATAAATGAGTAGAGATTTATCAGATCATATTGATGACTATGTATATGCACAAGTAGGTCATACTAATTGGGCTTTATTAAGTGGGTTAAAGAAAGAAGAAATAGATAAACTTGAGAAAGAAGAAAAAGGATACGTGGAAGATAATATTTTTATTTACTACGAAGAAAGCGAGGAAGAATAAATGAACGAGCCTAGAGAATGTGAAGTGTGTTTGAAAGAATTTGATTTAGACACAGAGGGATTTTTAAATATCCTAGAAATATGCGAAGCTGATGACAAAGTTATTGAGGATTACGAAACAGAAAATAAAATTAATCTTCAAAACTATTTCTGTGACGATTGCACAGATAAAACTTTAAGAAAAATAGAAGAAGATCAATGTGTTGTATGCAATCGAGATGTTGTTTTTGAAAACTGGAAGGGTAAAGAACTTACAGAATGGGAAGTTGATGACAAGGGAGATAGATATTGCCCTAAATGTTATCAAGATAAATATGGGGATGGTTTCTAATGACAAAAGAAGAAATACTTTATGAGTTAAGTATATCAGTAGCTTGTCTTTTAGATGATTTAGAAGATATTAAACAAGAAGATATAGAACATATACAAAACTTAGTCACTAGATTAGAAATGGAAAACTGGAAGCAAATAAAAAGAGGATCATGATGACAGTTGAAGAATTAATTAAAGAGCTACAAAAAATGCCACAAGAAAAGAAAGTTTTATTCTTTTATGAAGGTACAAGCGAACTAATGGATATTAATAGAATATTTGATGTAGAAATGGGAGAGGTAGACAAAATAGAAAATGATTGGGTAGAGCTTGGACAATAGAATTGAACTAAATTTTAGATAAAACTTTTCTAATACTAGGCTCAAGCGAATCTTTGTAGGGTTGTGATAATTTAAACAGTGGCTCTACTTCTTTATAGTTAGTCACAAGCTCACGCACAAGCGATCCCGACCACAAGCACACTTCCCTTGTTTCTGGAATCTTAGCCATGATGAAATTGTCTTGGCATAATGAGTATCTTTTTATGTTCCAAGATATTTGAAAGGGAGAAAGCAAAAGTTGATTGCCTTTGGCTATTTTTAATTCACACCAAAAAGAAATATTCTTAGGCTCATGCATGCACACGCCCAAAAGATCGGGAAGTCCAGGTGTCCCGTATGTTTCAATTCTAGTCCAATGAATGTTTGGGGTTATCTCTTTAATATTCTTCCAAAAGGTGGATTCCCTTCCTCGCTTTATTGAGGAACCTTTTTTCTTTTCTTTGTCTTTGACTGATTGTTTCTCTTTTTTCAACAATGCGAATTTCGTCTCCTTCGACAAGGCAGAGTCTGACACCGAGTTCTTTTTGATGTGGTTTAAGTTTAACCCCCGAACCACCTACATTTTTTCCTTTAGTAATTGTGTTTCCTTTTGATGTTTTGATATCAAGGAAATGAGTTCTACCATTCTTTGAATTAACAACAATAATATCAATAGGGCCTTGTTCACAGACATTAACAAAAACTAGGTATCCTTCTTCAAGGAACTTGTTGATCGCTTTGTTCTGACTGATCGTCGCTTTGTATTGTCTGGGATCCATTTTCCTCCACAGTAGTAGGGATTTGATCAATGATAACGTTCTTTCTCATCTTATCTAATAGATCTGTCACCTCATCTAAAGATAGATTGTCAATAGTTTTATCTTTAACCTTATCTTTCTTATCATAAAATCCGGCGGCCTTACCTCTACTAATTTCAGCAGCGAGGGCAGTCTTTAAATCTGGCTTCATATCAAAATGTTCAATATCATCTTTGTTAGGGTTTTCCGCTCTTAAACTAATATCGTGTAGCCTTCTCATATGAGAAGCAGGAGATATCTTATATTTATTCCAAAGATCCTCTTGTAATGCTCTAATATATTCGTGAACTTTAGGAAACAATTTAGGACTTTGTAGTTGAGAGGCTTTAGCTCTAGCTGATTTCTCTGGATACCCAGCAAGAATAGCACATTCTCTTGCAGTCTTTCTATTTTCTTGGGCCACAATGTGTTCAGCAAATGATGCTTGTTTTGGAGTAATCTTATCTCTTAAATCAGCTAATTCTTTTGATAAGACTACAGGATCTCCAGGGCTTCTAAATTTCATAGTTAATTCCTTATAAGGAACATTCTATACAAATTTTACTAAAAAAGTAAACAACATTTGATTTCCTTGCCTCTGTCTATGGTTAGAGAGAATAAGTTGTTCTCTTGAAGAATGGTTGAGAGAACAAAGGATTTGTAATAACTTACTGAATATACTATATAAATTGACTAGAGAGAACAGAGAGAATGAATTTTGAGATTATTTTTTTTTTTATTTTTTATTTTGTGTGTATGGTTCTCTTATAGTAAACTATTCTTTCCATGGTCAGTGGTTCGTGATTGCCTATCCTTTCACAATCACACTTATTCCCTCCTTTATATTTACTTTTCCATTGACCATGGTCTATTATTCCTGTATATTCTCCCATAGAAAGCATGGACATAACAATTAACGTGAAAACAAAAGAAGAGAAAGAATATTCCTGCACCTTTATCGGTAGCAAAGAGAAGATCTTATCTTCAATGCAAGACTACATCAAAAAAAACGAAGACCATCAGGTCAATGTAGTTTTTAGCAGTGATGAAGAAAAAAGTCACTTCACCTATCAAGAATTGTTTAATGCTTAATACAACAACTATCTTAGCAGTGCGCTAAGATCTAAATAGAAGGAGACTATATGTCTATTAAAACCTACAAAGTGCGAGCAGAAGCCGTACGAAAAACGACCGATCCTTTCTTTAATCCAAAGAAGCATGGATCACAAACAATCACTTATTATAATTGTTTTTTTGATATCAATAATCTTATACCAAGAATGATGGATATGCCTATCAAACCGGCCAATCCTCGTAATCATGAAAACTTAAAAAACAAAGCAGTGATGCGGGATATTCGAGAAGAATATCTTAGTGATACATCTATGTTTCATTTAAAAAATAGTGGGATAACTATTAACGTCAAATACGTTGATGAAATAGGAGATGGCATCTTAGGTATTGCGATTGATGAAGATGAAGAAAAACGTCATGGTATACTGAACGGCGGAACAACTTTCACTGTTCTCAAAAATGTAATCAAAGAATTACAAGAAGATAACTATGATTTACCAAGAAACAAATATGTCAAAGTAGAACTGCGTGTTGGACTTGATCCAAAGATGGTCCCTAGCACTTCCGAAGGCCTTAACACTCATGCTAGTGTGACAAGAACATCCATTTTAACGTTAGATAATAAATTTGACTTTATTAAAGACGCTTTAAAAGACGAAATCTATGCCAATAAAATTAGTTATCGTCAATACGAAGATGGACAACTTGATGTGGCCAGATTATTACAATACATGACTGTGTTTAATATCAATGATTATAAAAGAGGAGGTGATCGTCATCCAGTCAAAGCTTACTCAAGCAAAAGTAGTTGCGTGAAAGCTTTTGAACTAAGAGAAAAAGATTACTGCGCTATGAAAAAGATAATACCCGATATAATTTATGCGGTGGATGATATTAGATATACTTCTCACGGTATTTTGGCAAATAAACGCTCTAGTAAGTACGTGAAAGCATCAAGAAATAAAAACGAATTTAATCTAATCAGCTTTCCAAAGGGCGATAATATCATCAGTCATGATATTGCTGATGCTATACTATTTCCTATTTTAGGTGCATTTAGATCTTGTCTTATTACCAATGAGGATGACTTAATTACTTGGAGAAGGCCCTATATAGAAATTGGGGATTTGTTCGAAAAAGCTGCGCCTAAGATGTTCCGCAAGATTGATAAAATTTACAAAGAAGTAGGTGATGTTAATCAAGTTGGAAAACTAAGTAGTACATGGGAAGCTATGTATAATATCTTAGATGAAGAAGTTAATAAGGTACTAAAGAAAGTAGCTTAATAAAAAATTACCTAGGGGGAAACCCCTAGGTTTTAAAGAAAAGGAGAAATAAAATGAATTATAAATTTGATCACATAACAAAAAGATTATTGGAAGAGCATGGATGGATCCGTGTGCCGTGGTTCGTGCCCCAATCACAAGAAAACAAGAAAGAAAACCTTATTCAAAAACTTAACAAGTTAGAAAGGATAATCAAAAATGGTCGTTGATATCAGGTCCAAAGACTGTTGTTATATCACCATTGGTGATTGGATTTATTACATAGATGATTCAACAGGGGAACAAATAATACAAAAGTGGAGGAAGAAAGATGAGGTACGGTAGACATGGAAGATTGTTTCCTCTTGAGATGAACCAGAAGTCTTTATTCTACCTGCAGATGTTTCTACATGAATACAAAGATAAAGGTCTACGGGATACCGACGAGAAACGCAGATCTTACAATCACGCCTTGGATCAGATACGCAAAGGAATTAATGGAGTTCATGCGCATCAATCCATGAATGGTCTACGACCACCAAGAACATATAACTTTAGGAGTAAATAAAATGGTAATAAAACATCCAATCTATGATTACAGTGACAGAAGATATTCTGTCAGACTGAGGAAACAAGAAGCAAAACGGAAGAGAGCAAGAGAGCTCGCACAAAAAATGCTGGGCAATAATTACTTTACCAATATGCAAGAAGTGGTTTTAGAATCCGCAATAGAAATTAGTGAAAGGAAAGACAATGTATAAATATTTAGACATACCAGGTTGGTTTAACATGCACGACGCTATGATGAACTTGGTAAAATACTGTGAAGACGGCGATGATATCGTCGAAATAGGGTGTTTTGCAGGCAGATCCACAAGATTTCTCTGTGACGCCTTAGAATTAAGCGGAAAACACGACGTTAAGGTCCATGTGATAGATACTTTTGAAGGTTCGGGTATGGAACATGCTAACGTGGATTTAAACCCCCTGTGGGACGATTTCTGCAGGAATTTACACGATCATATCGAAGCAGAAAGGTGCATAGTTAATGTTAACAAATCCGATAACACCAATATTCTTAATTCTTTTGATGATGGCTCTGTATTTGGGGTCATCGTAGACGGGGCGCATACCTACGAAGCAGTGAAAGACGACATTATTAATTGGTGGCCCAAGGTAAAGGATGGTGGCATGATGGTCGGAGATGATGTATCTTTAGAGTCTGTCAAGCAAGCTGCTTTAGATGGATTTGCGCATCATGGACTTAAAACATATAACATCTGTAAAGGGGTTGAGGGATGGTTTTCCCAGATAAAAAACGACCGAAGCAACGAGATAGCGGACAGCTTGAAGCTAGTCCCCGGTCAAAACTGTATGAAGTTAAATGGCTAGACGCTTATGAAATGGAATCAGGGTGGCATAGTTTAAAAGACGCAATGAAGACTACACCGCCCGAGGTTCTATCAGTAGGATATGTCCTGAAAGAAACAAAAGAATATCTCTTATTAGCTGCCGATATAGGATCTGATAAAATGGACAATGACGTTGGTCGGGTGACCGTGATCCCTGGTCAGTGGATCGTGGACAAAAAAGAAGTCAAGTAATTTATTTTAATTTTTCTGTAGAAATTTGTTGACGAACTTTGATATACTAGAGGTTCGCATGAAACAGTATAACCTAAACATAGAATCACTATTACCGACAGAGCTAAGAAATCTGTATATAGCATCATTACAAAACAAATTATCAAAGGGTGAGTTTCCTGATGGCGAGGACTCTGCTCGCAAAAAAGAGAAAGATCAGGGCGTAAAAGTTAGTCTAACTGCGGTCGAGTAGCTTTCGGCTCAATAATAAAAGCCTTCTCTAACATAGAGTCTACTTGACTCAGCATGTTATCCCACTCTTCAGCAAGATAACCATTCACATTCCCGTCGTTGAAAGTCACTAAGACTTTGTCAACTGTATCTTTCAATACCGGATCGTACATTCGTTGTCGTTGGACAGCGAGGACGATTTTTGTTTTTATCTCGTTCAACATAATGTTGTCCTTGTAAAAGCGGGAGATCGAAACAGGGAAATACTCCCGCTCTTATATAAAATTATATATATTTTTTAGATAAATTAATAGCGAAAAGTCAAGAGGAATTAAATAGATAATTAATTCCCATTGTCGACTTTTTTGATTGTTCTTCTGTCAATTTCTTTTTGAGCCAGCTTTACTATCTGCATTAACTCTTCAATCGTTAAATCTTTCATTGATTCTTGCATGTTTTTTCCTCTATTTTGGACCAAGGGAGCACTTACTATGCGGAGACATTATGTTAAAACCCCCTTGGCCGGTCTTGCGAGAGCAAGTCAGATCTCATCCATCTGATTTGGGAGGTAGACGTTTGAGATAATTACTGATTCTCGCTATCAGTAATCAAGAGAGAGCGAACCCTCTCTCTTCATTACTGAAGAGATTTTAAATTTTTCTTTCCAAAATTTTCTATGTTTTCTATTTCTTTTATGTCTTGTTTGATGAGTGTTTTACAAGTTCGCATACCTGATATTTCACCCGCTAAATAAGCAAAATCATATAGCTGATCTAACCAGTGATAAGTATCACTTTCGTGCGTGGTTTCAAATACAGGTTTAACTTTATCTTTTATCTTAATTTCCATAATTCTAATGAATTGTTCTTTTAGTTTCATATCCTTGACGATCATTGTGCTGCCTTTCTTTTTTCAAATTCTTTGTCAACTAGTTGTGATAAGATTCCAGAAATCTTCTTATCTTTCCCTGCTAACTTTTTCAGTTTTGAATGCGTTTCTATTCTTACAATAACTGATTTGTATTTTGTTATGTCTGTCATTACTTTCTCCTTATATAAGATAATATATAGTTATTCCTATTCAAATGTCAACTCTTTTTATTTTTACCCTCTATCAACCAATCTTTTAATTTTTCTCCTAATGATTGTGAAGCTAAATCAATTTTATTCCTTAAACTATTTACAATATTTTCATCAACAGTTTTTTCACTAATCAAATCAATGTAAGTCACATTATTCTTTTGACCAATACGGTGAGCTCGATCCTCTGATTGAATTCTTTTCTCCAAATCATAGTTATTTGAAAAATAAATAACAGTGTGTGCTTGCGTTAAAGTCAATCCATAACCACCGGTTTGTTGGTTGGCCACAAAAAATCGAACGGGGCTTTCTGGGTCCTGAAAAGATTTAACAATGTCTTGTCGATCTTTATCTTTGGTATCTCCAAAGTAAGTGACAACAGAATCTTCACCATATTTTTTTGATAATGCTTCTTTGATATCAAAGATTGATTGTCGATAGTTGGCCCAGATAATTATCTTACCTTCAACCTCTTCAACTGCGCTTAACATTTCTGATAGTCGATTGTTTTTTAAAGGTATCGGTGGTCCGTCGTCCGTGGGCAGATAACCACACGTAATCTGATGAAGGCGTAGCAACATGGTCATTGTATTAGTGACTGATAATGTATCTCCTTCTAGTTCGGTAATAGCAAAGGTCGCTAAATCATTGTACGCTTTCTCTTGTTCCTTGGTCATCTCGACATAGCGAGGTTGATAAATCTTTGAAGGTAAGTCTAAGCAATCCTCTTTCAATACTCGAAAAGAAAATTTACCTAACATATAAGAAAGTTCATCTAAATTTCTAAAACCCACAATATGATTAAAAGAATGTGTTGAAGAGTGTCTTTTAACCTCGATCGCATAGCGTGCTTTATAAGCGTAGTAAGAACTAAATCCTAATAGGTCTTCATCTAAAAAGTGACACTGAGAATAAAGGTCCAAAGGATTTTTTGTGACAGGAGATCCTGTGAGTATTCTTCGATACTCAGCAAGCTTACAAATCTTTAAAATATTTTTTGTGCGTTTGGCCGTTGTGCTTTTGATCGTGGTACTTTCATCAATAGCCATCAAACTTTTGGTTCCTAATAAATATCTATCAAGAAATTGCACAGAAGGTTGATGAGCTAATGCTTCAATGTTCATTAAAAAAATATCAAGGCCATCAAAACTTTGAGAAAGTTCTTTTAATTTTTTTTCATCTTCTTTTTTTCTTGAACTTGGCGCTACCCAGGTAGTGATTCTTGTTTGAATGTGTTCAGGTAAGTGAGCAGGTATTTCTAATCGTTCCCAGTTTCGATAGACACCTTTGGGCGCAATGATAACAGCAGCATTAATTTTACCCTGATCATAGAGCATGGCAATATTATCAATCAATACTTTTGATTTACCGGTACCCATTTCCATGAAGTAGGCAAAGTTTCTTTTGTCCCAACTACAACCTAACGCTTGTAATTGATGATTAAACGGTTTCGTTTTAAAATTCGGATACATAACTAATAAAAACTTTCTACGTTCTTTATATAGGAAAAATTATATCGTTGTCAAATTTTTTACAGAACAAAATGAAGTCATGTATAAATTTGGATTCTTTATATTATTGTAAATATAATTAGCTGCTACTCTACACTCCTCTAAAGAATTAAAGGTACTTCCATATTGTTCTTGAATACAGGTCTTTTCTAAAGAGACAACAGGATCATTGAGGCATAGCCATATCAGCATAAAATATTTCATTATTGAAATTGTACCTGAAATATCTTAAAGTGAAAATAATAAACGAAAGAAAGAGAATGAATAAAGTATTTATAACAACGAACACTAAGTTGCCTAATGGTGGATATCGTGACGTTTCAGATTGTGAAAGATTCGGAACACCTATCATTATGTTTGAAAACCCTAAACAAATACAAGTAAACTCAACACGATTTGCCTTCGCAGTGGAGAAAAAATTAAAAGATTTCACATCAAAAGATTATTTATTATTGATGGGAGATCCTGTTTTAATAGGGATAGTTTGTGCTGTCGCTGGAAAAATTACAAATAATAATTTTAAAGTCTTGAAATGGGACAGAGAGAGTGCTATATATATTCCTATAACAATAGAATTAAAATAAGGAGTCTAAAATGGGTCTATTAGATAAAGCCTACGAACAATCTAAACTTAATACGTTAGATAGTTCAGAAGTAAAAGATGTTGGTGAAGCGTGTAATGAACTTGATGATGTTCGTCAAGCGATCACTAACAAAGAAGCAGAGATTAAACAACTCAAAGACAGAGAGTATCAATTAGAAAATGAAGTGATACCAAGTTTTTTTGAGACCGCCGGCGTCTCTTCTATTAGTTTGATGGATGGTAGTAAAGTTTCTATCAAAGATCAAACAAGAGCTAACATTACACAAGAGAACGAAGACTATTGTTTTGATTGGTTAAAACAATCAGGCCTTGATGATGTTATTAAAAATGAAGTGAAGTTGACATTCGGTCGTGGACAAGATTCTGATGCTCTGAATATTATGGGGGAACTACAAGATCGTGGTTTGTACCCTAGTAATAAAAAAGCAGTAGCATGGAATACCTTAGCTAAACTCGTAGAAGAACAGATTGGAAAAGGATCAATGCCGTCTGATGTTCAAGCTAAGTTCGGGGTTTACACCCAGAAAAAAGTAAAGATTGATCGTAAAAAATAACAAGGAAAAAACAAAAATGACAAACACAAAAGCAAATGGTGCGGTCACCACAAAGACCGAAAAGCTACCTGCTATGAACTTCGACAGTCTTGAAAAGTTCGCAGGTACAGGACTTGATACCATCACTACTGATGATATCGCAACACCAAGATTAAAAGTCTTGGCACAAATGTCTCCAGAAGTTGAAGAGATTGACGGCGCAAAAGCTGGAATGATCTGCAATTCTGTGAGCAAAAAAGTATACTCAGGGCAAGACGGAATTAAAGTTGTTGTCTGTGGGTATGACAAAGTATGGTTGGAATGGACAGATAGAGGAAAAGGTTCTTCTGCTCCTGTTAATATCTTTTCTCCAAAAGAAAAGCCAGCTAACGCAGTACGTGGAGATGACGGAAAATTCCGTCTAGAGAACGGCAACTACTTAGAAGAGTGTGCAAACTTTTACGTGCTTCTTTTAAATGGTGGAGTAGCTCCAGAGCCTGCAATCATATCAATGAAAGCAACTCAGTTAAAAGCTGCAAGAAGTTGGGCCTATAGTTTGAAGAATGAGTTCATTCAAAATCCAAAAACTAAAAAGCTTTTCTTAGCTCCTTCTTGGTATCGTATTTACAACCTATCAACGATTAAACAATCTAATGATAAAGGTACTTGGTATGGTTGGGTTGTAAACAAGGATGACTTCCTCGATAACGAAGGAACATTTGATATGGCTGCTAACTTCAACGAATCAGTCAGAGGCGGCAAGATCACACCGAAGTACGACGATGAAGCTGAAAGTTCAAATAGCTCTGAGGATACTCCGTTTTAATGGATGAAAGGGTCTTTAAATTTAAAGAGATCTTTCTAGGGTTGGAGCGTGCATACGGTACGTTCCAGCCTAAAGAAAGTCTCCGAGAAGATAATAAAGCGGAAGGCGAAACTTGGATTCGCAAGAAACCTTTAGAAGATTCTCTATGGCAAAATCATCTGTCAGGTGAATGGCCAAGCCTCGGTATTTTTCCCATTAATGATGAGGACAAATGTCGTTGGGGATGTATTGATGTAGATGAGTATCCTTTAGATCATGTATCTATTGCTAAAAAATTAGCAGAGAAAAAATTACCTTTTGTTGTATCTAAATCTAAAAGTGGAGGAGCACATATCTTTTTATTTTTTAAAGACTATGTCCCTGCAGGATTGGTACATAACAAGATAAAA
>TARA_B100001093_G_scaffold205079_1_pt1 | contig 23936 bp, 12 predicted proteins | sample TARA_B100001093 | Tara Oceans TARA_B100001093 (sample SAMEA2623116) | marine metagenome | biome: marine biome (ENVO:00000447); feature: surface water layer (ENVO:00002042); material: "saline water (ENVO:00002010), including plankton (ENVO:xxxxxxxx)" | depth 5 m | reverse complement strand
CTACCTGCATTATCTGCTTGTGGTTGCCATTCACTTGCGGTGGAATTCCATTTTAAAACTTGACCGTTTGTTGGAGAATTTGTAGATACATCTGTATGAGAACTCAATGTTCCTACACTTGTTAAATAACTACTTAAATCTGGCGGAGTATAAGTAAAGACTCCCGATGTATTATTATAAACTAAGTTGGCAGTTCCTACTGAATTTTTTGTTACACTTAAATCAGTTAGTGCTATTCCACTTCCGCCACTACTTGTTAAATCTGAAGCAGGAGTCCATGAACCAGAAACCCATTTTAGTACTTGCCCCTCACTTGGAGTTGATGTACTAACATCTGTATGTGAACTTAATGCACCTACACTTGTTAAGTAATTAGTTAGATCTGGTGGTGTATATGTAAAGACTCCTGTAGTATTGCTATAAAGTAAGTTGGCAGTTCCAACAGAATTTTGTGTTACACTCAAACTTGTTAGAGCAATTCCACTTCCTCCACTTCCAGTGTTGTCAGCAGCTGGCGTCCATCCAGTAGAAGCATCCCACTTTAAAACTTGTCCTGCTGATGGAGTTGCTGTACTAACATCTGTTAAACTTGATATTGTTCCGCTATAAGCTACATTAGCTAGAGGGTCTGTATATCCAGCACCTACTGGATTACCATAAGATGTGTCTGTAAGTAATTTTCTCCACTCACCAGCATGTGCATAGTATGCTGCACCAGTTGCGTGAACATGCATAACCATGCCATGATAAGTGCTTGGTGAATAACTATTTAAGTCTGATTCTACAGCAACAAAGTTAGAATATAAAATTTTATTTGAGCCAAAATCATATTCACTATTAGTAGAGTTATATGATGGAGAGTTAGTTGGTGTCCAATTACTACTTGTGGAATTCCAAGTTAATACTTGGCCATTGCTTGGTGTTGCTGTACTAACATTAGATAATGTGCTGATAGCACCTAAAGTTAATGAATTGTTAGCAACATTTATTGTTTTGTTAGTGAGTGTTTGTGTTCCTGTTAAAGTAACATAATCAGCATTTGAAGTATTAGCACCGCTTATCGTAATCGGCATCCAATGATTCATTGTTGAATTCCATCCTAATACTTGACCATCGGTAGGATTATGGTTTACACCAGACATAGTTCCAGATGTCATGACATCTGTTACATCATTTAAACTTGAAACAGTAGAACCACCTGCAGAGTTAGCAGGTATCCAGTTTCCTAAATCAGAACTCCAAGTTAATACTTGATTATTTGCAGGTACATAACCTACACCAGAAGTTTTTATATCATTTAAATTAGCCAAAGTATTTTCTACTGATACCCATTGACTAGATTCTGGCCAATATTCAAATCTTTGTCTAAAACTATATGCTGTATTTGCGCTTACGTCAGATAGATCATTTAGATTAATTATTAAATTATTGTTTGCCGCTCCAATAGTTTTATTTGTAAAAACACTAGATGAGGATAGATATGAAGAAGCATCAAATGTAATGGTAGTCCCATCACCTAAACTAGTATAAACCTCGTTAAAGTTTGCATTTATTTTTGATGCACCATCACGAAGAGTATCTCCAGTATTATCATTTGGTACTGACCCTTTGTTAATTGTTTGTTTTGCCATTTCGTTATTTGTTTAACTTTTTAAAAAAATTAACCGAGTGCTATTGCTAATGCAGTTACATCTCCTAGTGATGCGCCGCCTCCTCCACCGCCTCCACTTAATGAACTTAAATCAACAGTTACTGCATTTGCTCCACTAACTCTTCCCAAAGACAATACACTTGTTGAAGTTGAAAATGAAGCACTATCTAAACTCAAGTTTAAAACATCTGTGATACCTTCTAATGTAGTACCAGAAGGAACCATAATGTTATTACTTACAGTATTAGCTTCAAATACAGTTACGTTTGCTAATCTTAGAGTTCCTGCAGCCAACTATATTTCTCCAATTAAGTATTATATATTATTTTTTCTGCGTTTATAGTATTACCGGTTGGTGAACTAATTGTGCTAATGTTTCTAAGTAAGACGGACATATCTGAATAATTAATCTCAATGTACGGTAATGTTTGATCTACACTCTTCATAACGTCTACACGTAGTTGAGGTATTTTTTGAATAGGCATTCCACCTAATGCATATATTTGAGGCATATTACGGATTAACTTGAATTTTATCTGTTAGAATTTCAGTACCTGCTCGAGTATAAATAGCTTTCACATTAAATAAATTTACAGCATTATTTGCGTTATCAACTTCTAATATTTTTACATTAGCAGATTGATCCATAATTAAGTCAACTCTTAATTCTGGAATAACTTGTATTGGTGTACCTCTTAAATCAAAAAACTGAGCCATTATTCCTCTAGTATTATTTTTTGTAGTTCTTCAAAATTCAGATTATCAAATTCTTTATAAGACCTATCATTAAAACTAAATTCAAAAATATTATTATTTACCTCTTTAATTTCACTAATGTGATTTATGCTAACAGCAATGTTGTCTTTTAAAAATAATAATTTTAAATTTTCTTTTACAAATTTATTGAAATCTTCAAATTCATCTTTTTGCTGTTGAATATCAAATGTTACTTCACCACTAAAAGTTAAAGTCAATATATTATTAATATATTCAAAGTATAATAGGTTATTTGTATTAAATAACCTTTTTTCAATTTTCAAAAACATAATTATTATGGAGCAGAATTAGGATATGTTATAGTGTTAGCATTTACATTCCAAATACCTACACCGTATTTAATATACCATGTGCGATAGAAACTTTCCCATTCTAGGTGAATCACACTTGGTACGTTTGGTTGACGATTGTATGCAACTCCTTCTCCAGAGTTTCCATCAAAAACACCTTCATAATTCATAAAGTTTGCAGCATGTGCATTGATAAAGACATTTGCTGTTTGTGTTCCTTTTGCTACTTTAACTTCTAAATGATTATCAGGAGAATATTCACTTCCCATTTCTGGTAAATTAATATATAAATTATCTGTTACAGTATTTGCATATACATTTAATCCACCTCTGTTAGCAATTAGATCATGATTAATATTAAATGTACTATTTGAATTGGCTAATGTTGCATATGTATAAACAGTAGCATTTGTAGTATTTGGGACTAGTGTATCATTTTCTAAAACAACTGTTGTTCCGCTATGAGAATGGAATCCTCTGCCTCTAACATTTAAAACACGTACAGTTGCTCCTAAGTCTAAACCTTCAGCAAATTTTAATATTTTATATTCATTACCATAGAATACTTCTGTATTATTACCATATGAATCTGTAACAGTTCTTTTGCCTGCTGGTGTTGTTAGGATATCATAGTTCAAAGTAGATTGTACAACACCATCAATTGTTACCATCAATCCAAATTTATCATATACTTCATTGGCTAATGAAAATGAACTTTGCTTATCTGTTGCTATGAAAATTTCTTCTAGTGCTGTACTGGATGATACGTTAGTAGAAGTTGTTGTTCTAATAGATACTTTGGTTTCTAAAGGCGGAGCTTCAAAAAATTTAAGTCTAGTTAATCCCTTATAAAATTCAAATTCATATGAATCAAATGGCTCTTGTATAACACCTCCAACACTAACAATTGCATTGTAAGTTGATATGGGAACACTAACCTCAAATACAGTATTAGCACCATCTCCGTCAAATCTTTCAATGTGATTCCAGTTTGCTAATTTTAAACTATCTACATATTGTTTTGTTGCCACATCATGTGCATGTGTTGGCAATGCACTATGTCTAATTCTACCATAATTCAAATCAATTCCTGGTTGATTTGTCATAATAACATTAGGAGTGACTTTTCCAAATGTAACTACGGAATTTTCATTTATTGAAAGCGCAGAATTATAAATTGTGAATGTTGTTCCAGATGGAACATTAAAAGCAGGAGATACACTTACTACAGTGTCGCTAGTTCTTGCAGTAATATATTTTGATTTACCATTACTGAAAACTATTACTTTATCTACGAACTCAGTATTTGCAAAATATGATGAACCTACAGTAACTGTATTTGTTGAATCTGCACTTAATGTTCCGGTAGTTCCAAAATATACTTCACCGACTCTGATAAAGATATCATCTTTAGTTACAGTATTATTGATAAAAGCCATTTTTTTCCTTTAGTACAATTTTAAATGCCTTATAGCTATATTATTTATTAATTTTATTTTCAAGTTCTGTTATTTTTTGCTGCTGTTCTTGTAGTGCAGAAACTAAAACAGGTATAATTTGACCATACTGAATACCTTTAATACCGTTACCACTTTTTACTATATTAGGTAGAACATTTTCTATGTCTTCAGCAATAAATCCTATTTCATTTTTGTTTTGAGTATTTTTTCTATCGTAAGTTACTGGCTTCATATTCATTACATATGCAAGACCATTGTCAAAATTATTAACATTTTCTTTATAGGAAATAGAAGATGATACTACATCTGGTTGTGCAGAGAAAACTGTATTAGCAACATGTACATCATTACCTGCATAGACATCTTTTACAATTCCAATTCCACCCGCAAGAGTTAAAGAACCTGTAGTTGTAGAAGTAGATTCGGTACTATCTGAATATATAACAGGTCTTGTAAATGTAGATAACATATCAAAATTTACCATTTGTGCAGAACTTACACCGTTAAAAGATGCTAATCTAAAATTAGAACCATCTATATCTGCTTTTAAGTGTACACCTGTTGTTGCTCCAACTATTAAACTATTTGATGCCTGAGAATCATTAAACGTGACTACACTAGCAGAAGTTGAACTTAAATCTTGATCAATAGTTGTATCTGCGGTAACTGTGACGTTATTTCCAATAGTAACTACTGCATCTGTATTAAGAGTCATCGTTGAATTTGCATTAACATCAATGAAACAGTTATTTGCTAATGTTAATCCTGTTCCAAGTTGCACTTCATCAGATTTTACTATGACACTTTGTGTTCCATCAAAAGTTAAACTTAATTGATCGGTTAATCGTGTAAATTTATATCCTGATGTGATGGCTTCTAAAGATCCATTTGCTGCATTTTTAAAATATAATTTATTAAATATGTCTCCAAGAGTAACATTACCTTCTATAGTAAGTCCATTATCATCTAATAAAGATGTTCTTAAAAATGAACCATTATCTACCTTGAAAGTAACATCACTTGTTTGAGCTACTACTTGAGTGTTAGAAGTCAAACTTCCAATTACAGAAGTAGTTGATCCTTGAAGCTGAATGGCAGATATTAATGTTGCAATAGACATTTGATATAATGCTGTTCCCGATCCTGTTTTATCTACAGAAATAAGCATTCTATCTGATGTTTTTACATCCGCTGATAAAACTGGATTTTTACCATCAATGACATAGTTCTCTGAATTTCTATCTACAGTTAGATTGTTATTATAATAATGAACTAAATCTCCATCCGCCGGAGCATTTATTTGTACTCCACTTACATTACTAATATCTACGCCAGCATTATTAAAATTTTTAAATTCTAAATCACCGGAAGAATTAATGGCTAGATAGTTATTCAAAGGAGAGGCAGGTTTTGTTGTTGGAAAACTATATCCACTGCTTCCAGAACCGCCAACTTTCAAACTAGTAGTGACTACATCTGTAGCTTTTACGTTCACTATGTCTGCATCATTTGTTACATCTATGTTTGTAAACCCTGCTGTAGAGGTACCAGAATTATATGGTGAAACAACAGTATCTATATACCCTAAGATTTTAGCCATATCCTTTAACCCTTATACTGATTTAGATTTTCGTATTCTTTTTTTAGGTAACTGAGATCTCAATTCGTTAATCTCTCGTTGTTGCTGTTTCATTCCTTCAATAAGTAATGCCACAACTTTACTATATTTAACTCCAGATGGATTAGAATCTGTATCAAAAGATGCTAAATTTGGAACTATATCAGCTACATTTTCTGCTAATAGTCCATATTCTTTTTTACTTTCTCTATCGTGTTTCCATGTAAATTCTACACCATTCAACGCCATTACTTTATCTATTGCAGAATCAATTGATGAAATATTTTCTTTTAGTTCTCCAGCCGAAAGTTCAGTTACAGATGAACCCACAAATAAATCTCCTGATACACCAACACCTCCTTGAACTACTAACGCACCGGTTGTGATTGATGTTGATGGTTGACTTGTTCCAATAATTGTATTACCAGTAAATCTGACATCATCAGTATAACCACTAGAAAGTTCTGAACGATTTACAGTATTGATTGTAGTAACACCTATCTTTCTTCCAGGCTGATGAACTACTGTAATAATCTGACTCACAGGTCTTACAGTAGTAAATGTTAATGTACTAGTAAATAAAGAACCAACAGGAACACTAGCTAAAGTATACTCACCTTTTTGAATACGTATACCATCTATATAAACATCTATTTCATTTTTCTGAAATGCTATTGACAAGTTTGCGAATGGAATTGCGTATGTAGCTGTAGCAGTTACTGTAAATGTATATTCATTTACTACACTATTTAATGCTTCCCAATTTTCACCATTGTACATTTCTAATGAATTGAAATATTCTGAAGTACTAGTTGTAGCATCGTGTATTTCAATACCATCAGAAACAAAACGGAGCATTCCATTTGCTGAATGTTCTGGTCTTTGTGATGTAGTACCTACAGGTAATTTGAAATAACCTGTTCCTCTAACATCTACACCTTGTGGTTCCACTAAAAGACTTGTTGTACCACTATATGTATTTCCACTGATGGCTGTTTCATCAATCGTTCCTGTGTTGAAGATTTCATATACAGTTGTGTTTGCATTTCCTTCAACTCTAATTGTTCCTGTTCTTATTACACCATTACCATCAGTTGCTGTTCTTGTAGAAGTTAAGAAATTATTTGTATCTGTAACTTGTGCAACTATAGTACCATTAGCGGTATGGTATAAAATATCATCAGTATCACCAGCTTCTATTTTCGTATCTTGATTTAAGTCTACTACTCCTCCAAGACCTCTCCATTGACCAGAAGTGTATCCTTCAAATAAATTTTGTGCTGGATTATATCTTATGATTCCATCTTGAGTAGGAGTATAATCTAAAGATTCACTAGGTAAAACAACGCCACTTTTTGTTCCTCTAAAGTTTGCAAAATCACCATCCATTGTTAAAACAGAATTGTGATTTTTAGTAACTGTAAATTCAAGAGGATTTTCAATAATTGCTTTATTAGTATCTGACTTTAATTCAAATGTGCTTAGACTACTTGCTCTAGGAGAAGCAACAACAATTGTACCTCCATGAGCAACATTATTATTTGCCCAATAATAGAAGTCTCCGGCAGATACAGGAGTGAATGTTACATTAGCGTATGTTGCTGCAGCAAAAGCTGCTTTATATGCAGTATATTGATCGTATATTACACCGTCAAGTTCATAGGTAACACCATCAATGTAATTATCTGCAGCAGCCTCATAACCGGCAGTATTTGAATTTCCTATTCCAAATACTGCATTTGGATGACTAGCAACAGTCATATTAAATGTTATTGTATCACCGGAATCTAAATTTACTTGTGCATTTGGAGAACCGTTTATTAAGTATCCAGAACCTCCATAAGTAACTCCTCTTGTGAAAAAGAGTCCCATTGGATAGCCAACTTCAATTTCTCCACCCATAGAAATATTATTTGCAGTTACTGCAATCTGACCATTTGCGGTAAATGTATTACTATCTGATGTATTCCAATAAAAGTATGTTCCTGTAGTAACACTTGGTGCAAATGTTACGTTTGCAAAACCAGCAGTTGTCGCTTGCCATGCTGCTTTATATGCATTAAAATCTTTTCCACCTGTTCCATCATATACAGTTCCATTTATTTCATATGTTACATCTGTATACTGTCCAAATATAACATTTGTTTCTACATTAGGATCACCATAAGAAGCAGTTCCAATTGCGAATGGATATGTATTGTGTCCTGGTTTATCAAAGTGTGTTCGGAAAACAAAAGTGTCTCCTAAATCAAGTTCTATAGTTGGATTTGTTTCTACTGTTCCACCAAGAGGTATATCTAGTGAAAATCCTGAACCAGGTGTATTTGCTGAAAATAAAACTTCACCAGATACTGTTGTGTTAATTATGTTTCCAGAAAGATAGTAATATTTACCAGATGATGCTGGATCAAAAGTTATTTCTACGGTCGCATTTGTTTCTGCTAAAAATGCAGCTTTATACGCAGCATATGTATTATAAAAAGTAGTACCAATTTTATAACTAATTTCTGAGCGACTAGTAGTGCTAGATGTACTTGAATCTGGATCAAGTATGTAAGATTCTCTAGAATTTCCAGAAACCGTTCCAATTGCTAAAGGAACAGTATTACTCATTGGTTTAGTTGATGTATTAATCTGATATGTTAATTTCAACATATCTTTTTCATTCATAACAATTTTTTCTCTAGAAACACCTGCTATTTGAAACTTCTTTGAAAATACATCTAACGTAATAGTTTTAGCGACTTCTGTAGCTCCAAATTTAGGAAATCTATTTCCACTATCAACAAGTCTAAAGGAAGCATTGGTTGCCTCTACATCAAATCCTGCCAATTCTGCAGAGGTTACTGTACCACCCTTATTTAAAACTATATTGTTGTCTTCAACATTCAATGTAGCTGTATTAAATTCTGTTTTAGTACCTTTGACCAAAAGATTTTTTTCTATAACAACATCTTCTTCAAAAGTAGTTGCTGTATTAGCAACAGTTACCTTTAATGCACCATCTACAAATGTTTTAACATCCGCTAAACTAGCTATCACATATGTGTTTGCTGCTTGGCCACCTGGGGTATCTTTGATTGTTGTTTTATCTTCGGCACGAATAGCTTGATATGTTGCATTAGCAGTTAAAACTGTATTATCATCTTCAAAGGTATTATAGTCAGTATGAATTCTGTCTATTCTTGTTCCATTTAGCAACGCAATTGAATTTGCAGTCACATCATGTATCGTTAAACTACCCGTACTATCATATCTGACAAGCTTAGTTGCAGTTTTTATAGCATTAGCTTCATTTAGATCATTGATCATCTGGTTTGTGGTATCTAACCAATTACCAAAAGTTTGACCTGTTACTATTCTGTTAATTGCCATCGTTTTCCTAAATTATTTGGATTGTAATAAGTTAGATATAATCTTTTTCATTTGTTGAATTTCGCTTTTAAGTAAACGAATTTCACTATCTTGTTGTTTTATATGTTTTTCAACTAAATTTTTTTGGCGAAGGTATGCTCTATGACTATTTATGTTATCTTTGTTTACAGCAACTATTGCCAAATTATTCTTGTCTCTTTTATAATCTTCAATTGACATTAGATAAATCTACGCTAACATTATAAACTAAAGACGACACATTTACAGCATCTATTAGTTTAAGTTTATATGTGATAGTTGAATTATTACTTGCGTTATATTCAAATAGTTTTACAATTCTTTTATTTTGTATAATATTTATATCTTCAAAATTATCAGCAACACTATCTTCACTGAAACATATTTTATTTACACCTACACCATCATCAAAAACATTTGCTTCTACCCAAACTCTTTTCTTACCTTCATCGTAACTAGTCTTCAAAATAGATAAAAATGCATAAGGTTTAACTGCTGTTTGTTCACTTATAAAGGTAGCAGATTTTGTTAATTTTTCTCCTTCAATACTCATCAAAGAAACATAAACAGTATGTTTTCCATTACTAATAGTAGACACATCTAAATTAAAATCAAAATAATATTCTCCTATATTATTCTGATTTATTGTGGAAGGTGTAATCCAATTAGTTGGTTCATTAGAATCATCAACTTTATATCCATATTTAAATGCTGTAGGATTAGAATCAGTATCATATAATACTCTAACATTTCCATTTCCTACCATGTGTGAATCTGGAATAACTTCAAACTTATCAAATTCAAAATCAAGAACTCTTGTAGAAATACGATAAGTTAATGATTCATTTCCGCTCACATCTCTTAATTTCAGATATACAAGTTTTGAACCATCAATTTGCTCTTCTGGTACTTTAAATTGTTGCGTAATTGTATTTGCACTTGTCAATGCTAATGATTTATAATTTGATGGATTATCAGTAAATCCAATTGCATACGCTTCTATTTGTGTATCAGGATCTATGATTTCAAAAATCAACTCTCCATTGTAATAACTACCCTGTCTAGTTAATGTTATAGGGGAATTGACGCTTTTAATTACAGGAATATTACTTGTATAAATTATATCAACTCCTGTGTTTGCCATATTACCACTATTATCTTTTACATGTAAATATACACTATTTGAAGACAATGTGCTTATAGCAAAATTTTGCGTGTTTACAGTTTCACTTAAAGTTACTGTTGTATTTGGTGTGCTAAAGTCTTTCCAGAAAGCACTATCATGATCAATACTAGATTGTATAGTTAATGCATATTCATCTACATTAACGTCACTACTCGCACTTGCTTCAAACAATTCAGAAGTTGGTGTGACTCTAGAAATAGAAGTAGCAGAAGATACTGTAAAGTTATTGATATTTAGATATGTACCATCATGAATATCTTTAACAATATTTGCAGTTCCTATATTATGTGCATAATCATAAACTTTTAAATCAAAATTAAACTTTTGTTTGTTTACTCTTATGTTAGAAGCTTTATCAGTTAACCAAAGATTCCTAAATTGAGTAATACCAGGATTTGCCGAAGAGTCAGTCACTGTGTAAATATAATTATTTTTAATATATGTAGCTGAAGTTGTTGGTAAAATTACACCTGGTGTATTATTTGTTGCTGAGTAAAATTGTATGATTGTATAACTTGAAGGAAACGATGCATATGTTAAACCTTGAATATCTAAACTTAAAGAACCTGCACCTCCTGCTTGTTGAATTACTTCAGGATTTGTTCCTAAGTTAGAAAACATGTTTATTTCATTTGCAGGAATACCAATTATATTTCTTAAATAATTTTGTACCTGAGTATTTTGATAAGCTAGTCCAGTATAATTACCTACTAATGCATAAGCGTTTGAAATCGTCACTCCTTGATCATCTTCAATTAACATTAAAGAGATTTCTAAATTATTAGGTATACCGGCAGCATCTACTTGATCTAAATTAACAGAAATTGTTGGTGTTTTTAAGAAGCTTGGTGTATTAATAGGAACTGTATCTACCAAGGTTTGATTTTTATACAGTTCATAATGGGAAATACCAACTGCATCTGTTGCGTTAACATTAAATTCTACACTATAATTATTTAAACCAGTTATTGGACGAATTTCTTTAATACTGAAGTTTGAAACTGTAGGTGCTGTATTATCATAATAGAATTCATGCGGAACTCTTACTTTATTTTCAAAACTATCAGAAACAGTTAGATAGATTGTATGTTCTCCATCTGTAAGTGTAGAAAGAGTTGCTGAGAAAGTATTAGTATCATTTGTGATATTATTAGCGGGATCGTATGTCTTAATTGTAGTTAAAGAAGAATTGTCTATTTCGTATTCTAACTTCTTTAATGCGTAATCATCTGATACGATATATTGGAATTCATTATTAGAGTTATTCAAATAATACTTTGAAATAGTACTTGTTGGTTTAAAGTATGCAGCAACTGGAGCAATCGCATCAATATAAATGCTTGTGTTTGCTTTTAGAGAAACATTTCCTGCAGCATCTGTTGCTTGGAAGTAAAAATATTTTGTACCATTATCTTGAACTGATATTTGTTCAGTTTCTGTAAATAATACAGGAGTGTTACCAACTACAGGTGCACTAGGTACAGCAGTATAAACTTTTTCTGAATTATTTTGTGAAATATAATAAGTATCTAATCCAGAAGTAACATCGTAAGAATGTGCATTTAATACAATATCATATGTGTTTATACCTCTTGTAATAGAGTTAACTGCAAAATCAGTAACTACTGGAGCAGTTTTATCATATATAATAGTTTGTGCGCTATTTGCTACATTTTGACATGCATCTTTTATAAAAGCATATACATTACAAGTACCCTCTGTAAATCCTAAAGCTTCTAAGTCTAAACTAAATGTTGATATAATAGATGACGCTGGTGAGAAAGGTATTGTTGTCCAACCACTGCTATTCCAAGTTTTATTTGCTGTAGCTGAAAATAAACTTTCTGTCACGCCAGTATCGTCAGTTAAACTCATTCTCACAAAAACATCTTTACTTGTAGTGTATTGAGCACCATTATTAATTAATGTATATACAATTGTTGGTGCGTTATTTTCTAATACAACATTGAAATTGGAATTAGCAGAGACATTTTGAAGTCTATCAGTGACTGTAGTAACAACTTTTGTGCTACCATAATTACCCACAGGAACATATAAAATATCTGTATAATTATTTGCCGTATCGTAAGTAGGATAAGTTTTTCTTACTGTATTATATGAAGTTCCTCCAGCTTCATATACAACATCTTTATAATTTACACCTGAATAATTATCTGTAAAAGTAACATTATGATGTATAGCAAAATTTTCAACTCCACTTAGTGTTACTCTTTCTATATTATTTAAAAATGATGTTGATAATGTAGGCGCAGTTTTATCATATTCTATATTTGTTCCTGATATACCGATATTTCCAAATCTATCTTTTACGTGAATATAAAATATAGAATTGCCTTCTACAAATCCTAAAGTATCTAAATTTACAACGTCATTTGCAGAAAGTGTTTGCGCCGGAGTTGATAGTACACTCCAACTATTACTAGTTGCTGAGTTATAAACTTCATTATAATTTGAAGAATATTTGTAATGAGTTATGTTTGAAAAATCATTACTATCAAAAAGAACATTTACAGAAGGTGTATTTGTTCCATAATCACTAGAATTAAATGTCTGATTTCCATTGAAAACTACATTTGCAATTGTTGGAGCATTTCTATCTAAAGCTATATTAGAGAAAGTATTTGCAGTTGAAACATTACCTAATAGATCTATTAATTCAAATTTTACATCTAGTAAGTTTGCTGTATGTGTTCCATCTACTCTTAAATTAATTGTTTCATCTAAGTTATTTGTAACAGGAACTGTATATGAAACAACAGTTTGTGCTGGATGAGTTGTTAGAGTTGCTTTTATTGTTCTTATTCCACTTGCAGCATCCGTACCTAAAATTTTAAATTGTAATATGTAATCAGTATTATCAGCAAAACTTCCTAAAAATTGTGTGTTTGATATAACAGGACCTGCACTTTCAAACGCTTGTGTTGTCACAGTTTGAGCACTTGTATATCCATAATCAGAAACAGCTTTTACTTTAAACGATGCATTAGATTCTGTTAAAGGAAAGTTATAATAAAAAGTACCAACAGCATTTGGAATATTAGGTTGTATATCAATTATATAATTGTCTAAGTTTGCCGAACCTACTTCATTAACAATAACTTCTAATTTATCAACAGCAGAACCTGAAGCCGCAGCTACATCATAAGAAACTTCAACATTACTTCCACCCAAACTATAAACAACATTTGCTATGTTTACACTATTGATTGTTGGTGGAACTGTAGTGATTGTTTTATATTCTGTATTTTGTATTTCATTATCAAAGAAATCTTTTATTTTCCATTTAAATCCAGGATATGAATCTGTTCTAGGAACAGTAAAACTTGTATTAGCTGTATAAGAAGTTTGTCCTCTAGGTATGTCACTCCAAGTATATGGTTCTGAACTTCCAAGATACCAAAATTTATATTGATATAATTCTTGATTATCTGTCATATTCAAATCAAAATTCATATAATAATTTGTAAAATCAGAGGAAATACTTGAAAGATATATGTTTGCAGTTGGGTCTTGATTGTCTAAATTAAAATTTAAATAGTAAGTATTTGAAACATTATCAAAAGTATCTTTATATTGAACATTAAATGATTTTGGTCCAGCGGATAATCCTATTGGTAAAATTAAATTTTTATTAAAAGATTGTACAGGTGGAACAATTGCAACTTCTGTTCCTCCATCTATTTTATAGGATTTTACTTTTCTGTTATCAAAAGCATAAAGGGCAACATTTGCATTATAAGTAGAATTTGCTTTTTCTACACCAGCAAGATCTATACCTCCAACAGTATTAATTGAATCTAAATCATATTGCAGATTATATATAGGACTAACATTTTTATAGATATCCGCAAGTCTTAGATAAAAATCATGTCTTCCTGTGCTTGTTCTGGGTAATAAGACTTGTTGAACTTCTGAAATAGAAGTATTTGGCGTTGTTATTTTTTTCCAATTTATTATTGTAGAATCATCTGTTTCTAATGAATACCAATAAACATTATCATTTGGATCGGTGCCTGTAAGTTGGAAATCAAGAGTAAAGCTATTTGCTGTTAAACCTCCTCCAGCAAATTGAATACTACCAGTTGGTGCTTGTTGATCTACTTGAATTGGAATTGTTCCAATATTACTATAATTTCCAAATAAATCTTTAACTTGTACTAAGAAATTTTTAGATACTCCAACTTCTGAAATAGGTATATCAAGATATACATTTTTATCTAATGAAATAGTTTTAGTTACATTAACCCAACTTTGTGTTGTAATATCATCAAATCCTATTCTATAAGCAACAATACCTTTTGCATCCGTTGCATTAAAGTCCGTAAATATTCTGTAATTATTAGAAGTTTTGATAGCGTCACTGTATGTAAACGTATTCAGTACAGGAGCGGTTTTATCAAACAATATATTTGTTGTTCTAATCGGACTTTCATTACCAAATAAATCTTTAACTTGAAAATAAAATGTTAATCCATGTTCTGTTTCAGAAGCAGGCACAACAATTGGTTTTATTTCAGAATAATTAGTATTACTTGAAGTTAATCTTACCCAAGAATTAGATTGACCAGATATTATATTACCAGAATTATCATTTATACCATATAACTTTATATAATTTACACTTGTGTCGTCACTAGCAATAAGATTAAAATATGCATTATAATCATTGTCTGATCTTAATTCACCACGATCAAACGAAAAATTACAATCAGGATTAATATTGTCAATATTAATAGTAAGGTTATATACTGGTGATAAATTACCTGAAAAGTCACGATACTGTACATACATTATTTTTTGACCATTTGGTCCTAAATTAAGAGTCTCATACTTATCAAATATTTGCGTAGGAGAACTCAAAACATTCCAATTAGGAGCCGATGCGCTTACAAAATTATGAGAGTATGCTGCTATTTGTCCAGCGTCAGAAGCTGTAAAATGAATATTTGCATAATAATTACTTCCCGTTTTTTCTGCATAATCTAGATTAACATTACCAACTGGATTTAGTTTGTCTAAATCAAAGGTTACACTTTGAGTAACCGATTCGTTTAGATAGTTATCTCTGACTGTTCCATATATAGTTTTGATTCCAGCAGTTTCTGTTTTAGGAACAGTTAATACATGAGTAATAACTCCTGGAGAATTTAAAATATTAATCGCATTATAATTGGGTGTTGGATTTTCGTAATTAATTGAATATGAAGTGATATCTTGAAACGCATTAAATAATGTAGTCAATTCAACAGTAATTTGATAATCAGTTGAAGTTTGTACTATTTGCGTAACTTTTAAATTAGATATGGTTGGAGGAGTATTAGTCAGAAAAACATTTATAGGTACGCTTGTTCTAACTGAATTGCCAGAATAATCTGCATATATCAAATCAAATTGATGAGTTACATTATTAAAAGAAGATGGTACAACTATACTTTGTTGTGCTCTATAATCCTGAGTGCTTGCAGGTATAACTATTTGAGATTGTGTACTGTTTGATAGATTTTCAATAGTTGTTGTAGAAATTCCACTATCATCAGATAGGTCTATATCAAATATTATTAGATAATCATTTGATGAATTTCTATCAATTCTATTTAAAGCAAAATTATTTAATACAGGATTTGTTAAATCTAAGAAATTATTAGAACCAACACGAATACTCTCTCCACCAGCATTGAATACTTCAGTTTCAAATAAATGAAACCCAAGTCCATACGCATAAAATGGATATGTTATAGCAGAATATGTTGTGCTTTGATCTGCAGGAGCAATATTTTGATCAACACCATGAACTACACCGTCAACATATTGCTTGTATTTAATTATATTTGTAGAACTGGTTACGTTTAAATTAAAATATAATTGAAATTGTGAAGGTGTTGTCGTTACTATCTGTACATTATTTAAAGTTAAAGTTGCTGAAATTGCCATATCTATTTAATCAATTTTTTATAAGTTTTTTTATTGCAGAGAATGTTTAATTTATTTATGTTATAAATCATGGTATACTATGGAGTTAGCGTAAGTATTATTTCTTTATATGCTATCACTATTCCAGATGAATTTCTTATTTTTACAAAAGTAGAAATTGTATTTGTTCCCAAGTTGTAAACTTCGTCATTATCTAGTAAAACATCAAACACCGCTTTTTTACGATTTCCTACAGATATTAAATCATTATATAACATTGGTACACTTGTTCCAGCAGGATGTACTGAGTTAGCAGATTTTGAGTAGAATATTGCTGGAGTAGAATCTTCAGGTTCTATGTCAAATGTTAGTGTACTTTTGTATTTAGTGAAAACAGAGGTGATGGCATTTACAATATCTGAAGAAGATGCGCCTAATCCTAATGTTTCTATTGCGCTACCAAAATTAGCAGTATCTGCCACCGCTTTTCTTAAATTATCTTTATCTATAGTAGGTCCTCCACCATAATCTTTACCAGCATCAAAAACTAAAAATGCTATTTCATTGTCTATCAATAGCTTTATGAAATAATTAGCACTAGAAGAATTTGTATATGTAGAAGCAGAACTTCCAGTTGATCTATTTGTAGGAGGTCCATCTGGTTCATCAGAATATAGAAGTATCATTCGTAAAGCACCTGCTCTCCATGAACCAACAATATCTGAGTTTGCTATTTTTGCAACCGCTTCTATTTTAGGTTCCCAACCACCTGCTCCACTGTCTTTATATTTTGCAACTGCGGTATCAATTAGAGATTTATCTGATGTCCAATCTTGTGCAGTTTCTATACCTGCACTACCTGGATTCCAGAACCACACAACAGAATATCTTGCATCAGTAGTATTTGTAGCAGTGTTTTTAGAAAACTCTGCAATAGCATCCAGAGATTGTGAAAGAGTACTATACATTGCGTTTGAAAATCCAGGAACATAACTTCCTGAACGGTCTATACAAAGAGCAGCATCAACAGCTAACGATACTTGGTCAACAAAAAAATCTATGGTGAATAGTGTTGTTCCACCAGGGTCACCAATTGGCACAGGTACTGTGATTGGTGGTCCTTGCACAGGTGGTAATATTGTACCTTGTTTGAATATTCTGTATGTTGCACTAATTGAAAAGCCAAATGATGAAAATCCTAAGACAATATAAACACCAGCATTAGCAAAGTTAAAACTGGTTATAATTCCTCTAGATGGATCATAAGTAAATGTCTTATTTTGAATTGGTCCGCCCCCTTCTGGTATAAAATCTATATACCATGTAACTTTATCATCTATAATATTATCATTCTGTGCAACATGACTTGTTGGCACATTGCCTGTATCAATATCAAGTGTTAGTACAATATCTCTAATATCACCTTCATATTGAGGTATATTCATATTAACTGGAGCACTAAGTGGTGCAGAAACAGGTTGTATTCTTAAATCACTTATTCTAGGAACTTTACCAAGAAAATCAGAAAATTTCAAAGGATTATTTGCTGCTGGCAAATTTTCATTAGCATCATTATTACTGCGGTTTATTACTCTTAATCCTCTATATTCACTTAATTTATGTACTCTATTTTTTATAACTTCGGCTGTCTTTGAAGAAATAAATCCAGTATGGAAAACTCCATCTCCAAACATAGAAGCTATTGTTTCTCTTAATGGATGCTCATTAGTTTTACCTTCAAATTTGTAGACAAATCCACTAGCGGTTCCTAATGTTGGTACAGTATATGCTGGATTGTTTAAAGTTACCTTAACTTTATTTTTAGATAGATTTCCTACACTATCAACAGCCCATATATAAATTGTTTTTGGAGAGTTTGGTCTATTTAATTTGACTGTTTGACTAAAATTATAAGATGTACTAGGATTAGACCTTACATTCCATATACCAGGATTTGTCGGAGTATAAGCAGGTTCTCTTCCGAAATTAGTAATAACCCATCTTTCCACATTAGTCATATTATCTGTTAATGTTCCAGTAATAGTAATATCATCGGCTGTTACTTCAGACGGTCTTGTAAATGTTTGATTTGGTGCTGTACCTGTTACTGTACATGTTTCATTTACATTACTACTATCTTTTACTTTTACATTACTTGCTGTCGGTCCTTCAAAGTCATTTATATAACTTATCTGCATATTAGCTGAAAAAGTTTGTGCGGCTCCTACGCTTGAATAAGTTCCATTATATGCCATTGTAGCAACCCAAAGATATACAGTCTTTGATCCAAATGATGTAGGAGAAAAACTGTAGGGATCTGTGCTATCTATAGCCATTACACCTTTTGGAAATACGTTCCAACCTACCGAAGCTGTATCTTCATAATTATTAGTTGTTGCATTAAATTGAGGAGGTGCGCCAGGAGAGGATGAAGATTCTGTTATTTTATAACCAATAATTAAATCACCGTTAGTTGTTGTAGCACCGCTAATCGTTATGTCTCCAGCTAAAGCAGTTACCTTGTAATAATTTTCTACAGTGTTAGTATAACTTCTTGAGTCTTGTTCTATTATAGTTAAATTTGTAGGATTAGTAGCACTCATAGTGCTGTAATCTAAAGCAGAAAAAGTAAATTGTTTCGCAGCAAAAGAAGGTGGATTTCCATCAGTAATGAGATACATGGTTGCCATGTCCACATTAGTATCTGGAACAATCATTGAAAAATTTTGATCAGAAATGGCCTGTGAACCAACAGTTGTATCAAAATCTGTTGTTAATGGAGCGTAGTATAAATTTGCTGTTGGATAGAATCCCGATATCAAGTCTGGTGATGTTGGTGTGATTTCTGCTTTGTAATATCCATCAACTTTAAAAGGTGACTGTAGTGAGCGACTTCCAGAAAGAGATATCCAATTTATTGTTTGACTAGACCTTGTTATATTAAAAGAATTATCTACAAAGTTTTCAGCTTGATCGTATGACTTAACGCTAACTGTTATTGCACCTGCTGTGCTTCCTATATCAACGCTTTGATTTATAGTATATGTATTTGGATTTACATAATTTGTAGATAATGTTACTTTTGAGTTTGAGCTTCCATGAGTGTAATAAACAACTCCGGAAGTTGCATCAGTTACTTCTTCAATGACATATAGATAATTTTGAGCATATTTGGTGAACCCACCTGCATTTAATTTTTTTACGATAGTTGGATCATCATTATCTATTTTAAAATCAACACGAAAAAATGCTGAACTATTTAATGCTTTATCTTGTACTCCATAATGAAGATAATAATCTGAATTGTTTGCTAACGTAGATATATTGGGTAAGGCATCTGGCTTTGTACTTAAATCAAAAATTACACATTGTGTTTCCGCAATGTCAGTATACACAGCACTTGGAGTAGAACTTGAAGAATATTGAATATATTCTTTTATAATACCTGAACCTCTAGGATTAGATCCGGTTCCTCCTCCTACTGCCATTTTTTCTCTTTTAAATAATTTTTTAAATTGATGCTAAACATAAGATTATTTATACTGATTTTATAATCTCCAAACCGCTAGACCAGGTGTTTGATAGAAAGAATAATTAAGAATAGCGCCGCCGGAAACAATTATATTTCCTGATGCATTCATTGCTATGGGAGAATCACCGATTCCTAATTTATAACCATCATAGTTCCAATTAGGACTAGCACTAGATAATTGGTCATTTAAATTTATATTACCCGGATTTGGTGTAGCAGTTCCATCACTTGTCCAACGTGTTGGATTAAACATCATCAAATATTTTGACACACTCCATGCATTTCCATTTCTTTCCAAAACAAATATTTTTTCTCTACCTTGTAATGTTGCGCCATCATAATTTGATGATATTGTAGCTAATGTTCCATCATCGTTTAAATTAAATCCATTATAACCGTCTGAGTTCCTAGTTGACAATCTACCATAACTTGCAATATCGGTGGTGTAGTTAATTGTTTGTATTAAGGAATAACTAGAACCTCCCCACTTATAAAAATAAACTACTCCTCCGTAATAGAAGTCTCCAGCAGATAACATAAGCCAAATACCATCACCTGATATATCAAATCCTTTTCCTCCAGTATTGACTTGGCCACTATAACTGGCTTGAAAAGGTGGTGTAAATGTTTGTGCTTGTGTCCAAGTTGAACCACTTCTAGTCCAAACATATACTACTCCATTATAAGAATTTGCACTAGGAGAACAAGTAACAATTCGTGTTCCATCGTTATTTATTTTAATACCACTAAAACAAGCTCCAAATGGCATAGACAATGTTTGTTGAATAGACCAATTATCTCCAGAGCCTTTAACATAAACATTTATTGTACTGTTTGTTGTTCCTACTAAATCAGTATGTATAAAATAATTTCCATCTGTAGACATATCAACAGGCAAACTCCAATTTGATGGATATATGCTTGAAGATTGCCAAACTTCTGTCCATGTTCCAGAAACTTTTTTATAAATTTCAGATGTAGTTTTAGAAGAATCATGACAAAGTATGTATGTTCCAGAACCTTTAGAAAATTGGACATTATATGGAGTACCTGTAGAACTAACAGTTGTCTTTACCCACCCTGTACCTGAGATTCCCACATAATCATAAATGAGAAGTCCTTGGTCATTTACAGCAGAAATTCCTATAACAGTTGTTCCTGCATCATTTATAACTACACCTCTAGCTAAACCAGCATTATGTGTAATTATACCATCTGAAGATTCAGACACAGGCGTTCCTGTTGATGGTGCTCCTGGATCACCACTACCTCCAGAAGAACCACTACCTCCAGAAGAACCACTACCTCCAGAAGAACCACTCACGGGAGCAGATGTACTTGCTGAATTTGTTGTAGTTCCTCCAGTTGAAATTGGTGATGTTCCTGGTAAATCACATATACTTATAGAACCACTTGATGCGGCTAATTTATTTTTTCCTAACCACTCTGCTGTATAAGGAGAACTTATTGTGGGAGCAGTTAGAGTGCCTGTTGGAGCATCTTTATCTTGATAAAAAGAAACATTACCAATGGAAACTATATTTTGAGCAGCATCCATTAAATAATAATATAAAGTATTCAAGGAATTATTAGTTAGTGAAACTCCAGAAATAAAATCACTACTAAAACTAAAAGGATCTGTAGATGTTGAAGTTGTGGGTGATACTGCTCCTCCACTTGAAAAAAAATCTGAAGCAGATGGTGTAGTTGGTATTGTTCCAGGATCAGTATCTGAATTCAATATTAAAATAGATCCGCCACTTAAAGCAGTTTGTGAAGGAGTTGATGGTGTAGATATTGCTGATACTGTAACACCACTTGGTGTAGGTGGCACTACTGGTACTGTTGAGCCAATATCACTACTACCCGTAGAGAGTGTTTGTGTTCCGTGATTTGGATGAGTGTAATCTATATCAAATACACCCATTTCCCATTCTACATCTACAGTTGCCCCTCCTTCAACTGCTGTTTTAAGTGCGTTTGGGTCAGCATATGTATGCTTCATAGACACTGCACTTACTGGTGTATGAAATACTAACTGTGCAGTAGACCAACTAGCAAGCATTGGTCCAAATGGGTCAAGGTCAAATAGAGTGTTTACGTCACCTTTATAATAAGTTTGATCATTTAATCTAGTATATCCAGAAGTAGATGTTTCAGATACTGTAGTTCCTGTTACCTTTCTCCAAGTCATATAACTAAATGGACCTAAAGGCACTGGGTGTGTTACTTTACTACCCCATTTACCCCATAACTCTGCATTGAGTATATCATAATATCCAATATTAGTAGATGGAAGGCCGTAATGTGATGCATCTGGAGCTACCATTAATCTCATAAACATTGTTCCAGAAGGAGCGGTGCCATCCAGTAATCCTCCTATTGTATCATAGGTTTTAATCTGTACATCAGAAATAGTACCTTTGAATTTGATAAGAGCTATTGACTTTGAAGTATCAATATAAAATCCAGTATAAGACGTATTTACTGTGGGCATTAGAATAGTCCTGAATCTGCGTCTGAGTGTTCTAGTTTAACTTTGAGGTCTACGGTGTTTGCATAAGATATACTACTTACATCATTTTTATCTTGAGATGTTGATATTGCAATAGTTCCACTAGGAAGAACATTATCTACAGTTATTGAAACTGTATCTACAGTAGATATATTTTCTACAGCATCCATAACAAAAAATGATAAATCGTTTGATTGTCCAGTTGTGAGATTTGTAACATTATGATCGTTTTTTGGTGAAGTTTCACTTGATAAGTCTATTCCACTTGCAAAATCAGCAACAACGGGTGTTGCACTGTCATTTATTTTTACAAGACCTTTTGATACTCCACTTGGATCTGTTCCACTATCTCCAAAATGTAAATTTACATTCACATTACTATCTTTAGTATATAATGTACTACTACTTTCTCTAACACTATCTTGTGTTGCGATAACAATAAATCCGGTCGGTGCTGTTGTATCTACAAAGAAATCAACTTCAGCACTTGCTTCATTTCCAACAATATCTTTAGAAGTGTATTTTACAGTATTTTTACCTTCAACAATACCTTCACTAGAAGTGAGCGTAGTAGTATAACTAGTTGTTGTAGGAATTGTAGCAAATGCCGTATCTGTTCCATTTACAGTTAAAGTTCCATCATCAAGACCTGAGCCAGAATCCGAAGTATCTATTTTTATGACTATAGTATCTGTATCATAATATTCATCAGAACCAACGGTAACCGCAGTGCCAGTAGAGGAATCTACACTTACGGCTACTGTAGGTGCTGTAGTGTCAATTAAAAATGAATATGTAGAATCGGTTGATGTATTATCAAGATAATCTTTACTACTCGCTGTTACTGTATGTAATTGATCGCCTGTATAAGTAACTGTTTTACTTGCTGTAGTATATTCAGTTCCATCAATTGTTACAGACTTTACTCCTACTCCACCAGAATTATCAACAGCAGAAACTGTAATTGATGCAGGATCATCTTTAGTACAGTTTTGATTTGATGCATTTGTAACAATTGTAGCATCAGGAGAAATGGTGACTGTTGGGGCAATATCATCTGAAGGATGTCCAAATTTTATTCTAGATGATTTAACTGAATTATTGTGTGTAGATTGTCCATATGCTTCAACATACCAAGGTCCTCCTGTTGCTGGAAACGTATGCGATACACTACTTCCTGATTTAAATCCAACTCCCTGAATATATAATTTTTCTGTTCCTGATCTAAATCCTGCATCTCCTCCACTACCTCTTCGAGTTCCACCACCTGTTAAGGTAAATGAAACAGGTTGCGTCTTATCATCTATTACATTATATCCTTCTCTACTAGAATATGTAGCTCCAGTAAAAGTAACGCTTATGGAAATTGCCATTAATATCCAACTCTATTTTTAAATTTTTTGATAAAACCTATAGGAGAACAATATTCTTCCCAAACCCAACGATTATGTTTTTGAATTTCTAACATATTATTATTACTAATAAAATTATCAATTTTATCTTCTATTTCTTTTATTGTATTTTCTGATGATACAGGTACACAAACATCATTTATATTTACTTCATAATCTTCAAATATAAAA